>Ga0265294_10001476_pt1 | contig 31570 bp, 21 predicted proteins | sample MunlanPumphouse3_FD_192504 | JGI IMG/M metagenome (GOLD analysis project Ga0265294, IMG submission 192504) | Groundwater microbial communities from a municipal landfill in Southern Ontario, Canada - Pumphouse #3 | ecosystem: Environmental > Aquatic > Deep subsurface > Groundwater | place...
TTAGATGCTATTTTAAGGTAATATTCCATTGCGGTTACTCCGGCTTCACTGGCAAAAGTAGCAGTCCAAATCTCTTTTTCTGCATCATATTGCACAGCATCTCCGCCGGCAGCCCACAAGAAAGGAAGCCAATCATAGGCAGCTTGGGGTCCATTGGCTAAGATCATCCCATAATTATCTTTGCTCGGATCACTCAGCTTTCCGGCAAATTCATAAAGTTCATCCCAATCCCGCGGTGCTTGATTAGGATTTAACCCTGCCCGCTTGAATACATCTTTACGATACATCAAGATTCTCACTAATGTTTCATAAGGAAGCATCCAGATTTTCTCTTCTTCTTCACCTTTAATTTTTCTCTTGATTACCTGCCAAACAGGTTTCTCTACCCGTAAATTCATTAGTTCAGAATCTTCGCGAACAATGAATTCATCTAAAGGATAAAGAAAGTTATTTTGAATATAAGTGTCACTCTGACGGAAATTAACATAGAGAATATCAGGAGCTACACCGCCGGCAATTGCCATTAAAGGACCTGAATCTAAATCCATCCCTTCAATCTTAATCCCTGAGAAAGAGTGCAATTCAATGTTAGGATACTTCTCCTTAAATGCTTCTATAACAGCAATGTTGGCTTTAGTGTAAGCATCGCTTTTCCTGGGATCAGGTAATTCAAAGACCTTTAGCATCACTGGATCAGCATAAACTAAAGAGGTATCTAATAGCATAAATAGACATAAAGAAAAAAACAGAGACTTTAAATGTTTCATTACACTCCAATCTACATAATTATTATAAAATTTATTCTAAATATTATAGTTATTCAAATTCTATTCCAAATTATGCTCTCTTCTTTTTTTTGTCTATAAATATATTATTTGCCGGTGAAATATTGCTTTGTTTTACATTCAGACATTTCGCACTTCTCTATGATTTTCTTATGATTTCCTTGGGTCATTAGAGGGAAATCCGTATAATTCTCAATAAACATACAGGTAGGAAGTGAGAGTGAAGAGGGAGTTTTACCCAAAAGAGTGAAAAAGAAAAAGGGAAAAGTTGCGGTATTGTTTCCCCCCTTCGCTCCGTAGGTGCGATACATAAATCTTCATTACGTTACGATGTTATTGTCATCTTTTAAAATCAGAGGTGCTAAGAAATATTAAAAGTCGTAAGTAGGTTTAGAATTTATAATATTCAAACTGTTGAACTTTATATTTCGGAGCTGAATCAGCTTCTTCTACTTCTGTGCTAAGCTGTTGATGAATATATGGTTCAATTCTTTTAAATTCAGCTAAAGAGATTAAGATAAAAGAGACCAGCAGGGCAGTGCCGACAATACCTAACTTGCTGAAAGGTTTGACGATAAGGTTATCCCAGCGGGTAGGTAAGAAGTGAAATAGATAGGCAACAGCTAAGAAGATGCCAATTACGGTAAACTCCTGTGACCAGCCTAGAAGCTGATTAACTTGGATATTGGTGAAGATAGCAGAGAGCATTTCCCAGGCACTTTGGATAGAATTAGCCCGAAAGAAGACCCAGGTTAAACAAACAAAGTTGAAAGTCATCAGCCACGCAAAAGGTTTATAGAAAAGCTTGAGCAGGAAGTTGGTGTTTAATAGTTCTGAGAGCTTAGTCTGACTCCACATTCTGTGAATAATCAGAGCTAAACCGTGCAAGCTTCCCCAGACTATATATGTCCAAAAAGCATTAGGTCGCACATGCCACAAGCCACCCAGTACCATAGTAATCATCAGGTTAAGATAGGTGTTTCCGCGTCTATTCCCCCCTAACGGGATATAGAGATAATCTCTTAACCAGGTGGAAAGAGAGATATGCCAGCGGTTCCAGAAATCTTTGACGGAGCTTGCTTTGTAAGGAAGATTGAAGTTCTCGGGAAGGTCAAAACCAAAAAGTTTGGCGATTCCGATAGCCATGTCTGAATAAGCAGAGAAATCACAGTAAATCTTGATAGCATAAGCATAGACCGCAATAAGATTAGCTGTTCCACTAAAGCCGGTAGGGTTACTAAAAACGCTTTGAATATAGTTTAAAGCTAAGAAGTCTGCTATAATTACTTTCTTGAAGAGTCCGTTGAAGATTCTCATAATAGAGGAAGTTACTTCTAATTGGGTAACACTTTTCTTCTTATTAATTTGGGGTAAGAAGTAAGAAGCACGCACGATAGGACCTGCCACTAATTGCGGGAAGAAACTGACAAAGAAGGCAAAATCTAAGAAGCTTTTTACCGGTTTTAGTTTCTTGCGATAGATATCAATAGTGTAGCTCATGGTTTGGAAAGTGAAAAAGGAGATACCGGCAGGAAAGACGATGTTGAGGAGATTTACTTCAGAACCACACACTGAGTTAAAACCGACAATAAGGTAGTTTGTGTATTTGAAAAAGGAGAGCGTTCCCAGATTCCAAATAATGCTCAAAATAAGGAAACCTTTAGCTTCTTCCCGATGTTTATAAATTAAGCTGCCGATAATGAAGTTAACATAAGCGGTTCCTAAAAGAAGCAATAAAAAGACACCGGAAGTTTTGTAGAAGAAAAAGAGTGAGAAAAGTAATAAATAGGTTGTTCTGAGCTTTACCTTTTTGAATACTAAAGGGTAGCCTACTAAAGCAACAGTTAAGAAAATTAGGAAGATAGGTGAGTTGAATTGAATAGGATCAGTAGCATTGTAACTAACAAAGTCGATAAGTTTATTCCACATTATTGCCTCTTTAGATACGTCTGATATTCTTGCATAAACTTATCATAAAGTAAATCACCAAAATACTTAGCACCTTTGCGCGTAAAGTGAGTATGATCAGGGGTAAGAAGTCCTTGCGTCCTCAGCTTTACATTAGAATTCTCGCCACCAAGAGCAGTAAATAGATTAAAAAAGCCTACTTCACTATCTTTGGCAATTCTTTGCTGCTCCTTAATTAAATAGGGAATGTCCGGAGAGCTAACCCACAGTGTGTCAACCATTGCCCCACGATCACCCATACTGATTAAAAGAATAGGAGGAGCAGGTTTAAGCTGCTGCAAATGCTTAATATTGTTCTTCATGGCGATACGGTACCAGCTATAATCCTGCATAATGGGGTCAGTAACATTAGCACCATAATGCAGAATAAAAAGGTCATAATTAAAGTGATTATTAAACTGTTCTAGAATATCTAATTGGAGATGAGTGAAGTTGTTTCCCTTATTTCCCCGAATTGAAAAGTTATCTACATAGACTCCTCTCTTATCAGAAAAATCAACTCCATAGACATAGCAAGTATCTTGTGGGTAATAACTTATTGCCAAATATTTGATTAAACTATCTGAGAGGGTGATGAACTGAAGTTGGTCAGAAGTGGAAATAATAGTTCTAAGTGTATCATTGTTAATTACATACTCAATTGGCATATCCTCTTTTTGATTAAGTAATATTAACGTTGGTTTACTAAGCTGATTGCCGTCCATCATACTATAACTGTGCCAACTCACGCTCTTTTTGACATAGCCCAAACTATCTGTTTTCGGTAAAGAGGGCATAGCAACATTGCCGAATATACCCAACGGAAACTTGCGTTCTTGAACCTTGCTAATACTGTATTCACGCCAATTAGAGCTAAACTTATGCTGAATGGAAGATCTAAATTGACTTAGAACAGAGACTGCCGGAACAAAGCCAACACCTTCGCCTCCTAAAGAGTCTTGCCAACAGCTTCTAAAGTTATTAGTTCCGAGATCTGATTCTGTAATAGAATCTCCGAAATAAGCAATTCTCAGCTTATTAATCTTCCCTTGTTGAAGAGCTTCTAACTTAGTAAAGAACTCTGAAATATTGGTAAAGTCATCTCCGTCTGTAATTTCAGAAAAGGCTACCGGTTTAATCTTCTTTACATACTTCTTTTTAGGTGGTTTAGTTGTGTGAGTCTCTGAAGGAGAAGTGGTTACTTCAAGAGAATCGCTTGCTTCTACATAGATTACAGAAAGTGAGTCTTGTTCCTTCTCACTAAAATAATCAAATTTAGGCATAACCGTATAGATTGCCATAACAACCACGGTTATTATGGCAATTATGGCTATTTTCGCAAATTCACTTTTCATATATTCTATTTAAACTGATTAATTGTCCAAGCTAAAGCATCTTCTAACATCTTGAGAGGAGGCTGTTTAATTAAATCTTGTTCCATTAAAACTTGCATAGTTCTTCTGGCATCATTAATATCTCTTTTAGCTAAATCAAAGACTTGCTGATGAGTCAGATGTTTAGTAGCTACTCCATCTTTAATAGCTTGCATTGCCACATCTGCAGCTTCTTGTGGAAAGACTTCTGCTTCATCCATAGTCGGGATAATATTGTTAGGGTTAATCCCTCTTCTTTCTGCATAATTAGCAAGAGAATGCGCAGCTGCGATTGCCATGTTATCTGTTATTTTAGTTGCTTGAACTAGTAAAGCACCTTTGAGGATACCAGGGAAACCAAGAGAATTATTCACTTGATTAGGAAAGTCTCCTCTGCCTGTGGCTACTATAAAAGCACCTGCTTCTTTAGCTGCATAAGGGTAGATTTCGGGGATAGGATTAGCACAAGTAAAGACAATTGCCTTGCTGTTCATCTTCTTGATCCACTCTGGCTTAACAGTGTCAGGACCCGGTTTAGAAACTGCGATTAGCACATCCGCATTAACCATGGCTTCTTCTATAGTGGTAATCTTCTTAGGGTTGGTCTTTTGGCAAAGCTCCCATTGGCGATAAGTAGCCGGATTGTCTTTATATCTGGTTCTGTCAGTAGAAAGAGCAGCTTTAGAATCAAAGATAATCATATTCTCACCCGGCATTCCGGCAGCCATGAGAATCTTAGCAATAGTTGAATTGGCAGCTCCTGCACCCATAAGAACAGTTTTGACCTTGTGAATCTCTTTATCTGCCAGTTTTAAAGCATTAATCAAGCCGGCAAGTGTTACAGAGGCAGTACCTTGAGCATCATCATGCCACACTGGAATATCACAATCTTTGCGTAATTCATCTAGGACTTTATAGCAGTTTGGTTGGGAAATATCTTCCAGATTAACTGCCCCAAAAGAAGGCTCTATCATCTTAACAAAATCAATTACTTTGTCTGGATTGGGCTTGCCATCTTTATCACGATTATTAATGCAAAGTGCTACGGCATCTACTCCACCTAGGTACTTCATCAAAAAAGCCTTGCCTTCCATCACACCGAGTCCGCCAAACTTTCCGCAATCACCATCACCCAGCACGCGTGTTGAATCTGAAACTACAGCAACTAAGTTTCCTTTATTGCTCATGTTATATGCTTCTGCCGGGTTATCTCTTAGGGTTGTTGAAACTTGAGAAACACCTGGCGTGTACCAGACATTAAACCAGTTGAAACCATAGACTCCTGCTTTAGGAACTGTTTGCATCTTACCACCATAGAAACGGTGAGCCTGCTCGGACAGCTTCTTGAGAAAGATAGTTTGAGCTTTTGCTTTCTCTTCTTCTGTAAAGTTTTTAGGGAATATCTCTCTTAAATTTGATAAATCGATTTTAATCTTTTCCATTACTTTCCTCTTCTGATTGATAATTCAGATTTATAAGTAGAGATAAATAGTCAAGAGAAAACGAAAGATATAAAATGAATTGACAATATATCCAGCTGTTAAAACTCAACATTAATAATTTGTTGAAAAGGAGTTTCATATGCAAGCAATGCATTTATCAAGTCTAATAGACTCTAATTTAGTGTTTTTACAAAGTGAGCTAAACGATTTGCATGAGATATATGAATTTATGTCCCGGCAAATAACAGAGAGATATCCTTTATCAGAATCTCAAGAAATTATAATTGATAGATTATCCCAAAGAAGTTTAGATGAAGGTATTCTCTTCCCGACAGGTGTGGCGATTCCTCATCTTCATTTAGATAATTTTAACGACACGGTAATCGCAGTCTTAGTTCCGGCTAAACCTATTGAAACCAAATGTGGGGTAATTAAAATGTTTGTCATGGTAATGAATGGCACTCATGATAATACTCTCTATTTAAAGATTCTTCGTTCCTTAATTAAAATGTCAAAAGATGATAAATTCTATGAAAAGCTATTATCTCAAAAAAGTGAAAAAGACTTTGTAGAATTGTTGGGGACAGGAGATTTCGCTGTTAAAGAGTCAGTTACTGTTACAGATTTAATGGAATTAAGGACAGTCTCTATCAAGAAGACTGATACAATTAAAGATTTGGGTAAGTTATACAACGATTATGATATCAACTATATTCCCGTTCTTGGGAACGATGGCAAGGTCATAGGGGAAGTAGTTTTAATGGATTATCTCATGTTGGGATTTCCTAATTATACTAAGTTTATTCATACCCTAAACTTTCTTAAATCATTTGAACCTTTTGAGAAGCTAATCAAGATGGGTTCAGAATCAGTTGAGAGCATTATGCGTCCAATGGGAGTTTCTATCACGCCGCAAACTTCTATTTATGAAGCTTTGTGGGTGATGAATAAGCATGGAAGGCATGAAATACCAATTATTGAGAATGGCTATGTTTTAGGCGTTATTACTATTAGAAATATATTTCGTAAAGTTGTTAGAGGATAAGAAATGGATACACAGATGATTTTAGCAATCGTGATTTTCGTAGGTTGCTATTTCTTTATCGCTACTGAAAAAATCAATAAGATAATTGTCGCATTGGCGGGCGCGGTAATCTATATGGCGTTGGGATTTGTTCCCCAAGCTAAGGCTTTTGCCCATTATATAGATTGGAATGTTGTATTCCTGCTTATTGGTATGATGATTATGGTCGGCGTTATTAGACGTACAGGTCTTTTTGAATATGTGGCAATATTCTTAGCTAAGAAGGCAAAGGGAGATCCCAAGAAGATTCTCTTAATGTTGTTCTTTATCACCGGAATATTTTCCGCTTTGCTGGATAATGTAACAACGGTGGTTATTATCACTCCAATCTCGATTTTGATTGCCGTGGAAATGGGGATTTCCCCCTTACCCTTTGTGATAACGCAGGCTATTGCCTCTAATATTGGGGGAACGGCAACCTTGATTGGCGACCCTCCTAACTTGATGATTGGAAGTGCTGCAGGTATTAGCTTCTTTGGTTTTGTTGAGAACCTGGCTCTGTTTGTGCTTTTTAATATGATTATCAGTTCAATCGTAATGTATCTCTTTTTCCGCAAGAAGCTTGTTGTCTCTAATGAGAGAAGAGCGAGGATTATGGAGTTTGACGAGAAACAAATGATCACAGATAAAGGTTTATTAATTTATTCATTAATTGTGTTTGCCCTGTTTCTCACTTTGTTATTTCTCCAAGATATTTTAGGCCTTCATGCAGCCACAATTGCCTTAATAGCAGCAACTGCTTTGATGTTGAGATCAAAAAAAGTCAATGTTGATGACTTTATAAGTGAAGAGGTTGAATGGGGTACGATTATCTTCTTTATAGGCTTATTTATTATGGTAGGTGCCTTAGAAGAGGTTGGAGTCATTGGCTTAATGTCCGGCAAAATTATGGATTTAACTCACGGGAATATGAAAGCTACAGCTATGAGCATGGTTTGGACAGCTGGTATAGCTTCTGCCTTTATAGATAATATTCCTTTTGTGGCAACTATGATCCCAATGATTAAAGACATATCTGCTAGCGTTGGAGTTGAGAAAGTAATGCCTCTCTGGTGGGCTCTCTCCTTAGGTGCTTGTTTTGGTGGTAATGGGACCCTAATTGGTGCTTCTGCTAATGTTATCTCTGCAGGTATCTCTAAGAAAAGTAATTATCCTATCTCTTTCTGGACTTTTACTAAGTATGGTGCTGTGATAACTGTGATTAATCTTATAACCTCTACTGCTTTTATAGCGTGGAGATACTTCTAAAGATTACTAACTCAAATTATTAAACAAAGAATATAAAAAACCCTTGCAAGATGTATCAAATTGCAAGGGTTTTAATTTATTAAATTAAAAGAAGGGATAAAAAACTTGACAACAATATTGTTCAGATTTTTATAATCAATAAGTTATAGGGTAAAGCCTGCTTAACATTGTATCACAACAAATAACTTGTGGCAAAATAGGAGTGAATATGATTAACTCTGTAAAGTTAGAGAATTTTGGTCCAATTAAAGTATTAGATTGGCAAGATATTAGTAATATTAATGTAATAATTGGCAAGAATAGTACCGGTAAAACATTTCTGCTTAAATCTCTTTATACTGCAATGAAAACAGTAGAAGAGTATAAAAGAGGGGATAACCCTAAAACAGTAGCAGAGATCTTATTAGATAAATTAATCTGGACCTACCAAACAGATACTATTGGTGATTTAGTAAATAAGGATTTTAATCCCTTATCTTTTAACATGAGCTTTAATCAAGACTCATTGCATTACATTTTTGGTAAAGATACAACAAAAAGAATCACTTCAATAGAAAATCACATTTCTCAGAGAAGTAGTAATTCAGTTTTTCTACCTGCCAAAGAAATTACTTCAATAGAGCATATAATAACAGAAAGCAGAGAAATAAAGAAGTTGTTTGGTTTCGATGATACTTATTATGATTTAGCAAAAGCTATTAGAATTCCCTCCCAAAAAGGCAAAAACTATAAAGAATTTGCTGAGTGCAGAAACAAATTAAAAGAGATAGTTGATGGTAAAATAGAGTTTGATAATAAAGCAGATAAATGGTATTATAAAAAGGGAAATCAGAAATTTCCTATAGGCTTAACTGCAGAAGGTATCAAGAAAATCTCTATTATTGATATTCTCTTAGGTAATAAGTATTTAGATAAAGAATCTATTATCTTCATTGATGAACCTGAATCAGCACTGCATCCCAAGGCAATCTCAAAGTTTCTGGAGCTATTATATACATTAAGTGAATCCGGAATACAGATATTTATGGCAACTCACTCTTATTTTGTGATTAAGAAATTGTATATTATTGCCCAAAAAATGAATAAAAGTATCTCGGGAATATCATTTAATGACTCTGAAAATGGTGAAGTCGAAGAATTTGATCTAAAACAAGGAATGCCTGCTAATTCTATTATAGAAGAATCTATTCATCTTTATAAAGAAGAGATCAATATTGGCTGGGATAATGAGTAAGATTATTACTGAATCTGGAATGGATTTTGGTCCATTTGACGAAGATTATCTATATGAAATAGAAAGAAGCGATCTTGTGGAAAGATTAAATATCAAGAAAGTCGAGTTTATTGTTTATTACAATAAAGCACTAATGTTTTTAGAAGCTAAATCAAGCTCACCTCAATCAAAACTTAATCCTATTAACGAGCAAACAAATTTCGATGATTATATTGATGAGGTAACCAGAAAATTTGCCAATTCTATAAATCTCTTCTTTTCTATTCGTCTGGGAAGATATAAAGATAAAATGGGGATCAAACTTAATAAAATAACTTTATCTCAAGCTAATATGAAATTAATATTAGTAATTAAAAATCATAAAGAAGAGTGGTTACCGCCTGTCAGTGATGCTCTTAAAATCAAATTATATGGACTTATAAGATCTTGTAACATTAATCCTTGTAATATCCTGATTATTAATTCTGCGATTGCTAAAGAAAAAGGCTTGATTAAAGATTAACTAACCTAATTTATTAAACAAAGAATATAAAAAACCCTTGCAAGATGTATCAAATTGCAAGGGTTTTAATTTATCTGTTATTTATTTATCTATTAATTGCCTCTTTCAGCATTGTTTTTTCTAATCTCTTCCAACATCTTCTCTTCCATTTGTTTCGGAACTCTTTTATAAGCTGCAAAATCCAAGGAGAATTCAGATTTTCCTTGAGTAAGAGAACGAAGGATAGTAGCGTAACCAAAGATTTCAGAGAGAGGAATTTCAGCAATAATGCGTGAGAATTGTTCATCAACTTCAGTATCAAGAATAACACCGCGACGTTGATTGATAGATCCCATGACATTACCTCTAAACTCGGAAGGAGTCTCTACTTCTATCTTCATAATTGGTTCCATGATATAAGGATTTGCTCTTCTGTACACTTCTCTAAAAGCTGCTCTGGCTGCAATTTCAAAAGCCAATTGAGAAGAGTCAACAGGATGGAAAGAACCATCATTGAGTTCAAATTCGATACCAACTACAGGGAAGCCGGTTAAATCACCTTTAAGAAGTGAAGATCTAAAGCCTTTTTCCACTGATGGGATATAAGTGCTGGGGATAACACCGCCGGTAACTTTATCTAAGAATGTACTATCGCCTTCCACAGGTCTGATAGCACCTGCGATTTTAGCAAATTGACCTCTACCGCCTGATTGCTTCTTGTGGGTATAACTGAAAGTAGCTTCAGAACCAATAGATTCACGGTAAGCAACTTCCGGTTGACCTGTTTCGATATCAACCTTATACTCTCTTCTCATTCTTTCAACATAGACATCAAGATGAAGCTCGCCCATTCCAGAAATGATAGTTTGGTTTGATTCTTCATCAACTGCATATCTAAAAGTAGGGTCTTCTTTAGAGAATCTATTGAGAGCTTTACCCATATTACCAAGAGATTTCTTGTCATTGCAATTAATTGCCAGGGAAATAATTGGCTCCGGAACATACATTGATTTGAGTGAAAGTAATCTATCTCCACTATTAAAAGTATCTCCAAGAGAACAATCTACACCAAACATGGCAATGATATCACCTGCTAATCCTTCTTCAATATCTGCCATAGAATCTGAGTGCATTCTGATTAATCTACCGACTTTAATTCTTTTTCCGGTTGAGACATTTACAATATCGGTTCCCTTTTTCACCATACCTTGATATATTCTCAAGTAAGTCAGCTGTCCGTAAACCTGATTATCTAATTTGAATGCCATAGCTACTAAATCATCTTTATTGCTATGTGAGAGAGCAACTTCTTTATCTCCGGCTTCTACATCGTAAGCATAATTAGTTATGTCTTGAGGTGCAGGAAGATAGGCAATAGCAGCATCTAAGAGCTTCTGAACGCCTTTATTTTTATAAGCTGTACCTAAAAGAACCGGTACGAATTCACGTTTGATAGTGCCAATTCTGACAGCTTCATAAATCATCTCTTCTGTTTCATTTCCTTCTAAGAATGCTTCCATTAGCTCTTCTGAGAACATTGAAGCTTGATCAATCATCTGTTCTCTTTTCTCCACAGCATAATCATAAAGGTCAGCAGGAATCTCTTTTACGATTAAAGTATCTCCGCCTGGTCCTTCATAATAAGTAGCATTCATTTTTACTAAATCTATAATACCATCAAAATGATCGCCTGCTCCAATAGGAAGCTGCATCATCACAGCATTTCTACCTAACTTTTCACGAGCCTGTGCTGTTACTCTAATTGGGTCTGCACCTGTTCTATCCATTTTATTAACAAATATTATATTTGGTACATCATATCTTTTTAGCTGGCGATCAACAGTAATTGTCTGAGATTGAACTCCGCCCACACTACATAATACTAAAATAGCACCATCTAAAACTCGGAGAGCATTTTCAACCTCTATAGTGAAGTCCACGTGGCCGGGTGTGTCGATTAAATTAATATCATAGCCTTTCCAGTTTACCCTTGTTGCTGCGGAAGCAATTGTGATTCCTCTCTCTTTCTCTAATTCCATGGAATCCATAGTAGCTCCAACACCATCTTTTCCGCGAACTTCATGAATTGTATGAATCTTTCCTGTATAGTAAAGAATTCTTTCTGATAGTGTCGTCTTTCCTGAATCGATATGAGCACTTATTCCAATATTCCTAAGTTTCGTAATGTCCATTTAATTTCCTTTTCTATTTTGCTTATTCATTCATTTAAATCCAAAAAAAAGGAACTATGTTATTTAGCAAGAAAAATTTTGTTTACAAAAAGTTAAATGAAAAAATAATATGATATTATGGCTTATTAAGCTGATTTATGATAAATAAAAAAGGTGAAAATAATGATAAAAAAATGTTTGTGTTTGCTCGTGATTCTCTTAATTGTTGCGAATTTGTTTGGACAATACAATGTCCCTAATGCCAATATTAAAGCTGTTTATGATATTGAACGACCTTCTTATTATGTGTTTAAAGAATATACTAAACAGGGGTATGAAATTAGTAATGACAGCAAGATATCTTTAAAAGAATTAGTAGCAAAAGATATTGAATTAGCAGGTAGGAAGTTTTCTCCAATTCTGAATGCTGAAAAGAAATTCTATCAGACTAATAAGATTTCTAAAGTAGATTTTAGTAAAAAGACAGAAATTCCCATTGATCTTAGTAAATATGGAAGTGGTCGAACAATCTTCTATTCGGCAGATCATTCTAAGGGAATTATGACACTAGATTATAGTGATGGGGTTGGCTTTATTTACATTGATTTTGAAAAGAATAAGATAAAGGAATATCCGAATATCAGATTAAATGGAGCAATGAGCGAGCCTCATGTGCAGTGGTTGGCAAATCAGAAAGAAGTGCTTATAACTATGATACCGGAAGGCAGGTCAAACGCCCCGGATGTTAATTCTGTACCGCAATCTCCTACTATTGAAGAAACGTCCGGGAAGATGAGTCAGATGAGAACTTTTACCAATTTGCTTAAAGATGCTAATGACGAATTACTGTTTGACTACTACTTTACCAGTCAGATAGCTATAGTTAATCTCAAATCCGGCAAGATAAACAAGATTGGTGAACCTGGGATTTACAGTTCAGTATCTGTTTCGCCAAACAATAAACTTCTCTTAATCAGTGAAGTGCAAAGACCTTATTCTTATACAGTTGCTTATTATTATTTCCCTATGACTACCGAGATTTGGGACTTACAAGGAAATGTTATAAAAGAGGTTTTCACGCGAGAACTACAAGATGAAATACCAATCGGAGGAACCTATGCAGGCGAGAGATATCACCATTGGCTTACCAGTGAACCGCAAACATTAGTATGGTATGAAGCTCAAGATAATGGTGATCCTAAAATAGAGGTCGCTTATCGCGATATTGTCTATAAATCACCTTATCCCTTCTCTGAAAAAAGCGAGTTCTTTCGAACTGAACATAGACTTAATAGCTACTCCTGCTTTGCTAATAAGAATTATATTATCTATGGTGATTATGACAGAGACAGATTATGGGTAAGAGAGTGGCTGTTTAATTTAGGAGATTACAGCAAGGTTTTAATCACAGATCAATCTGTTAACGATAAGTATTCTGATAGAGGCGAGATCTTTACTGTGTGGAATGAAAATAAGGATAAAGTGATAGTAACCAATGGCGATTTAATCTACTATTTTAATCATTCCGGTGCTTCTCCTGAAGGAAATAAGCCTTATATAGCATCGTTTAATCTTAAGACCCTGGAGTTTATCAAACTCTTTGAAGCAGATTCTGCTAAGTATGAACAGATAATTACCTTTGCAGATAAAGATTTCTCTTCTCTTATTATAGGAACTCAAGATGTAAATACCCCGCGAAATTACCAGATAGTTGATTTGAAGACAAAACAGCGTACAACGCTTACCAATAACACTGACCCTTACCCTGGATATGCCAAATTAAAGAAAGAGCTTGTCAATTATAAGCGTAGTGATGGAGTTGACCTATCAGGGGTTCTCTATTTACCTGCAAATTATGAGGGAAAAGAGAAGCTGCCTCTGATTATTCATGCCTATCCACGAGAATATGTTACTGCTGAGACTGCAGGACAGGTTTCCGGAACAGATAAGACCTTTACCTGGTTCTACGGAGATGGTATCAAGTATATGGCAATGAATGGTTATGCTGTGTTGAGCAATGCTTCTATCCCTATAATTGGCGAACCTGATGTTGTGAACGACACCTTTATTTCTCAGCTTTTAGATGGGGTTAGTTCAGCTGTGAATTACTTAGAAGGCAGAGGGATTGCCGACCCTACTAAAGTGGGTATTATTGGACATAGCTATGGAGCTTTTATGGTGGCTAATGTATTGGCTAATTCAGATATCTGCCAAGTGGGTGTCGCGAAAAGTGGAGCTTATAACAGAACCTTAACTCCTTTTGGCTTTCAAAAAGAGAGAAGAACTTTCTGGGAAGCTAAAGATTTCTATATAGAAGTTTCTCCTTTTGCTCAAGCAGACCAAATAAATGAACCGCTTCTTTTAATTCATGGTGAGAATGATCCTAATTCAGGTACATATCCCATGCAAACAAGACGACTCTATCAAGCGATTAAAGGAAATGGAGGAACTGCCAGAATGGTGATTCTTCCTTTAGAAGGACATGGCTATCAGGCTGAAGAATCTGAACTGCATGTACTTTCAGAAATAGAAGGGTGGTTTAATAAATATCTTAAACCTCAAGAAACCAAGGATGAAAATAGTGATGAATCCTAAAAAGATTATCGATGTTATTACTAATATTAAAGCTGATGTCCCCCTAGTGGCAATCACAGGGATGTGTAAGAATGCAGGTAAAACTACGTTTTTGAATTGGCTGACTGCTAACCTCTCCACACAGGGAAACATAGCTTTGCTCACTACCGGCAGAGATGGGGAAGACTTTGATTTAGTGGGTGGACATGATAAGCCCAAAGTAATCATCCCGCAAGGTTCTATCTTTGTAACGCACTCTAACATCTTAGAGAGATTCAGTGGTAAAGTAGAGATTCTGCATAAAAGTAATTATAAGGCAGGTCCTTTTAATATCTGGATAGCAAGAGCTTTACAGGAGTTAAGCACCGAGATTATTGGTCCCAGCACTGCTTCTGAACAGGTTGAACTTGCTTCTCTGATCAAAACTTATTCACCTAAATATATTCTTATTGATGGTTCTTTAGATAGAAAAGCAATCACCCTCAAGCCTGAAATAGATGCGATAATCTTAGTTGTCAGTGCTAATTGTGGGACTTTAGAAGAGATTCTAAATGAACTGAAACGCTTAATCACACTTACTCAAATCCCTCTTTTAGCAAAAAAGATTAAGCTAGAACCGAGCAATAACTTACGCTTAATAAAGAATAGTGAAGTTGTGCTAGAGAAGGCTACTCTTCTAGGTTATGAAAAAGAAGTGCTGACGTTTCTTAATGAGAATGAAGTAGATTATATCTATTTCTCAGGAGTATTGACTGATTCTATTTGGGATAAAGTTAAGTACGGCTTTGAGAAGCACGCCAAAGCGATAATCATCAATCATCCCTACCAACTTCAAATGAGTTATGGTAGCTTACAACAAATGTTGGCAAAGCTCCGGGTGTCATCTCTTTATAAGTTTGAAATAGCCTGTCTGGCACTTAATAGCTTCTCGGTCAAAGGCAGACATTTAGATGCTGACCTAATGTATAATTCAATCTCTAAAATAACCAATATCCCTATTATTGACTGCATGGAAGTACTATAATGAACAGAACGAAAAGATCCGTTACGCTAGGTTTAGTCTCCAATATTATCTTTGCCATTCTCAAGACCATAATCGGTATTCACGGCAAGAGTCAAGCTCTTATTGCTGATGGAATTAACTCCACTTCTGACGTTGCTTATTATCTTGCTGTCGGTATCTTTATGAAGAAAGCCCATAAGCCGGCTGATGAAGAGCATCCGTACGGACACAGACAACTTGATAACATCGCAGCTATTGTTGTGGGTTCTTTTATTGTAACTACCGGTGCTACTATCTTTTGGAACGCTATAACTTCTATCTATGAAATCTTTAAAGGTAACTATATTAGTAATCAGAACTTTCTCTTTCCTATGATTATTGCTTCGATTACTGTTATTGCCAAAATCTATCTCTATCTGGATACTAAAGTTACCTATAAACAGACAAAGAATCCAACCATAAAAGCTTTAATGAATGACCATATTAACGATTTAATGGCATCAGGAACAGTTCTGATTAGTTTGATCCTTGCTTTTTATAATAGTAATCTAATTTGGATAGACCCCATTGCCAGCTGTCTTGTCGCTATCTTTATTTTCAAAACAGGCTTTGAAATAGTAATTGATTCTTCTACAGACTTGATGGATGCTATGCCGGATAGTGACTTCACAAAAAAGATAGAAGAAATAGTGCTAAATCACTCTGATGTGCATGGTATTAACCACTTAGGAGTTCATAAATACGGACCTGCTTTTGTGCTTAATCTCGCCATTGAAGTAGATTCTCATCTGACAGTTTTGGAAGGCGATCAGATTTGCGACCAATTAGAAGTTGCCTTATTACAGGAGTTTCCGGATAGTTTGAAGAAAACCAATATTCACTATCACCCAAAACAGAAAAGTAGGTAGCTACGATAAATTATATAGTTAAATAAAGAAGCCGATGAGATTTGAGCAATAAAGCTGCAAAATCTTATCGGTTTTTAAATAGTTTTTTAATCTAACAACTTAGATTATTCTGTGAATGATTTTTCCATTCTTTTCATTAAATTATTAAATCTTTCAAGCTGTTTTTCAGTAAAATTCTCTGCATGTTCTGCTTGTTTTTCAACAAAAGATTTAGTCGATTCTAAAAACTCAGTGGCGTCAATATCACTAAAATCAAGTTTCTCATATTTTTCGACTACCTTTTCTGTTTTATCAAGAAAGGTATCAATTGGACTCTTTTTAGCACAAGCTGTAAACATCAATGTAAATGCCAATAAGACAATTACTAAAGTAGTAATAAGTTTAAACTTTCTCATTTCACTTTTCCTTGTTATAAGTTGTTAACTTTCTCTAAATGGCTAGCTTCGTAACTATATTCTGACTAGTCAACTTCATATCACAAAATTAGCATTACTATTTTATATTGTCAAGATTTATTTCATTTGCTTGCTGAATTATTGATTGGAATCGAATTCTTGCTTGGGTTTCATTTTCTTCTTTATCTTATTTCTTCTCTGTGTCCTCTGCGTCTCTGTGGTAAAAAAAGAGGGGGTATGCAATACGCACCTTACAATATCGGTGTTTCTCGGTGGTATCGGTGGTTTCATCTTCTTCTTTTTCTTTTTTCTTCAATTATTGATTATCGTGTGGTTAATCATACATATTGCCTACTTTAAAATAATTTCCAAAAAAGTACTTGCTTTTTTATTAATGATACAATAAGTTGATTCATAGAGCTTTTTTAAGTTCTAAGCGAAAATAGATTAATTATCTACTCTTCAGATTAGGCTATTAACAGGGCTAATCTCAAAGTATAATATGAATAGGAGAATTAATGAACATATTAATCACCGGTGGAGCAGGTTTCATAGGCTCTCATTTAGCTGAGAAACTTCTACAACAGGGACATAAAGTATCTGTTATTGATAACTTATCGACAGGAAGTTTAGAGAATGTAAAGCATCTGAAAGGTAATAAAGACTTTACTTTGCATATAGGTTCAATCCTTAATCGTGAGCTTCTTGAAGAATTAGTTGCTCAAAGCAAAGTAATCTATCACATGGCAGCAGCCGTAGGTGTGAAGTATATTATAGAAAACCCTTTATTATCTCTCAGAACTAACATTGTGGGCACTGAAAATGTTTTAGAATTAGCCCATAAATATAAGTGTAAAGTCTTGGTTGCTTCTACCTCTGAAATCTATGGTAAAAGTGATAAAATACCTTTTAAAGAGGAAGATGACAGATTATTAGGTTCTACTCACATTAGCCGTTGGGGCTACAGTACAGCGAAAGCTGTTGATGAATTTCTGGCTCTGGCTTTTCATAGAGAGAAGAAATTGCCGGTTGTAATTGTGAGATTATTCAACACAGTCGGACCGCGTCAAACAGGTCAGTACGGCATGGTAATTCCTAAGTTTATCAAAGCAGCTCTTTTAGACCAACCCTTAATAGTGCATGGCACAGGCAAACAGAGCCGATGTTTCACTGATGTGGATGATGTTTCCGATGCTTTAATTAAGCTGATGAATACACCTGATTGTGAAGGTCAGATCTTCAATGTTGGTTCTACCGAAGCTATTTCAATTGAAGATTTAGCAGTGAAGATAAAAAAAGCGGCTAATAGTAAATCCCGTATTGAATACAGGTCTTATGCTGATGTTTTTGAAGAAGGTTTTGAAGATATGATGAAGCGTGTGCCGGATATTTCTAAAATAGAGAAAACAATTGGCTATAAAAGAAAGCACACATTAGACCAAATCATAGATAGAGTTATTAAGTATTATGAAGAATAAGATAATTGTAATTTGTCTGCTCTTCTGCTTTTATCTTCAGATAACTGCACTTCCGATCAATGTCTCAATTGTCGGTAATGTAGATTATCCCGGTGTTTATATTCTTGATTCTTCTAGCCGAGTTTCGCAAGCTATTCAATATATTGAGCTAAACTTAACCAGTGATCCTACTGATATGATTAAGAATTCACCTCAATTATCAGAAATGTCTGAACTGAAGATAGATACAGCGATGTTGGAAGAGCAGAAAATAGCCTTGGCTACCAAAAATATGCAGAAGAAAAACAGCTACTATGCTCCACTTAAAGAGGACGAAGGCGAGACCTTCACTGCTAAGCCGATCTCTAAACGAAAAGTCTTCCTGATACGCAACAAGGTTCAGCAAGAGTTGAACCTACAAGAGTTCTACAGCAATGGCAACGCAGCTGAAAATCCCTACTTGCAGAATGATGATATTGTTAAATTATTACCTCTGGAAACAAGCGTTAGGCTGACCGGAGAAGTGAACAGAGAAGGTTTGTATGAGCTTATTGAAGGTGAAAAGCTGACTGATCTTATCAGTTTTGGACAAGGCTTAACTAAAGATGCAGACTTGAAAAACATCTTGGTTGAACGTTATAATCCGGAAACCGGAGAGCTTCAGACTTGGAAAATAGACTATTCTGTAATAAATAAGAACTTTGATTCTGAGCATAATCTGATTCTTTCTCATAATGATGAAGTTAGAGTTTTTAAGAAACCTTACCTTAGTAAGAAACAAACAGTCGAAGTAAAAGGGTTAGTAAAATACCCCGGAGAGTATGCTATTGATGAAAATAGCACACTGCTTTCAGTTTTAGAAAGTGCCGGTGGTCCTCAAGCTCATGCAGATTTGAACTTTGCCATTATGATTGATAAATCTCTATTTGATTCGTATGACCCGGACTTAGAGAGATTACTTACTTCTAATCCTGCCCTAATGTCAATTGCCGAATACTCCTACTATCAAACAAAGCTCCGTGAAATTTCAGGAAAGCACTTTGTTAATATTAAGCAACTTTGGGAAACTAAAGATGCGCAATACGATAGAAGAGTGAAAGCAGGAGATATGATTTATCTTAAAGAACCTTTCTTGTTGGTAAATGTCTCGGGAGCGGTTCAGAATGCCGGACTCCAAACTTGGGAAGCTGGCAAGAACTGGAAAAGCTATGTTAAATCTGCCGGAGGCTTCACTTTAAATGCTTATGAAAGCAAGCTAAGAGTGATTCGCTACAATACCAATGCTTGGGTAAAAGTTAAAAAAGATACTGTTATTAACCCGGGTGATGAGATATTTGTTCCGGAGCTAAAAGACAAATCAGCTTGGGACTACATAATAGAAGGCTTAGCAGTTACTGCTCAGTTAATTACAATAGTGTTGGGTATTCATACTCTAACCAAATAATAAAGAAAATAAGCATGTTTTAGGAGAAAAAGTGGAAGTTAAATTATTAGATTTACACGCTCAATATGAGAATATTATGAGCGAAGTTAAAAGCGAAATGGATAAAGTTCTGGCTGAGCATAATTATATTTTAGGTTCTCAGGTAAAAGATTTTGAAAATACTATGCAGAAGCATTTAAATGTCAATCACGCTGTTGGCTGTGCTTCCGGTACAGATGCTTTAGTGTTAGCACTTAGAGCGTTGAAGATTGGTCCCGGCGATGAAGTGATTACCACTCCTTTTACTTTCTTTGCCACAGCAAGTACAATAGTTCATGTGGGAGCAACACCGGTCTTTGTTGATATTGATAAAGATACCTTCAATATTGACCCAAACCTCATTGAAGCTGCTATTACAGAGAAAACTAAAGCTATTATTCCGGTTCATCTGTTTGGACAACCTGCCGAGATGGATAAGATTATGAAGATTGCCAAGAAGCATAATCTCAAGGTTATTGAAGATAATGCTCAAGGAATCGGTTCTAAATATGATGGCGTTCATTCAGGTACTATCGGAGATATTGGTACTCTCTCCTTCTTCCCCAGTAAAAACTTAGGCTGTATGGGAGATGGCGGAATGTGTCTGACTCAAGATGAACAGCTTGCCAAGGACTTGGCTCAATTGAGAAAACATGGTGAAAACCCTAAGTATATTCATAAATGGGTGGGCTATAATAGCCGTTTAGATACCATTCAGGCAGCCGTGCTTAATGTTAAAATTAAGTATTTAGAAGAGTGGTCTGAAGGTAGAAGAAATAACGCTAAGCTTTATTACGAACAACTTGCTGATATCAAAGAGATTAAGTTGCCGGTTATTCATCCTAAAGCTACCACTGTTTATAACCAGTTTACGCTTCAAGCTGAAAGAAGAGATGATCTGATGAAACATCTTCAAGCTAATGAAATTGGTTGTGCAATCTATTATCCGAAACCTCTTCATATTCAAGAGTGTTTTGAGAATTTAGGTTATAAAGAAGGTGACTTACCTGTTACAGAAGAATTAACTAAGAAAGTAGTTTCTATTCCGATTTATACAGAGCTTCCTAGGGAGCATCAGCTTTTTGTAATTAAAACAATAAGAGAATTTTATAATAAGTAAGAGGAAAATAAAATGAATATTATAGTATGTGTTAAACAGGTTCCGGATACTAATGATATAAAGATTGACCCGGTAACAAATACTCTAATCAGAGAAGGTGTTGAGAGTATTCTTAACCCTTTTGATACCTATGCTGTAGAAGAAGCATTAAGACTAAAAGAGATTCACGGCGGTAAAGTAACTGCTATTACAATGGGTCCACCGCAAGCAGATAAAGTTCTAAAAGAAGTAGTCTCTCTCGGTGTTGATGAAATATTTTTACTCTCTGATCGCAAGTTTGCCGGCGCAGATACTTGGGCAACCAGTAACACTTTGGCGGCTGCTATTAGAAAGATTGGGGCGTATGATCTTGTTCTGTTTGGACAGCAAGCTATCGATGGTGATACAGCTCAGGTTGGCCCCGGTGTGGCTACTCATCTTGGTTTACCTCAAACCTGCTTTGTCAGAAAGATTGAGAAGATTGAGAATGGCAAGGTGGTTTGTCAACGTCTCATGGAAGATGGTCATGATGTTGTAGAGATGTCTCTTCCTGCTGTGATTACAGTAGTTAAAGAGATTAACACTCCGCGTCTCCCTTCCTTAAGAGGCAAGAAGAATGCCCGCCAAGCTGTTCCTGAAGTATGGAATGCCGAGATGTTAGGATTAGATGAAAACACTATTGGCTTGAATGGTTCACCAACTCATGTTGTGGAGATATTCTCACCCGAACACCATAAAGATGGTCAGAAATTTGAAGGTACTCCGGAAGAGAGTGCTGAGTTAATAATTAGTACTTTGAAGAGTATTACGCTATAAATTTACTAAAGAGCGATTGACTCCAGAGTTGGTCGCTCATTTAAGAGTTTGTTGGGAAATCATCATCTCTTAGTTTTTTGGTCTCTTTTTACAAAAAGAGATCGCTAATAGATTTATTCAAACTCAAGCGAAGGTGTGTTTTAACACATCAAGTGCAGAGTTTGGATAAATATATAGCGACTTTAATTAATGTTATGACTCAACTAAATCTAATTGAAATGGAGTTTAAATGATTATATTTCCGGATATTAAGCCTTACATATTGAAATTCGATATTGGCAGTTTTCCCCTTGAGATTAGATACTACGGTATTCTCTATCTAATTAGCTTTCTTTTAGGCTACATCTATGTTAAGAAGAATCTAAAATACAGAGATATCAAACTTTCTAAAGAGAAATATAGTGATTTTATCTTCTATGTGGCACTTGGTGTTATTCTTGGGGGCAGAATAGGTTATATTCTCTTCTACTCTTTTCCTGAATTTCTTGCCAATCCCCTTACGCTGTTTTATGTCTGGGAAGGCGGAATGTCTTTCCATGGTGGAGCATTGGGAGTAGTACTTTTCAGCTATATCTTCTGTCGTAGGAATAAGATAGATTACTTAGGCATCGGAGACGTTGCTATGCCGTGGGTGGCTGTGGGCTTAGGTTTAGGCAGACTGGGTAACTTCATCAATGCCGAACTTTACGGTTCTCCCACTAACTTACCGTGGGGAGTTGTCTTTCCCGGTGAAACAATAGCGCGCCATCCGACCCAAATTTACGAAATGCTCTTCGAAGGCATCTTTATGTTCATCGTTCTGCAGCTTCTCTTGATGAAAACTAAAACGCGCGGAGTCGGCTTCTGGTCTTTCTTCCTGCTTTATGGAGTAATTAGATTTTTAATAGAGTTTGTCAGACTTCCTGATAATATCGCTTCTCTCTATCCTAATGGACTTCTCTATGGGGTATTGCCAATGTCGCAAGGGCAGTTCCTAAGTCTCTGGATGGTAGTTGCAGGAGCAATCGGTTTATTTTACATATATAGGAGAAAAGCATGAAGAAGATAATCTTATTACTTATGATAGTGCTGCTTTTGGCATCTTGTTCAACCCTAAGAGAGTTAAGCAGGTATGAGAAGGAGAATCTCGCCTTAGCGAACCTGAAGTACCTCAATGGTTTCAAAGCTACGGGTATAGCAGAAATAGCAATTAAAGGCTTCTCAATTAAGAAAGAGTTTGTGCTAAGTAAGAATAAAGATACACTACGACTTGATATCCTGGAAAGTGGGATAATGAGTCTGCTACCCTCTCCCTTCGCAACTATCTATGTGGCTGATAAAGTGATAATTACCAACTATAACAAAGGCTTCTTTAATGACCTTGTTATTGACCAATTTCCGTTTTCGCAATACTTAGATTTAGAATCTCTGCCTCAGGGGATTATTGACGAAATAGTGAGTAATAAAGCTTTTAATATTGCATTGTTGCAATTCAAGTTTGATGACCTGTTTCGCTTAAACAAGATTATAATGAATGAGAATATAATAGATTTGAATTATGAGAAAAAGGATTTATCTTTAGTAAATATAACTTCTTCTAAAGCAAAGATTAACATCTCTTTAGATAGTTTCAAACCTGGCGAAGTTAAGATAAAACCACTTAAATTAAAGAATTAAGATAAAATAGAGGAGAAATAATGATTGAGAGATATTCACGCCCTGAAATGGACGCTATTTGGGGTATGCAAAATCGCTATCAATGCTGGCTGGATGTAGAAGTTGCTGCTTGTAAAGCAATGGCAGAGAAGGGGATTATCCCCCAAGAGGATTTACAGAATATTATCGATAAAGCTGACTTCAATGTAGCCAGAATTGATGAAATAGAACTTACTACCAAACATGATATTATCGCTTTTCTAACAAATGTAGCAGAGTATGTGGGACCATCTTCACGCTGGATTCATTACGGAATGACCTCTTCTGATGTTTTAGATACAGCAACCGCTATGCAATGCAAGCAAGCCGGTAACTTAATTCTCGCTGAATTAAAGATTTTTGCTGAATCTTTACGCCAAAAAGCTATCAAATATAAAGATGTGGTGTGCATAGGGCGTTCTCATGGAATTCATGCAGAACCAACCTCATTTGGCTTGAAATTCACCCTCTGGTTTGATGAGATGAATCGCAATATTACAAGAATGAAGCAGGCTATTGAAGTGATTTCTGTTGGTCAAATCTCCGGAGCTGTCGGTAATTACGCTCATCTTTCACCCCTAATAGAAGAGATTGCCTGCCAGCATTTAGGACTTAAGCCGGTTAATATTTCGACTCAAGTTATTCAACGTGATAGACATGCCGAGTTTCTTACAACTTTGGCGATCATTGCTTCCACTATTGAAAAGATTGCCGTGGAAATAAGACACTTGCAAAGAACTGAAGTGAGAGAAGCTGAAGAGAGATTCACCAAAGGTCAAAAAGGCTCTTCTGCTATGCCTCATAAGAGAAATCCTATCGTAACTGAACAGATGACAGGCTTGGCAAGGCTCATCAGATCCAACGCTATGGCTGCTTTAGAAAACAATGCTCTCTGGCATGAAAGAGATATTTCTCACTCTTCTGTGGAGAGAATTATCCTTCCGGACTCAACTATTTTAGTTCATTATATGCTGGGTAAAATGATTAAATTGATAGATAACCTGGCTGTTTATGAAGAGAATATTAAGAAGAATTTAGAATTGACCGGCGGATTAGTCTTCTCACAAGTTCTTCTGCTTAAATTAGCTTCTCGTGGTGTTAGCCGTGAAGATAGCTACGCTATGGTACAGAGAAACGCTATGTTAGCTTGGGACGAACGCAAGAACTTTAAAGAATTGATTCTTAATGATAAAGAGATTATGAGTATTATCACACAGGCTGATTTTGATGAAGTCTTCTCTTATGACAGATATATTCAGAATGTAGATTTTGTGCTAAAACGCAGTGGTGTAACTAAGTAATTAGCAATAACCAAACAATTAGCAATGAGCAATTAGCAATTAGTAATTTTAAGATATGTAAGGGCGGGATGTTTTCCGTCCTTATTTCTTCGTCTTAAAACTCTGTGAAACTCCTCTTACCCTCTGTGTAACTCTGTGTTAAGGGTCTTTCCTCTCTTAATTCTTATCTTATCCATCTTAATCTGTCTTATCTGTGTCATCTGTGTTCTATGGTCTGCTTAATTGCTAATTGCTAATTGATATCATCCCCAATAGTGCAGTAGCAACGGCACTCCCACAAAAATATTAATCAACTGCAACCCAATTCCCGACTTCCAATAATCACTATATTTATAGCCTCCGGGACCCATCACCAGAGTATTAGCTTGATGAGCAATAGGAGTAAGGAACGCCGAACAAGATCCCACTGCAACAGTCATTAAGTATAAATCAGGGGTAGTCCCTTGAGCCTTTGCCAGCTCTATCGCTATCGGAGCCATAATAATAGCAGCCGTAGCATTATGAACTAAGTTGGTGATTATCATAGTAAGCACTAGCAGAGTCCCGACTATGAACCAAGGATCTGCATAACCGGTTATAGATAATAGCATTCTACTAATATGATCAGCAGCACCGGAAGTTATCATAGCTCGTCCTAACGGGATTAAAGCACCTAGCATAATGATAACAGACCAATCCACAGATTTATAAACATCACGGTAGGGAATAACATCAAAAAGCACCATAACTAAGGCACAAAGAGGAAACGCAAGATGAACAGGTAGCCACTTCAGCATCACAGAAAGAATACTCAAGCCGAAGATACTAAGATAGATTAAGATTTTCTTTTCATCACCTATTTTATAACCTCTTTCTGAAAGAGCTAAGCAACCCAGACTAATGATTTGCTCAGGTAGATTAGCCGGTTCACCCTGAATTAACAGCACATCACCAACTTTGAACTTCTTGTGGTAAATTCTTTTAATCATCTCATCTTGAGTTCCTGTTTTGGCTAATAAGGTAATATTAAATCTTTCGCGAAGCTTTATATCCAAGGCATTCTTGCCTATAATCGGAGAATCCTTCATCACCACTACTTCTAAGATTGCCAGCTTCTTAGTCTCGATAATCTTTTCTGATGGTGATTCTTCTGTATTTAATTCTACCCCACTTCCCTCAATGAAGGTCTTCAAGGAGTCAGAATCCGCTTTTATCATCAACACATCATCTTCCATAATTCTCTCTTGAGTACTAATATGATGAAGATACTTCTGCTGTCTGATAATCCCAATTATATCAATGTCATACAGATTATTATCATTTATTTCTTTGAGTGTTTTACCGACAAGTTTAGCCCCTTTCTTGGCTATAACCTCAGTACAATAATCATCTATTTCGATAGTCTCTTCTAACTTAACAGGACTTTTCTTTCTGGGTAAGAACCTCCAGCCGATTAAGCTGATGTAAAGTATTCCTATTAGTGCTAAAATAACCCCAACAGAAAAGAAATCAAATAATCTGAAGGAGTAGCCAAAGCTCTCTTTCCGGATAGAAGAAACAATGATATTAGGTGAAGAACCGACCAGAGTTGTCATGCCACCGAGGAGAGTTGAGAAGGCTAAAGGGATGAGAATCAAAGAAGGGGATTGCTGTCTTTTCTTGGCAAGCTTAATAGAAATAGGCATAATAACACTCACATTATTCATGAATGCTGAAGCTATAGCAGTCAAGAAAGATAGAGGGAAGATTAAGCTTATAGGCTTCTTACCAAACCAATTCAACTTCCTGACTATCATGTCGAGAAGTCCGCTATGCTGCATTCCTTTGCTAATCATCATTACTGCTACAACTGTTACTACTGCCGGGTTAGAGAAGCCTAAAAATGCACTATTCATAGGGATAACACGCGTAATTGAGATGATGAACAATCCCAATAAAGCAACAAAGTCGTATCTGATTTTGTCCCAGATAAACATTGATAATAAGAAAACTAAAGTTAAATATACTATGATTTGTGCCATAATACTCCTTTCTAATAGCTTGAAACATAAATCTACAACTCATAGTAAATATGTCAATTTAAAGTTATGATTTTACTCATTGACACTTATTCAACCAATCGAAATCTTGACATACATGTAAATCTAGGCAAAAGCCTAAACAATTACTTAAGGAGAAATGTATGAAAAAGATAATATTCTTGCTGATGTTTTCGATATTAACTATATCATCAGCATTTGCCCAATTTGTGGAAATTGGAGATAGTGGATCAACAAATGTTACTAATTTTGCACCGCTTAACAGTTTAAAGGTTGCTTATGCCCAAGACTATTCAGCTGTTTCTAACTCAGTAATAGCTACTATCGAGAATGCTCTTGATGAAATGGAAGCTCCCATTAATCTAACCGCTACAGTTTCAGCTAGCAATGTTACTTTAGACTGGCTAGCACCGGGTACTATCCTTCCTGATTTAATTACTGAAGGTTTTGAAGTTTTTCCACCTGCAGATTGGTCAATTGACAGTACTAACACTGTAGAAACTTGGAAACGCTATGCTCGTGTTCTCCTTGTAAATGGCTATGCTACTCCAACTGAAGGAATCTACCAAGCCGGTCTAATGTGGGATATAGGACATCAAGATGAGTGGTTAATTACTCCACAAATATCTAATCCTTTAAATATTACTTTCGACTACTTTGGCAGTACCGGTTCTACACATGGAGATAACTACTTTGTGAAAGTATCTACCGATAATGGTGCAAGCTGGACTCCTGTCTGGAACGCTTCTGATCTTCCTGAAGGTGAAAATCATTATGACGAACCTGTAAGTATTGATCTTTCTGCTTATACAAACGAGACAATTCAACTTGCTTGGAACTTTGTTGATGGTGATGGAGAAGGCTTATGGTTTGCTTCATATATCGACAATGTAATTTTCTCAAGTCAAAGTGGAACAATTGCTTTCGACGGTTCTGAACTTAAAGCATTCTCTAAAGCTAGACCTTCTTCTGTTACCGGTAATGTCAGAAGTAGTAGATTTGCTAGAGATCCTAACTATGTTAGCACTCGCTCAAACCGTGCTTTAACCGGTTATAAAATCTATCGTGATAATGCTGAAGTTGCTACAATAGCATCAGATTTATTAACTTATACAGAAGAAGTTTCAGAGTATGGAAATTATGAATATTTCGTAACTGCTCTCTATACTGAAGGTGAATCAGATCCTTCCAATACAGTAGAAGTTTCAATTATAGATCCTTTCACTACTCTCGCTCCAATGAACTTTACTGCTACTGCAAATGGTGCAGATGTAGAAATGAATTGGGAAGCTCCTCTTGATTTATCGGAAGGGGCTTGGATTACTAAAGCTGCGGAAGATAGTGATGATGGTATTGGTACAGGCGGACCTGTAACCATGTCTGTTGCTCAAAAATATACAGAAGCAGAATTAGCTCTCTACCAAGGGATGTTTATTAATTCTATGAAAATCTTCCCACGCGAAGCTTCTGCTATTTATACACTTAAATTATGGGGCGGAAATGACGGTAATACAGAGCTCTATTCTCAAGCCGTAACAAACTTCACAAATGAAGCTTGGAATGAGTTTGCTTTAAACTCTTCTGTCGCTATCCCTACTTCTGGTCCTCTTTTTATTGGCTATATTGCTAATACTGAAGTTGGCTACCCTGCCGGTTGTGATGCAGGTCCTGCAATTGCCGGTGGTGATATGATTAAACTAGGCGAACAAGCTGCTTGGGATATTCTTTCTCAAATTACAAATTTCAATGTAAATTGGAACATTCAAGCTTATGTCTCGTTTGAAGGTTCTGACAGAGTTGCGACAAACTTCGTTCCTCTTAATACTAAATTAGTAAGAACTAATAACAGTGCTGAATTAGTGAAAGGAAACTTAAATTCTATCACAGCAAGCAGATTCAACCTTAATAGAGCAGTAACAGGTTACAAAGTCTATCGTGATGCTCAAGAAATCGCTGAAGTTGGTTCTACTGTATTTACTTATACTGACACTGGCTTAGCTAATGGTTATTACGAATATCATGCTACAGCTATGTATGGTGATGCTGAATCTCACCCTTCAAACAGCGTTATTGTTACTATTAACTACTTTAACCCTGAAGAAGTTGTGATTAATGACAGCTTTGAAACTTATCCTGATTTCGCTCTGGAATTTGGCAACTGGACTCTCCTTGATGAAGATTTATCAACAACTTACGGTGTTACAAACATTGCTTTTGCTAACTCCGGCGGTCCTATGGCTTACATAGTATTTAATCCTGCTAACACTGTCCCTGCTTTAGATGATGCTGCCTATGCAGCTGTTCAGGGAAATAAGTATTTAGCAAGTTTTGCAGCTGAACAAGCTCCAAACAACGATTGGTTAATTACTGAACCTTTCACAGTTGGTAACGAAGGAAGCGTAAACTTCTTTGCTAAATCTATCACTGCATCGTTTGGACTTGAAAGATTCAATGTTTTAGTCTCTACCGGTTCAACCAGCCCTAACGACTTTACTTCAATCTCAGGTGCTACTTTTGTTGAACCTCCTACAAGCTGGACAAACTTTATCTACAGCTTAGATGATTATGCTAATCAAACTATCAGAGTCGCTATTCAATCTGTTTCTGATAATGCATTTATCTTCATGTTAGATGATTTCAAAGTTGTTTCACCTGGTGGAACAGACAATGACGACACTTCAGCACCTGCTGTTAAAACAGCTTTACATGCTAACTATCCAAACCCATTCAACCCTGAAACTTCTATTAGTTACTCTGTTGAAAAAACAGGAAATGTTACCATTGATGTTTATAACATGCTTGGTCAAAAAGTGAAAACACTTGTTAACGATTCTCAGAATGCAGGAACTCACACTGTAGTTTGGAACGGTACTGATAATAACGGCAAAAGCGTTTCTTCAGGCGTTTACTTCTACAGAATGAAAAATGGTTCATATACTAAAACAAACAAGATGATTTTAATGAAGTAAACTTCATCAATTAGCAATTAGCAATGAGCAATTAGCAATTGAAAACAATATGTAAGGGCGGAATATTTTCCGCCCTTTTTCTTTAGCCATGGAACATCTTCTGTCTGACGCAACGATTAAACAATTCAACAATTCATCAGTTCAACAAACAAATAATCTGTGTCATTCTGTGTTATATTCTCTGTGCATTCCTATTCTTTTTATTTTCTCCTTGCCAAAAAAGTAGCATAGATAAATTAATCCAAGTATGAAATATTATGAAATAGCTTTAAACATTGATTTAGATACAAAATTCACCTACTGCAGTAGAGATTCACAGCTCTTAAATAGAAGGTGTATTGTCCCTTTTGGGCATAGTATCAGAACCGGGATTATCGCAGCAGAAGTTGCCGATATTAACCCGCGTATTGACTATAAAGAGATAATTGAGGTAATCGACGATGATGAAATTCTCTCACCTGACTTATGGAAGCTGAGCTTCTGGATGTCAGGCTATTATCAATGTAGCCTGGGCAAAGCTATGTTCTCCATGCTTCCTAAAGGGATATCAGTAGAAATTCAGAGTGAAATAAGAGTGAAAGATGATACAAAGCTGATTGAAGAAGCTGAATTTCTCTTCTCTGAAATCAAAAGTGGACATTGGTTCGACCTCAAAGAGTTAAAAGCTAAATACCCAACAAATCTTACCTATAAACTATTAGAAACTTTAGAAAAGCAAGAAAGCATTGAGATTAAGAGAGTTTATGACAACAAAGTTAAAGTTAAAAAAGCCAATTTTATCTTCTTAGAAGAGCTTGCTAAACTACCTAAGCTTACTGAAAAGCAGCAATTAGCCTATACTTTAATTTGTGAAAGTGAAGAAATTATTCCTCTTTCTAACTTGGCTAAAGAGTTTTCCTACGCAATTATTAAAGCTCTGCAAGAGAAGTCTTTAATTAAAGTAATAGCAATTGAAGTTAGTGAGAACATTGATTTATTACCTACACGGCGAAATAGAAAAATAGTAGAGCTGACCGATGAACAGGCTGTGGTAATAGCCAATATTGAACAAGATTTAGAGAGTTATAAAGTCCATCTTCTGTATGGCATCACAGGTAGTGGCAAGACTGAAGTTTATATCAGAATCATGGAAAAAGTGCTTGATCGTGATGATAATGCCTTGCTTTTGGTTCCGGAAATATCTCTCACTCCGCAAGCGGTTGATAGGTTCCATAGTGCTTTTGGTGAAAAGATTGCGATTCTGCATAGCCATTTAAGTGATAGAGAGCGACTTTATGAATGGAAAAGAATTAAAAATCACGAATGCAGAATTATAATAGGAGCGCGCAGTGCTATCTTTGCCCCTCTCGAAAAGATTGGTTTAATCATTGTCGATGAAGAACATGAGGGAAGCTATAAGCAAGATAATAGTCCGCGTTATAATGCCCGCGACTTAGCTGTAATCAGAAGTAAGATTAATAATTGCCCTCTGATTCTTGGTTCGGCTACGCCTTCTTTGGAATCTTGGAATAACACCAAGCAAGGTAAGTATATACTACACACCATGTTTGAGCGACCTGCCGGGATATATCTTCCTAAGGTTAATATTATTGATATGAAAAAGCAGAAGAATGAGACTCTTCTTTCGGAAGAACTACTCGCTGCGATTAAGGCTAATTTAGAGAAGAAAGAGCAGACAATTCTGTTCCAGAATAGACGCGGGTATTCTACTTTTTTGCAATGTAAAAGCTGTGGCGAGCTGATAACCTGCCCTAATTGTGATATCAGCCTGCATTATCACAGCTATTCTCAAGAGGTGGTGTGTCATTATTGCGGTTATAAAAAGCCGGTTCCCCGTAAATGTGAAAAGTGCGGAAAATATTCCTTTATGTATGGTGCCGGTGGAACCCAAAAACTGGAAGAACAAATCAGGGCTTTCTTCCCCTCTGCAAAAGTGCTACGCATGGATTCCGATACTACTACAAAAAAGAAGAGCTACACAGATATGTTTGAAATGATGTCCGATGGCAGTATTGATATTCTCATAGGTACACAGATGATTTCCAAGGGTTTAGATTTTCCTAATGTTACCTTGGTAGGAGTTGTTTTAGCTGATATTACACTTAATTTACCGGATTTTCGTGCTTCTG
>Ga0265294_10001478_pt1 | contig 31546 bp, 34 predicted proteins | sample MunlanPumphouse3_FD_192504 | JGI IMG/M metagenome (GOLD analysis project Ga0265294, IMG submission 192504) | Groundwater microbial communities from a municipal landfill in Southern Ontario, Canada - Pumphouse #3 | ecosystem: Environmental > Aquatic > Deep subsurface > Groundwater | place...
CGTTACATTAGGTCGGCTTTCATAAATAATACCAATAACGCCAATAGGAATAGAGACTTTTTGGATATTTAATCCATTTTGAGTTACCCAACCATCTAATATTCTGCCCACAGGATCTTTTTGTGCAGCAATTTCTCTGATGGCTTGTGCCATTCCAAAAACTCTGTCACCAGTTAGGAGTAGTCTGTCCATCAAAGCTTCGCTTAAACCACTCTCTTTTCCTGCTTGTACATCTCTGTTGTTTTGAGCAATAATATAATCGCAATGTTCCATCAAAGCATTTGCCATCTCCTGCAAAACTCTGTCTTTTATTTCACCACTTAGCGTAGCGATTTCTCTGCTTATTTTTTTTGATTCTTCTAAAAATTGTTGCATTCTTTTTCCTATATAACGGTTGTGTTGATAATTTTTCTATTTTATCCAAAGTTTTTCTGTTTTTTACTAAAGTAAAGGGGAATAAGGCGAAGAAGAAGGGGGAATAAAAAGGCTCTTTAAAAGAGTCTTTTTATTAAGCTAATGCGTTTAATTTTTCAGTTAATGCTTGTTTAGAACTGGCACCAATCATTGTATCTACTACTTCTCCATTTTTCATGAATAAAATGGTAGGAATTGATCGAACACCATATTTAACCGCTAAATCTTGTTCTTCATCTGTATTCACTTTACAAATGTTTGCTTTTCCATCAAAGTCCGCTGCTAATTCATCAATAACTGGCGCTAACATTCTACACGGTCCACACCACGGAGCCCAAAAGTCCACAAGTGATAACCCGTTTTTAACTGTCGCATCAAAATTAGTAGAATTTAATTCAATATATTTTCCCATTGTATTTCCTTTAAGTGTTAATTACCTGTAATAATATCTCATAAGACTCTTTTTGTCAAGTTAAGCGGTTTAAAAAATGAATGATAAAGGTGAAATAATCTGATTATTAACATTTTTTAGCTATTCTTTTTCCCCAATTGATAGCTAGGATGAGAAGTGGAACAATTTTTTTTGATTATTACAGTTTGTATTATTATAATGTTAGCACCTATAATCTCCAAATTAATCAATGCCCCTGTTGTCGTTATTGAAATCTCTTTAGGTTTACTCGCAGGATATTTTGGGCTTCTGTATGATAACCCAACGCTTATTCTTCTTGCAAAATTTGGATTTGTTTATTTAATGTTTTTAGCCGGACTTGAAATTAATTTAAAACTGGTCAAAGTTATTAAAGCCACCATGGCTTGGAATGTAATACTCTATTTTATCTCTTTATATACGATTTCTGGCGTAGTTTGCTGGATATTTAATCTTGGAATTACCTATTTTGTAGCACTGCCTATTTTCTCCTTGGGTATGTTAATGATGCTTATAAAAGAGTATGGAAAAGAAGAACCTTGGCTTAATTTAGCCTTATCCATTGGGGTAGTAGGCGAAGTGGTGAGTATTTTGGCGCTTACTCTTTTTAGTGGTTGGATTGAATATGGTTTAAAAGTAGAATTCTTTATCTCTATTGTAACCATTATTTTAGTAGTCTTAGGGATTATTTTGGTATTACGATTCTCTTATTTGGTTTTTTGGTGGTATCCTGAGTTAAAGAAATTTATAATGCCCGATTCTCACACCGACCGATTTGACCAAGATATTCGTTTTGCTCTTTCCATTTTGTTGGTGTTGGTTGCTATTATGTTGATTTTAAAAATCGATGTGGTTTTAGGCGCATTTACCGCAGGATTATTTTTAAAAATGTTTTTTAATCAAAAACAAGAGTTATTGGAAAAAATAGAGTCTTTTGGTTTTGGTTTTTTTGTGCCTATTTTCTTTATTTACACCGGTTCAACGGTAAAATTAGAGATAATTGATTTGAATATTCTCAAACATGCGGTGTTTATTATTATAGCGATTATATCCATTCGACTGATCAGTTCGTATTTGTCTTTTTATAAGTATTTAAAATTTAAGCAAACAGCTCTTTTTGCGTTAAGTGATTCCATGCCTTTAACTTTTATGGTTGCCATTTCAATGTTGGCGTATAAATATGGGGTAATCAGTCAAGAAGATTATTTTTCATTTATTATTGCCAGTATGATTGACGGATTATTTTTAATGATTTTAATCCGAAAACTTTACAAATGGTTTGATTTAAAAGAGCTAAAACCAAAGCCAAAACGGCTTTAAACTATCCAATCCTTTTGAGAAACTCCAAAAGGGAATTGGTCTTCAAACTCCTCTTTACTAAACGTGTATCGGAAGTTATCCATGTAAAAACTGAGGATTTCATAGGCACGATTGAGTTCTTGAAATTTCACAACATCTCCTTGTGGCATATCGGGATGGTGTATTTTTGAGAGTTCTAAATATCTTTTTTTAACTTTGGCTTTGGTTGTTAAACTGATTAAACCTAAAATCTCTACGGATTTTTTAAACTCATCGTAATTAATTCTCATAAAAAGACACCTTCTGTTTTACGTGTAATTTTATCGTACAATAACTTGCTTTAAAACTTCTTCTTATGTTACCATAAGAGGCATTTAGATTTGGAAAACCATTAAATCAAAAAGTATTTGGCGAGGTGAAGTGAAAAACCGTAAAAAAGATGGCAACTTTTATTGGGTTGACAGTATTGTTTTTCCAATTTTGAATCACCAACAAGAGATTATTGGCTATAAATCAATCCGAATTGATATTACGGATAAAAAGAAGTTAAGCGGCATGCTGGGTGATTTGTTGACCAATGAAGAGATGATACTTAAGTTTTAGGAGCAATAAAAAAAGCTCGACCTAAACACTCCAAGAAGTGATTAAATCGAGCTTTTAAATGGTACGCCTGACAGGAGTCGAACCTGTAACCGCCGGGGCCGAAACTTTCTCTTATATTAATTCCAATAATCTACAATGATTAAAATAGTCTTTAAAGTGCCTATTTATAGGAACTTTATAAATTTGACTTTTTATAATATTCTCTATATAATCCAATAAAAAACATTTTCAAGTGTGAAATAGGTGTGATAAATTTGGCTAGACATACTACAAAATTAACAGGTGTACTTTATAGAGATTCTATTACCAATGACAAACCCGATAAAACGTATTATATCAGATTTAAAGATATAGACAATAAAACAAAAGAAATTAAAATTGGTAAGTATTCAGAGGGTGTAAGAGAGAATTACTGCAATCAAAAACGAAATGAGATAATTACAAAGCAAAGATTAGGTGAAGAGCCACCAGTAATGGCAAACAAAAAGCAAAAAAGCTTTTTATCGTTTGATGTTTTAACTGCTAAATACTTTGAAACTAGAAAAGAAGGGAAAAGTAAACAAAGTGATTTTGCGACTATAAATAAACACCTTATTCCCTTTTTTGATAAGAAAAATATTGAGACTCAAACAAAAGAGGATATAAGAGCTCTTATAAAGCAAATAAAAGCCAAAACTACTCCAAAAGGTATCCAACTATCAAATAAGACTGTAAACAATATTTTAACGCTCCTTAGCTCAATCATAAACTATGGATTAAAAGAAGAGCTGATTAAAAATGATTTAACCAAATACATCACCAAAGATCGAGTTGATAATGAAAGAGAAAGATTTTTAAGGATTGATGAAATTAATAAACTCTACAAGAACCTAGAACATGAGCCTAGATTGTATTTGTTCTGTAAATTAGCCCTCACGACAGGTGGAAGATTGACAACTATTTTAAATATTTCTAAAATGGATATAGATTTAAGCAATCAAATTATTACTTTAAAAGATTTTAAAAATAATTCAACATACAAAACTTTTTTAACCGATGAAGTATCAACTTTACTCCAGGAATATTGTAAAGGACTAAATCCTCAAGACAAGTTATTTAAAGAGACACCAACAACGATTCAAAGGCAAATGTTAAAGATACTACATGAATTATTTAACATTGGGATTGATAAAGAAGATAGAAAAAACTTAGTAGTGCTGCATACACTTAGGCATACGTTTGCCAGTCATTTAGCAATTAATGGAACGCCAATCTTTACAATTCAAAAGCTTATGAATCATAGAGATATTAAAATGACTTTGAGATATGCAAAGTTAGACTCAAGAGCTGGAAAGAATTTTATAAAAGAACTGGGATTTTAAAGAAAAAGGTTGATATGGTGGAGCAGTAACTATAAAATCTAAGGATATTCTAAGTCGTATACTGTAATAATTGCATAAGTTCATTTTTGGCACAGAGTACATGGTTCATGTATTTGATGACAGAAATGTCTACTTCCGGAGTGAAGCGGGGTTACGATACAGAGCGTTTAGTAAGCCCTCGATGGTTGAATACTGTTATCGTCCTGCTTCCAATTACACATTATAAAATGTAACTACAAGTTCCCCATTTTCTTTAGAATCCAATACAAGTTTTAAAATTTTTCCATTTTTATTTAATTGATATACTGTTAAATCACTATTTGAAACACCGATTTCATTTAATTTTATTCCTCTTAAAAATACTTCAGCAATATTTATAATATCAAGTGTTTCAAGCTCGCCTGGGCAACCTTTACAATAATGTCTTTCAATAATATGTTTAAATCCTTTTTTACTATCTCCGAGTTTAAGAGTAACTTTATGTGCATTTATTAAAAACTCTGCTTTTTCAGTAACACCATTTATAAAATCGATGACAATTTTTTGATTAGGTTTCCATCGTTTCTTTTGTCTTACAGATTCAATAGATTTAATATCTTTTTTAAGTTTTGCTAATCGTTCAGAGTAAACACTCACTAAATGCCTTTATTTTTGATAAGCTTGGATTTTATCATATCTTATATAAATTTTTATAGACGGCTTATTAGTCAAAATTGTTAATGCTACATCACCCATTTAACTTTTCTTTCTATCCGTAACAACTAAAAGCTTGAGGTCTATATTATCAATTTTAAAATTATCTTTTTCAAATCCTCTAACGGTTATTAACACTAGAGCATTATTGCTTTTTTTAATTATTGCAATTTTATTTCTATATCCAACTTTATAAATATTATTCTCTTTATGTGAAATAAAAAAGAGTTCATCTATTTGTTTTATGAAATCAATTAAAAGGTCTTTATCAATAATTTTTTGATGTTTTCTTCTCCGCCTTGAATGTTTAGTTATTATGATATTCATTTTTAAAACTTTATTCTCTTCCATATTCTTTATCATGAAATTTATTCTTTGAAATAGGTTGCTTTTGTACCTTTGGTATAGAAGTAACAACTTTGTTTAATAATTTTTCTAAGTTAACCTCTTTTAAATGTCCTTTTAATTCAGAAACAAATTCATTTAATTTTGAGTTTGTTTCTTTTAATCCTTCATTTTCTTTTCTTAGTTTTTCTTCTTCTTTTTTCGAAACCTCAATATATTTTTCAACACTTTCAGGTTGGTATATATATAGCTCTTTTGATTTAAAAAGCCCATCTTTAACTTTTATTTTATGTCTCATTATTTCATTCCCCATTAACAAAGTTCGATTTTTATCCACTTCCTTATACTCTTTTAATAAATGGTTTTTTTCATCTAATAACTTATTTTGATAATCAATAGTCTTCATTTTTTCATTAACTATTTTTTTCATATCATCTAAACTGAGTTCTTTATTTTTTATTTGTTTTTGTAAATCCTTATTTATTTGCTCTAATTTTGCATAATCTGGTCTTTTTGCATTTTGTTCTTTTAAATTATTGCGTTGCTCATTCATCAAATTTTTTAAATCTCTAAGCCGAGCTAAGTCTTCATTGTTATTCATTTTCAAGTCTCTTTTTGCATCAATAGACTTTTTAAGCTGCCAATGATTCATTCTCTTATTTTTTGAAAACTCGTGACCTCTTTGCATCCCCAAACTATTGGCTACAATTGTTTGTAGCTCTCTCATATCATTTCTATCCATACGAGCTGTTTTTCCCGTGTCTTTATTAAAGTTACTATATAAAACATGAGCATGATAATTTATCTTTTGTTGAAACTTTGATACATCAGCTTTATTTCCGAATTCTTTATCAAAGTACCAGTTCTTATCTTCTTGATTATAAAAAATATTTCTATTTGGGGCATAATCAATTACTTCATTGGTTACATCTTGATTTAATTTGATATTTCTCCATGACAAATTGTAAGCTGTATATTCTAAATCTCTTAAATCATATTTACTATCAATAAAAACACCCTCATCGCGATGAATACTTATAGCAATAATATGATGACCTGTAAACTTCTTATTTAAATTTTTAAATGTATTTTCAATTTCTTCTATTGTTGTATTTGGTTTTGTATTTAATACAGCTTCTTTGACTAAATTCAACTTTGATTTTGACTGCATTTTTTGACCAATTTTTTCTTTATAAATTTTTTCTGCTTCTTTTTTAAATTTCTCTACATCATCATATTTTTTATTATCATTAACATTTGAATCATGGATTAATAAATAGGTTACTTTAGATTTTCTTTCCATGTGTTCCAAAGAATGTTTTGTTGATGATTGAGTATGAAAAGAAGACTTATATGTCACATGATTATTTGTTTCTTTAGAACTTCGTATATTATTATTTGATTTATAATCATTTTGATTTTTTAATCTAATAATCTTTCCATTTTGTTTTGGTGTACCTCTTAAGTTTTCTTGAGTTAATTCCATTTCATCAAGTGCTATCATGTAACTTCTCCCCCTTTTTTTATTTCAAAATTCTTAACCCTTGTGGTAGAATTTGTAACATACAACACCTTTAGGTGCTAGTATGCAAACTAACACCTTATCAGGTGAGGTTTGTAAATTGAAGCATAAAGCTTTCAATTTAATTGAGTAGTAAATAAATTTACTTCTCCAAAAAGGGAGAAGTTTATTTGACTAATTTTGCTGATTTAATATTCAAATACCCATTTTTGCTATAATACAAATTAAGACTTATTGTCTCTCCAATTAAAGCTTCATTTCTAAAACAAAATAATTTGTCTCTTGAGCTATATTCATTACCATTAAAAACACTAATTTTAAATTGAATAGCACCCTTAGTAAAACATAAAATTAAATTGCAACTTCTCCCCCAAAACATATAATCTAATCTTGCGATTATTGGATTATTGATGTCATCTAATTTATCACTATAGACTCTTCCGATTTCTTCGTCATAACTTGTTATACTCATTGTAGCTCCTTAATAATTTTTGTGTACAAAATTTTACTCTCCATATTCATAAAAATTCTTTTTACCCGATAAAATATTATAAATTTGACTTCTCTCACCCCGTTTGGACAATTCTTTTTTAAATTCGTCTCTGGCTTTTATCGCAGGTGTTTTCTCAATTCTGTCGGCATTGTAAAACTCTTCACGCTCTTTTTTTAACTCTTTAAGTTCAAGTTCAATCGAAACAGATTCATTTTTAAACATAGGAATTGCCATGGCATAGTAGTATCTCATTTGCATTTCATATTGTTTATCGACGGTTTCTATCAATAGTATTAATATTTCATTTGTAGTTTGTTGTTGCTTTAGCATATCTTTTTCAGTATTAATTTGATTAGATAATTTTTTAATTTGTTCTTTTCGTTCATTTTTTAGTTTTACAACCTCTTCATTGGCAAAGTATTCTTGAAACAATTCAATTGGTGCTCTTAAAGATGCTTTTTGTAAAGCTTCTTGTTCGATTTTTTTAAGTCTTAAATATTCACCAAGATTATTAACGGCTTGTTGATATTTTAAATAATCTTTTTGTCTTTGAGCATTTAAAAGCTCTTCTCTCAGCTCTTGATATTTTTCATCTTCACTGTTATTGAATAGTGCCGATATATTGTTTTTCCATTTTTCAAATGCTTCTTGCTCTAAAGGAGTATTGATATTGTGATGATTTTTAAGAAATCTTTCTGCTCCTAAATTTTGAGCTTTTTCAGCAAGACTTTCAAATCTTGATTGGGTTCGTTCAATATCTCTAACAAGATTCTGTATTTGAGTAGCAGGGTTATAAATTCTCTCACCTGCATTAAAAATCAAATCATTGGCTTTATCCATTGCATCATTTACTTTATTGAGTTGGTCAAGTTGGTCTAAAGCACTTTTAAGTTGATCATTCATGGCTTTAATTTGTTGTGCGTAGTAAGTATAAGAAGTGGGGTCAGAAACTATGTCACCCACCCCAAAAAGAGCAAACAAATTTTTAGTACTAAGTAAAAAGATAATAGCTATGTTTACGATTGTTTTCATTTTATTTCTCCATTTTTATTTTTGAGAGATAATTTTGTAATTACCCCTTGTTTGATTGATAATCAATCTCCATGATTTGTTCAATGCAGTTACTTAAATTCTTTAAAATTTTGGAATATGTGAAATATTCCATCTCAAGGTTTTTATTTGAGATTTCACGACTATTTTCTGAAATGTCTAAAAACTTGTTTTCAAAATAATTGGCATGGTGTTCTAATTGGAACTGTACACTTTCTAGTTTTATTATTACTTCATCTATATTCATTTTTTCTCCTTTGATTGTCTTAATGTTTTCAGCTGAATGATACTTCTTGAAAATCTAAGAGTATCGTTTAGCTAATCCGAACTAAAAACCTAAAATTTATTCTGTACACTATGCCTGTAGCTATTGGATAGTCTTTCTTCTCAAGACTAAGACAACAGTGCAGTTGAATAAATTCAAACATTGTGAAATAAACCTCACACCTAAACCGCAAATAAATTATGTATTTGAAAAATCTAAAGTTTCATATATCGGTATTATTTGCTTATGATTTAAAATCTTGTAAATATACTCTGCATCCAATTTGGACAACACTTTTTGCGTTTTAGCATTTCTCAACAAATGGTTACCATCTTCTCTAAACTCAAAGTCATAAGATTGTTCCTGGAACAACAAAAGAAAAGGTTTATCAACTTTCCTAAACCTATCTGCTAACTTCCTCAGTTTGTTTACATACTGATAATAATTCTTTTGCCTCCCCTTTTCTTTATTTTTAATTTCTTTTATCTCTTGAGTAATCTCTGAGTGAGTCTTTGTATCCTTATTATCTAAATCCCCTTTTGGCATTTTCGTAAATCCCTTTTCGGCATTTATGTAAATTCCCTTTAGGGATTTACTTAAATTGCTTTGATTTATAGAATAATAAGTTACTCTACTCATGTTGATTCTTTTCGTTACAAGTCCATTATCTTCTAGTTTTTTAATTGCTGTTAGAAACTCTTTTCTACTAAATCCAAGTTCTTCACACCAACTATCACCAGGTTTATATTTTTCATGTTTACATGGTTCTATGAATTTATAAAATGGCTTATTCCCATTGTTCTTAAATCTGAATATAATTTGCTGTAGTAATATCGTAGCTGTAACCCCTCCAGTAATCATATTTAACTCTTTTCTATATGGGATTATTTCATTATCTTTGGCTAATATTTCAATCATAATATATTCACCAAGATATGTAGTTTGTAGGCATTAAGAGACCTTGCAATTTCCTTGCATACTTCGTTCATTCATTACCTTTCAATAATAAATTAGGACACACAAGTTATAATTGCATTGTCCTTGATTGGATAAGTCCACTTTTAGCGTTCGCAAAACTATTTAAAAGTGGACACTTATGCTGTTTGAATTGTATTTGATAACCATTCAATTATTGCCGTTTTGGGGTATAAAACTCTGCCTTTTTTTCCACTATCAATTTTTTTATAGTTCGGTCCAAGTCCTATCTTTCTCCAATTGTCCAATGTACTTGAACACACACCAATTATTTCAGCAGTTTGTCTTTGATTTAGACAAATACAACCTTTTAATTCAGGTTTTGTATTGTTTAACTCTTCTAAAGTCATTATAAATCCTTTGTCTATTTGATAAAATAATAGATAAAATAGATAGTATTTTATCTATTTGAAATAATAATGTATTTTGTATTTAAAGTCAAGCTATCTGAAGTTATTTATGTTAAAATTCTAATAATTTATATCTATTTGGTAAATTTGGACTAAAATGAAAAAAGAAATTTGTAAACTATTAAAAATATCGGAAGTATCATATTATAGATGGAGAAAAGAAAGAAAAGTATTTTCTTTGCTTGAAAAATATTTTACAGAAGAGGATTTATCTGAGTTTTTAGAAACAAATCAAATTTCTAAAATGGAAACATTAAATCACTATGAACAAACCCTTAATATTGAGTTTAATACTTTTTATCGTACCTATCTTGATAGCTACAATAAAGAATATCGTATTCGATTTTTTTGGGATTTTTTAACAAGATACAAAGAAGAAATATCAAAAATTAAATTTATTGATTGTAAAGTCAGTATTAATGAACTACTACTTGAGTATCATTTACTTTTAATGGATTTGTGTAAAAATACTTATGAACATGGCTCACATCTACCTACATTTTATAAATTTAATGAGTTTATGACAAGTTTTCAAGACTTATCATCAGATATGATTTTTTTTATTATTACAGGTGTTAAAACAAATTTTAAGTCTCATATTAATTATTTACTCAATCATGAGCTTTATGCCTATGCCATAGAAGTTTTAGTTTGTAGTACAATAGATTATTTTAATGATAAAGCACCTACTCATAAAGAAGTAAGAGGTAGATTATTTTTACAAATGTTCCAAACTATTCATAAACAACATAGTAAAGAATTATATTTTGAATTAGAAAATTACTTGAGTAATTATCAAGATAAAAAAGAAGAAATCGTAAAATTAATTGAATCAACAAACGATAGAATGTTGCTTTAAGTGTGAAATAGGTGTGAAGTGGTATTTTTGCAGAAATAAAAAAAGCTCGACATAAACACTCCAAGAAGTGATTAAATCGAGCTTTTAAATGGTACGCCTGACAGGAGTCGAACCTGTAACCGCCGGGGCCGAAACCCGATGCTCTATCCAGTTGAGCCACAGACGCATTTTTAAGTGATTGGAATATTACTCAACTTTTCCTAAAAGTTTTCTAAAAGATTACATCCAGAATAACAAAAAGAAAAAAGACAATACCCAAGTAGCCATTAACAGTAAAAAAAGCTTTATCAATTTTGGTAAAATCTTTATTGACTAAAATATGTTCGTAGGTCAGCATAATGGCACTGACTAAAACCGCAAGATAGATAAATATTCCCGCACCACTTAGCACGGCAAACAGTGTCCAAAAAACAATGGTGAGTGCATGAAAGAGTTTTGAAATTTGCATTGTTTTTTCAACACCAAATTTGCTTGGAATGGAGTGGAGTTTAAGTTTTTTATCGACTTCAATGTCTTGTAGCGAATAGAGTAAATCAAAACCTGCTACCCAAAACATCACTCCAATACTTAAACAAACTGACCAAAGCGTAATTGTCTGACTCACCGCAACGACACCTGCAATGGGGGCAAGTCCTAAAGAGATACCTAAAATAATGTGGGCTAAATAGGAAAATCGTTTAAAATAAGAGTAACTTCCAATAACGAGTAAAATAGGAATACTTAAATAAAAAGCCAAATCATTGACAAAATAAGCCACTAAAATAAATCCGAGAGCATTTAAAACAACAAAAATAAACATTGCTACAGGTGAAATTCGTCCATCAACATTGGGTCGATTAATGGTTCTTGGATTTAAAGCATCGATGTCTCTGTCTAAAAATCGGTTCAATCCCATCGCAAAGTTTCGAGCACTTAATGCAGCAAGGGTTCCTAAAAAAAGCAGTTCAAAACCAAACCAACCATTTGCAGCAACAATCATTGCAATAAAAATAAAGGGCAATGAGAAAATTGAGTGTTTGAACATTACGAGTTCATTAAAGTCATTTAAAAGTGTTCTTGTTTTTTTCATGACGAAATTGTATCAAAAAATTGATACAGCTTTTCTTTGATTGGTTTTATAGGCAATATATTTTGTTTTCGTTAAAATTACACCATGAAACAAATAGCAATAATAGGTCCCACTGCCTCAGGAAAAACATCTTTAGCCATCAATATTGCTCAACAAACCCATTCGATTATTTTGTCGTTGGATTCTTTGAGTGTCTATAAACACATTGATATTGCCTCGGCAAAACCAACGCTTGAAGAACAAGCCAATATTAAACACTTTGGAATCAATGAAGTTTATCCCAATGAAACTTTTGATGTTTTAGAATTTATTGAGTGTTATCAAAGAACCAAAACGTATGCTTTGGAACATGGTAAAAATATTATTATTGTTGGAGGTACGGGGTTTTATTTAAAAACACTTATAGAGGGCATTTCATTGGGAATTAGTACACATGAAGCCTTAGATGTTTCAGTTGCACACGCCTATGACGTGTTGTATTCTCTTGATGGTGCCTATATGCAAAAAATTGAACGCAATGATAAATACCGCGTTGAAAAAGCCTACAATATTTACAAACAAACGGGGCTTGCTCCCAGTGAATATTTTTTGCAAAATCCTAAAAAACCTTTTATCGAAGAGTTGCCTATTTTTGAAATTATATGGGATGTGGAAGAGTTGCGACAGCGTATTGTTTTACGAACCCAACAAATGCTTGAACAAGGACTTATTGATGAGGTCATCTTTTTAGAAAAAGAGTATTCACGGTTGCCCAATTGCATGAGTTCGATTGGGATTGTTGAAACGTTGGAATATTTAGATGGAAAAATTTCACGAAAACAGCTTGAAGAAAAGATTGCCATAAACACGGCACAACTGGCAAAACGACAACGTACCTTTAATAAATCTCAGTTTGGCAATCGACAAATAAAAAACATTGTATCAAGCTTAAATTCAGATATTCTTAAGATTTTTTAGATATAATCTGCGTCCAATTTTACAATAACTGTTTTATAAAGGGCAACACTGAGACTTGACCTTTTATTTAATATTAATACTTTAAGGAAAATACCGTGAAAAAAGACATTCACCCAGAATATAAAGCGTGTGTAGTTACTTGCGCTTGTGGAAACTCATTTGAAACAAAATCAAATGTTGATTCAATGAAAATTGACATTTGTTCATCTTGTCACCCATTTTTTACTGGAGAGCAAAAAATTGTTGATGCTGCTGGTCGAGTAGAGAAATTCAAAGCAAAATACAGCGCAAACAAATAAGTACAACTTTGTGCTTACTTTAGTTCCCACTCCCATAGGCAATCTTGAAGACATATCTTTTAGGTCTTTAGAAGCTTTAAAGAGTGCGGAACTTTTTTTATGCGAAGATACTCGTGTAACCAAAAAACTTTTAACTCTTTTAAGCGAAAAATACCATCTGACTTTCCCTTGTAACTCTTTTCAATCGTTTCATCATCACAATCAAGATAAACTTTTATCGACCTTTGAGGTAACCACTTTTAAAGAAAAGAATATTGTCTATGTCAGTGATGCAGGGATGCCATGCATCAGTGACCCAGGGGCTACATTGGTTGAGTTTTGTATTCAAAATGGTATTGCTTATGACGTGCTACCGGGTGCGAATGCAATTTTAACCGCGTATGCATTAAGTGGATTTGATTATGCTCAGTTCTCTTTTTTTGGTTTTTTACCGCATAAAGGAAAAGAGAGACAAAATGCGTTTAACCGTCTTATGCAAAGCCCGTTTGTCGCTATTGTTTATGAGTCCCCGCACCGATTATTAAAATTTTTAGAAGAGTTAAGTGTTTACGATGAAAATAGGGTGATTTTTTTAGCCAAAGAAATCACTAAGAAATTCCAAAAAACTTTCAAAGGAACTTCTAAAACAGTTTTTGAAGAACTTAAAAAAACGAGTATAAAAGGGGAGTGGGTTGTCATTGTTGAACCCATGGCTCAAAATGCTGGCGAGATAATTACGGTGCAAGATATTCAAGAGTTACAGCTTCCTCCTAAACAAAAAGCAAAACTTTTATCCAAAATGACAGGGCGAAGCATCAAAGAGATTTATCAAGAAATTTTAGATACAATCCAACCATGATAATATATGGAAAACAAGTAGTATTATATATACTCGAAAATCACCCAAACCTCATAGATGAGGTACTTTTTTCAAAAGAGATAGACAAAAAACTTTTCTCTAAGTTCTTAAAGCTTGGTAAAAAAATCATCAAGCTTGATAATATGAAAGCCCAATCACTTGCCCATGGTGGCAACCATCAAGGGTTTTTTCTTAAGCTCAATGAATTCTCTTATACCAATATTGAAGCCATTAAAAAACTAAATTTTATTGTAGTTTTAGATGGTCTAACCGATGTTGGGAATATTGGAGCAATTACACGAACCGCTTACTCTTTAGGCATTGATGCTGTGGTTGCAAGTGGTGTAAAAAGTTTAAATAACCAAGGGGTTATTCGTACAAGTTCAGGTGCAATGCTTGATTTACCGTTTGCTTTATATCCCAATTCAATGGATTTAGCCAATGAGTTAAAGCAATGTGGTTTTACTCTCATTGGAGCAACCATGGATGGAACAGACTTAAAACAGTATGGAAAAATAAACAGCACCGATAAAGTAGCACTTTTCTTAGGAAGCGAAGGCGAGGGCTTGAGTGGAAAAATACGAAAAAAACTGGATTTGAAAGTCTCTATTGAAATGTCCAATGAGTTTGATTCTCTCAATGTGTCGGTTGCTGCGGGTATTTTGATGTACAATTTAAAAGGATAAAATTATGATTCGGTTGGGCTTTATTTCTTTACTTTTGATGTTGACACTCCATGCCAATGAACTGCACCAAAAAATAGAGAGTTTAATGGGGCAAAAAGATTATAGACTGCATAAGAATTTAATTGGATTAATTACCAACGATGAAACAAAATTCTTTCTGCCTACCGGACAAATCAATTATCCTTTACTCTTAAAAGAGCTCAAACAAAATGGAATCTTGAATTTAAAACTCTCTTCACCTCAAGAGATTGAAGTCGAGTTTCAGACCAATAAAAATCCACTAAAATCACTTAAAATATTAAATGATACGCTAAAGTCACTGGGATACTATTACTATTTTACTACAAATACGAAATACGATTCAGGTGGGGCATTGGTGTGGACCATTAAACTAAAAACAGAGTCAGTCATTGATCCTTTGATTTTTATGAATGAGATTTCTAAAAGTGATTGCCGAATTGTTGATATTAATAAAGAACAAAATGACAAATGGATATATAAAATTGATACAAATTTTGCTAATATTTCAGAATCAATTTTTGTAAATTCAAATGAGCTGTTAAAATTACAAAAACCTTTAAGACCATACTTTCTAAAAATTAACGGTGGTAGGGTTTTAAAAGTGGAAAGTACTGCGTCAGATCGATGGCATCCTCACGTTGTCTTTTATGATGATCAGTTAAATATTGTGCATATTATAAAAAATGATCAATATTCAAAACAGATATCGTACGATATCCCAGTAAATACAAAATATATAAAAATTACAGATTTCTACACTCTTGATAATATCAAACGTGGATTAAATGTAATAATCAAGGAGTAATAATGTTTCCAGAAATAGAATTTGAACGAATGAAAAGACTTCCAAACTATGTGTTTGCGGAAGTTAATGCGATTAAAATGGAAGCCAGACGTGCCGGTGAAGATATTATAGATTTTTCTATGGGTAATCCCGATGGTCCTGCTCCTCAACATATCACCGATAAGTTAATCGAAGCATCGCTAAAACCAAAAAATCATGGCTACAGTGCAAGTGCGGGTATTTACAAGTTACGATTAGCTATTTGTAATTGGTATAAACGAAAATATGGGGTAGATTACTTAGATCCTAATAAACATGCCGTTGCAACCATGGGTTCTAAAGAGGGATATGTTCACTTAGTTCAAGCCATTGTCAATGTGGGAGATGTTGCGGTTGTTCCAGATCCCACATATCCTATTCACTCGTATGCCTTTATGTTAAGTGGGGCGGCTATTCATAATTTTGAATTGCCATTTGGTCGAGATTTTAAAGTCGATGAAGATCTCTTTTTTGAACGATTAAATAAAACATTAAGAGAATCTATTCCCAAAGTCAAATATGTGGTGGTTAACTTTCCTCACAATCCATCGTGTGCCACTGTAACACCTGAGTTTTATCAAAGAATTGTTGATTTAGCTAAAAAAGAACGATTTTACGTTATCTCAGATATTGCGTATGCGGACATCACTTTTGATGGCTATAAAACGCCGTCTATTTTTGAAGCCAAAGGCGCTTTAGACGTGGCTGTTGAATCTTTTACCTTAAGTAAATCATATAATATGGCAGGATGGCGAGTAGGATTTATTGTAGGAAATGAAAAATTAGTAGGGGCATTAAAACGAATTAAGTCTTGGCTTGATTACGGAATGTTTGCGCCCATTCAAATTGCAGCAACCATTGCGTTAGATGGTCCTCAAGATTGTGTTGCAGAGCATGTGGGTAAATACAATCTCAGAAGAGATGTGATGATTGAAGCCTTTAAGGAAGCAGGTTGGGATATGGATGTACCCAATGCTTCTATGTTTATTTGGGCAAAGATTCCTGAAAAAGCACGACATTTAGGCAGTATGGAGTTCTCAAAACAACTTTTAACCCAAGCTAAAGTTGCCGTGAGTCCAGGAATTGGATTTGGTAACTATGGGGATGAATACGTACGAATTGCATTAATTGAAAATGAAAAAAGAATCAAACAAGCCGCAAAAAATATTAAGAAATATCTCAAAAGTTTATAGGAATAAAAATGTTAAAAATTGCAATTATTGGTGTGGGAACAGTTGGTTCGAGTGTAATAAAAATTCTACAAGATAATAAAGAAATTATTACCGCACGAGCTGGTTGTGAAATCATACCAACGATTGGAGTGGTTAATGATTTAAATAAAAAGCGTGATGTTAATATTAAATTAACTGACAATATCGATGATGTGTTTAATGATGATTCCATCGACATGATTGTTGAACTCATGGGCGGGATTGACAAGCCTTATGAAATTGTTAAAAAAGCGTTAGCAAAAGGCATTCCGGTTGTTACTGCCAATAAAGCACTTTTAGCCTATCATCGATACGAATTGCAAGATTTAGCAGGCGATACGCCGTTTGAATATGAAGCTTCTGTTGCAGGGGGAATTCCTATTGTCAATGCTTTACGAGAAGGTTTAAGTGCCAATCATATTGAATCTATCAAAGGGATTTTAAACGGTACGTGCAATTATATGCTCACTAAAATGATTAACGAAGGGGTTAATTACGACGATATTTTAAAAGAAGCTCAAGCCTTAGGGTATGCAGAAGCAGATCCTACCTTTGATGTGGGTGGTTTTGATGCCGCGCATAAACTGCTTATTTTAGCTTCAATTGCCTATGGCATTGACGCCAAACCAGAAGATATTTTAATCGAAGGTATCCAAAATATCTCTAAACACGATATTGCATTTGCCAAAGAGTTTAACTATACCATCAAACTTTTAACCATTGCCAAAAAAATCGGCAATGAGATTCAATTGCGAGTGCATCCGGTATTTATTTCCAACAATGAAATGATTGCCAAAGTCGATGGAGTAATGAACGGAATTTCTGTCATTGGCGATAAAGTAGGGGAAACCATGTATTATGGTCCTGGGGCAGGTGGTGATGCGACGGCCAGTGCTGTTATTGCCAATATTATTGACATTGCACGAAAAGGAAAAGGCTCACCTATGCTTGGATTTGAGCAATCATTAAAACAAGATTTGGTTTTAGCCAATCCTAACTCAATAGAAACCAACTATTATTTACGTCTACAAATCGAAGATAAACCAGGTGTTTTAGCAAAAATTGCCTCAGTTTTAGGTGATAAAAATATCTCAATTGAGAAAATGTTGCAAAAACCCGATGAAAACAACAATGCCCTTTTATTGCTTTCTACGCATATTTGTAAAGAAAAAGACATTAAAGAAGCGCTGCAAGTCCTAGAAAATCTCTCTTATGTGAGTGCAAAACCAGCAATGATACGAATTGAAGCGTAGCTTTTATTTCTATTTGGTTAAAATGGGCTTCAAAGAACACATGAGGTCTATTATTTGCGAAAAAACCAACAACTCCTTACTCAAGATATTCCTTCTTTAATTAAACAATTAGCCATTCCTGCAAGTACAGGAATGTTTTTTAATACCATGTACAATGTTGTCGATACATTTTACGCAGGACTTATCTCTACTCAAGCCATTGCGGCACTGTCGTTGAGTTTTATGATTTTTTTTCTTATTATTGGTACAGGATATGGGTTTTCATCGGGTATTACAGCGCTTATAGGTAATGCTTTTGGTAAAAAACGTGATAAACTCTCTGTGATTTACGCCCACAAAGGGATTGTTTTTGTGCCATTAGTTGGGTTAGTTATTGCTTTGGTTGGATTTATTTTTATCAAAGATATTTTTATGCTTTTGGGGGCAACCCAAGGTTATTTGCAAGATGCGTTAGATTATGTCTATACCATTTTATTTGGTGTGGTTTTTTTTATGGCAAATTTTGCACTCAATGCAATACTTATGGCTATAGGAGACACAAAATCCTACAGAAACACACTCATATTTGGTTTTTTTGCCAATATTGCTTTAAATCCACTTTTTATTTATGGCTTTTTATTTATTCCCGCAATGGGAATAAAAGGCATTGCACTGGCAACGGTCTTAATTCAATGCATTAATATGGTTTATTTGTTTTCTAAAGTGCTTAAAACCAAATTGATTCACTTCGAGAGGTTGGATTACTTTTTACCGCATAAAAAGCTTTATATGAATATTTTACGCCAAGGATTGCCGGCGAGTTTAAATATGTTGGCTATGGCTATTGGTTCCTTGTTAATTGTCTATTTTGTTTCTCAATATGGTATTTATGCAGTTGCTGGCTATGGAATTGGCTTTAGAGTTGAACAACTCATGCTTTTACCGGCATTGGGTCTTAGTACAGCGGTGTTAACACTGGTATCCAATAACTATGGCGCTAAACAATATGAACGTGTTAAAGAGACGCTTTATTGTGCTTTAAAATATGGATTTTATATTTGTCTGTTTGGCGTAGGGTTTTTATATATTTTTGGTGAGTTTATAATCAAACAATTTGATGATGATGCTCAAGTGATTCATTATGCTATTGAGTATTTACTCATTGAAGTGTGGATATTTTTTGCTTTTTTAATTCTTTTTATTTGTGTGGCAACTTTGCAAGGAATTAAACAGCCAAAAATGATTTTTTATGTGGCTTTATATCGACAAATTGTTGCAAAGTTTATGGTGGGTTATCTCATCGTTCATTATTTTGAACTCGACATTATCTGGTTTTGGATAGGGCTGCTGATTATGATTTATTCGGCGGCTCTTTTTCTATTTTTATACACTAAAAAGACTCTTTCTAAACTCAATATTCCTATTTAGTCTGTGTGGAATATGTGTGTAGAAATATCGCTTTTGAATATGGTATACTTTACGTATGAAAATATTACTCCTCGAAGACGACTTTATATTAAATGAGATTATAACGGAGTTCCTAGTTTCCCAAAACTACGACGTTATACCAGCTTTTGATGGAATAGAAGCACAAAACTTAGCCTATGAACAACTCTTTGATTTGTTTATATTGGATGTCAATGTTCCTTTGCTTGATGGCTTTACGTTTTTAAAAGAGTTACGTGTTCGTAATATTAAAACACCGGCTATTTTCATCACCTCTTTAAACAGTTCTGATGATTTAAAACAAGGGTTTGAAAGTGGTTGTGATGATTATATTAAAAAACCTTTTGAACTGCAAGAGTTAAATTTGCGTATTAATAATATTAAACGTCTTTTTAATATTGAAAACAATGTAGAGATAAAAATTTCAGATGTCATTACGTACAATACTCATACTTTTGAGCTGAATAACCAAGGGATTAAAACAACATTGCCTAAAAAAGAGGCAAAGATATTGGAGTATTTTTTAAACAACGAAAACAAAATTATCTCTGCAGAAGAGTTAAGTGTGAATATTTGGAGTTATGAAGAGTATCCTTTATCTTCTACAATCCGTACGTACATAAAGAATTTACGTAAATTGTTGGATGAAGAATCGATTACAACATTAAAAGGGGTGGGTTATCGTTTTAACAAAAGATGAAAAAAGAACATTTTATGGATTTTATTCCTTCTTTTTAGCCTTAACCTTTATCTTGTTATCAGTAATTTCATGGCTATTTTTTGAAACTAAATCGAGTTTTATTCGAGATATTACTATTTCAAATATGCAGTTAAATGCCTCCAAATTAGCTTCTAAAATTATCTATTCTCATATGCAAAATATTCCTCTTAAAAAGAGCGATTTAGCCGTTGACACGGGGTTTAATTTTGGATTGTACGACCACAATGGCGTGGTTATTGTCTCTACCATTGCGCAACAAATTACCCTCAATAAAAAGTTCTCGCAAATCAATAATAATTTAATACTCATTGACAGAAGTGTGAGTGGGCATTTAGGAGTTGCGTATGTTGCAATTGAAGAAGTCATTTTATTTCAAGCATTTAAGGAGTTAAAAAAGAAGATTATCATCTCTTTTTGTTTGTTTTATCTTTTAATTATCATTTTTGGCTTTTATTTAACCCAACTTTTTATTCGTCCTATTGTGCAACAAAGAGTTAAATTAAATAACTTTATTAAAGATACGACACATGAGTTAAATACGCCGATTACGGCTTTAATGATGTCTGCAAATCCCCACAATACTCTCGATGAAAAAGGGTTAAATCGTATTTTATTAAGTGCCAAACGAATCAGTGATATTTACAGTGATTTAACCTATCTGTTTTTAGACAATGTTCAAGAAAAGAAACCTACTACAGCTTTGATTGATTTAAAAGAGGTCTTAAATGAACAAATTGAGTACTATACTTTTTTTGCTTCTAAAAAAAGAATCATCTTAGAAGTGGATATTCACAGTGTGCATTATCCTATCGATAAAGAGAGTTTTAATAGAATTGTAAATAATCTGCTTTCAAATGCCATTAAATATACGTCCAGTCAAGGGAAAATTGAGGTACAATTAAAAGAAAAGCATTTAATAATAAAAGATACGGGTTTAGGAATTAAGAAAAAAAGTTTATCTAAAATATTTAATCGATTTTACCGAGATACTAATGTAGTAGGGGGTTTTGGGATAGGGTTAAACATAGTGGCTTCTATTTGTAAAGAGTATCATATAACCATAGAAGTAGAGTCACAAATAAATCAAGGAACAACGTTTAAACTTAACTTTATGGGGATAAAGTCGGATTTTTAGGCATAAAAAAAGGTCGACTGTAGCCGACCTATAAAAAAAGATACTAAAATATTAGTAAGATCTTCTTTCTCTTGGAGCTCTAGGTCTAGCTTCGTTTACTTTTAAAGTTCTACCCTCAATCTCTTTTCCGTTTAATTCATCAATAGCTTTTTGTCCTTCTGAATCTACATCCATCTCTACAAATCCAAAACCTTTTGATCGTCCAGTTTCTCTGTCATTGACAATTTTACAACTCTTTACCTCACCATACTTAGCGAATACTTCCTCTAAAGTCTGGTCATTCATTCTATATGAAAGATTACCTACATAGATATTCATCTTCCTCAATCCTTTAAATGTTCAATCGAACGTGTTATTATTACTCTTAAAATAAATTTTAAAGTAACTTCTGCTAGTAGAAGCTTTACTTCATCTAGTTGACTCATTATATCATAAACTTTTCAGATTTGCTTCAAAATTTTAATTTTTTTTTATTTTGGTTACACAAAAGTTATATTTATTGCGTTTAAGTAGCTAAAAAGGACATTTACGAAGAAAAATGCCCTTTTTGTTCAATTAATTTTGAAAGTTTTTAGTAATAGCAGTATTCAGTCGGCTAATTGTCTCTTCATAACCTAAAATTGCCATAATGTCATAGACAGAGGGAGCTTGTGTTCCGCCTGTTAATGCGATACGAATAGGTTGAAAAAGTTGTGGAAATTTTAAGTTATTGGATTCAATAAATGGTTTAGTAATTAATTCATAATCACATGCCAAATGAAGATTAGAATAATTTGCGTCTAAAATGCCAATATACTCTTTAAGCATAGCAATTGTGTCTTCTTTTACAAATTTATGTACGCCTTTATCTTCATATAAAGAAGGAGTATCTAAAATGCCATCAATTGAAGCTTTTAACTCTACAAGTGTTTGAGCTCTCTCTTTACACAAATCTAAAATCATTTCTTTTTTATCATGCCCATGTAAGATGCAATCAAAAAATTCCAACTCTTTTGCCAATCGTTCATTGGATACATTTTTAATATAATGAGCATTGAGCCATTTAAGTTTTTCTTCATTATACGCAGAGGCTGATTTATTGATATTTTTTGGATCAAACAATTCAAGCATTTCTTCCATTGAGAAAATTTCTTGATCTTTATTGGACCAACCCAACCGAACTAAAAAGTTTAAGAGTGCTTCTGGTAAATAACCCTCATTTTTATATTGCATCACATCCATGGCGCCATCTCGTTTTGAGAGTTTTTTTCCATCTGGATTGTTAATCATAGGCACGTGGTAAAATTTTGGTACGTTAAATCCTAACGCATTATAGACAACAATTTGTTTTGGGGTATTGGTTAAGTGGTCATCACCTCGAATAACATCGGTTATCTCCATCAAAGCATCATCTATGGCAACGACAAAGTTATATGTTGGCATACCATTACTTCGTGCAATAACAAAATCATCGACTTGATTGGCGTCGAAATTCATAGAACCTTTTACACCATCTTCAAAACTTATGGTTCCTTCTTGAGGCGCTTTGATACGAACAACAGGTTCATTACCAACTGGTGGAGTTCCTTTAAAATCTCGGTATCGTCCATCATATCGTGGCGTCTCTTTGTTAAGAGTTTGTTCTTCTCTTAACGCGTCCAACTCCTCTTTTGACATGTAACAGTAATAGGCTTTTTCTTCTTTTAACAGTTGATTAATGTATTGTGTATAAATATCCAACCGTTTGGATTGATATTCAACCGCACCATCATAATTTAATCCAACCCAATCAAATGCTTCAATGATGGCTTTCATTGCTTCTTCATTGTTTCTTTGAGTATCGGTATCTTCAATTCTTAGTTTAAATTGTCCGTTTGTTTTTCGTGCCCATAAATAACTGTACAAAGAAGTTCTAAGACCTCCAATATGCAAATATCCAGTAGGTGAGGGTGCAAATCGTGTGATTGCCATGTAATATCCTTATTATTTAAAATTCTTTATAAAACCAATTGCAGAGACGACTACGACTACTACAATAAATAAAATCATTAATCCATCAAGCAATTCCATTTGCATCCTTTTCTTTGAGTTGACCACACGCTGCAGAGATATCTAAGCCTTTAGATTCACGTATGGTACAGATTAAGCTTTTGCTCAGTAAATATTCTTGGAATTTTATCATATTTTCCCTTGTTGGTCTTTGATATGAAGTTCCAGGGTAGGGATTAAAATAGATTAAATTAACTTTGGCATTAATGCCATTAAGTATTTTAATCAATTTCTGAGCCGATGCAATATCATCATTTTTATCTTTAATCACCAAATATTCAAACATGACTTTTTTCCGTGCATCAATGGGGAAGTTTTTAACAGCTTCAATAATAGAGGCAATGTTGTATGCTTTATTCATTGGAATTAATTCAGTTCGTAATTCATCATCAACAGCATGCAATGAAATCGCCAATTGAATCCCTAAATTCTCTTGCCCAAGTTTTGCAATTTTAGTACTAATTCCGCTGGTTGAAACGGTTTGTCTTCGTGCAGCAATAGCAAGTCCATCTAATTCACTGAATATGGTGATGGCTTTAACCAGATTATCATAATTATCCAGTGGTTCACCCATGCCCATGTAAACAATATTGAGGGCTTTATTTTCTGCAATATCGTTATCTTTTTTGAGTTGAACAATTTGTTCAACGATTTCAGCCGTATTGAGATTTCGTATGAAACCCCCTTTGGCGGTAAGACAAAAACTGCAACCCACTTTACAGCCAACTTGGGTTGAGACACAGACAGTATATTTTTCACTTCTTTCAATCACTCCGTCGTCATTGATTTTTTTCTTTTTCATCAATAAAAGAACAGTTTCAATGGTATGACCATCTTCGAGTTTAAAAAGATATTTGATACTTCCATCTTTACTGATCTCTTTTTTAAGAATTTCTAAGCTATTGGCTTTAAAATCTTTTTTAAGAGTATCTTTTAAATCATTGGGTAAATTCTTCATATCGTCAAAATTGGTGATATATTTTTTATATAACCAATTGTAAACTTGTTTTGCTCGAAATGAAGGTTTTAAAATAGCTTTTAATTCTTCTAGCGTATATTCATAGATTGATTGCAAAAATTTCCTTTAATGTTTCACGTGAAACTATTTTATAATTTGAGTATGAATCAAATATTGAGTGAGTGTTTCCATTGCTTTTTGATGATTGTTCATAAAATCATCATGAGCATTTTTATCGGTATAATTGGTAATAACAAATATACCAGCAATATTAATATCAAACTCTTTAGCGACGTGCAATAAAGAGTAAAACTCCATATTCTCAATACCTATGTTATAGTGGTTAAACTTTTTACTCAAGTCAAAGTTGGTTGATATATAGTTAGAACTGTTGACAATCGTTTCATTCTTAACCAATTTATTTTCAGAGTTTAGTACATTATCCAAAGGAGTATAACAATCATTGTTTAAAAAACCTAACTCAATATTGGCAGCACTGGTGGATGTAACAATATCAAAGGGTTTATAATTACCATAACTCCCCGCACTTCCTACAAAGAGTAAATATTCGGGTTTATCAAACAAACATTGTCGGGTTAAATTAATGGCGCTTTCAATGAGTCCAACGCCCATAGGAGTTGCAAACTTAAACGTTTCATTTCTTCCAGCGCATATAATCATTGACAAACCAAATTAAACGTAGGTTGAATGGAAACGATTTCATCTACTTGTTCTACAATGGGTATTTCCATTTTACTGCTTTTAAGCATTTTTACTTCACTGTTATACATAATAGGACGTGCAAAATTTCCATTGATTTGTATCTCTTTTATACTGCATTGTTTGTTGAGTTTTTTTGATAATTCTGCCGAATAACTGTTTCCCCATGTTATGGCATCGAATCGTAATTTATCTAAAGTCTCTTCATAAACTTTTTCATTGATTCTCCATTGTAGGGCTGGCATATGCGAAGTGGTATTATTTTCTTCTTTAATAGCATAAAAATTTTCAAAAAATTCTTTAACTTTTGAACTTTCATTAGATGAAATAGTGTAATTTAATACCCCGGTATAACCAACAAAATAGGCTAATCCATCTTTATATCCATATTTAGGAGTAATGGACATAGATACATTAGACTTAGTGATTTCATCGTACTTTTTAAGGAAATCATTGTAGGTATTAAGACTTGATATGACTTCTTTTTCTTCTTCTTTATCAACTATAACTTTTATAGTACTTGTCAGTTCACTGGGCACCAATGATTTTGTAAACTCTTTGGTAAAATTTAATTCAAAACCAAATGCTAAGAGAGGCAATGAGAGTAGTAGTGGTAATTTCATGTTATAACCTCACAGGAATAGAATTTTTAGATAAATAGCGTTTTAAATCCATAATGTCAATCTCTTTAAAGTGAAAAATAGAAGCAGCTAACGCAGCGCTCGCTCCGTGTTCAAATGCTTCTTTAATGTGTTCCATCGTTCCCGCACCACCTGATGCAATCACTGGAATACTAATCGCATTGGAAATTTGTTCGGTAATATTAAGTTCAAAACCATTTTTGGCACCATCGGTGTCCATAGAAGTCAATAAAATTTCTCCGGCACCTCTATTATAAACCTCTTTTGCCCATAATACAGCATCAAGACCAGTATCTTCTCGACCACCTTTTACAAAAACATGGTAGGAACCATCGGCAACTCTTTTAACATCAATGGCAACAACAATGCATTGACTGCCAAATCGTTTAGCACTTTCATCAATAAAATTGGGATTAACAACGGCACTTGAATTAATGGAGACTTTATCGCAACCCACATTTAAGAGTTTATAAATATCTTCCAATTTACGAATACCACCGCCCACGGTCAGCGGAATAAAAACTTCTTTAGCAACATCTTTTACAATATCTACAATGGTATCTCTGCCTTCATGGCTCGCACCAATGTCTAAAAATGTTATTTCATCGGCACCTTCAGCGTTATATCGCTTGGCTACTTCTACGGGATCACCGGCATCTCTTAATCCCACAAAGTTTACGCCTTTAACCACTCTGCCATTATCAACGTCTAAACAGGGAATAATTCTTTTTGCAAAAGTACTCAAAATATCTATCCTTTTACTTATTTGTACAAAATCTTATCTAAATGTAAGTTAATATCAGATATACTCCCTTTCTTATGGAAAAAATTAAAGCAAAAAAACAATTTGGACAGAATTTTCTAAAAGACGATTCCATCCTAAACAAAATCATCGAAGCGATGCCCAACAACAATAACCACATTGTGGAAATTGGCCCTGGCTTAGGTGATTTGACGCAAAGAATGCTCAAATACAAAGATATGACTGCTTATGAGATCGACAGCGATTTGTTAGGTATATTAAGGTCAAAATTCGCGAATGAATTACAAAGTTCAAAACTAGAACTGATCCACACTGATGTTTTAGATATTTGGAAACAAAAAGGGACTTTGTATAAAGATAAGTTTGATTTAATTGCAAACTTACCTTATTATATAGCGACGAATATTATATTAAAAGCTATTGAAGATGACAATTGTGAGAACATTATTGTTATGATTCAAAAAGAAGTAGCAGAAAAGTTTGCGGCGCACGAAGGAGAAAAAGAGTTTTCTTCTTTAGGTGTTATCGCAAAACTGACTTCAAAAGAGTGCAAAATACTCTTTGATGTTCCTTCTTCTTGTTTTGAACCAGCTCCCAAAGTGACTTCTTCAATACTTTATATTAAAAAAGATACGGTTCAAAAGTTGGATTCTAACTTTAAAAGTTTTCTCAAAGTTGCCTTTGCGCAACCTCGAAAGAAACTTTCAAAGAATTTATCCAGTTTAATCAACAAAAATCTTTTAAATACAATATACACAGAACTTAATATCGATGATAATATCCGACCTCATGAACTTAGTCCATCTTTGTATCGCCAAATGCATAAAAAGGTGATAATAAATGATAAACAACGAACAACAAGAGACGAACCCAGTTGCTAATGAAGTTAGTAAAGAAAATATAGAAGCTACACCCACTGAGCAAATCAGTACAGACAGCAAAGAAAACGGGACCAAACCGCGACACAATAACAAAAAACCTCGTTACAATAAAGAGAGAACAAATCAAGAGAACAATCAAGATGGTTCTGTACCTGCAGAGGCTCCTCAAGGGAAAAGAAAACCTCCTTATAATAAAAGAAAGAATAATCCAGAAGGCGAAGGATCTGAAACTCCAATCGATGCAAATGGGTGGATTACAGACTTAAAAAAAGCACACTCTATTAATGAGAAATCTCACCGAGACAGATTAAATCCACACTATAAACTCAACTTAAATTCAACAGCAAAAGTACGTATTACTCCATTGGGTGGATTAGGTGAAATTGGTGGAAACATGATGGTGATTGAAACTGAAAAATCTGCCATTATAGTAGATGTTGGAATGAGTTTTCCGGATGAAAATATGCACGGAGTGGATATTTTAATTCCTGATTTTACCTATTTACGAGAAATCAAAAACAAAATTGCAGGGATTGTTTTAACTCATGGACATGAAGACCATATTGGAGCTATGCCATATTTATTTAAAGAGATGCAATTTCCTGTTTATGGAACACCGCTTCCTTTAGAGATGATTGGGGCTAAATTTGATGAACACAAAATGAGAGAACATCGAAGATTTTTTAGAGCCATTGAAAAACGAGTAGCGTATAAAATTGGAGATTTTGAAGTTGAGTGGATGCATATCACACACTCAATTATTGACTCTTCTGCCTTGGCAATTAAGAGCGATGCGGGAACAATTATTCATACGGGAGACTTTAAAATTGACCATACTCCTATTGATGGATTTCCGACTGATTTACATCGATTGGCGTATCATGGTGAACAAGGGGTACTTCTTTTATTAAGTGACTCAACGAATTCTCACTCTCCTGGATTTACAAAATCAGAAAAAACAGTCGGACCTACTTTTGACAATCTGTTTGCCAAATCAAAAGGTCGAGTCATAATGTCGACTTTTTCTTCAAATATTCACCGAGTTGCACAAGCCATTGAATATGGTTTAAAATACGGAAGAAAAGTATGTGTTATTGGACGTTCAATGGAAAAAAATCTTGAACTCGCCATGAGACTGGGTTATATTAAATTCCCAAAAGACCAATTTATTGAAGCACATGAAGTGCATAAATATGAAGATAAAGAGATATTAATTGTAACAACAGGAAGCCAAGGTGAAGCGATGAGTGCTTTATACAGAATGTCAATTCATGAACATCGACATATCAAGATAAAAGAGGGTGACCAAATTATTCTCTCTGCTCGTGCCATTCCTGGAAATGAAGCCAGTGTTTCTACTATTATTAATCACTTATTAAAAGCAGGGGCTAAAGTAGCGTATCAAGATTTCAGTGAAATTCACGTATCTGGACACGCCGCACAAGAAGAACAAAAACTGATGCTTCGATTGATTAAACCAAAATTCTTTTTACCAATACACGGTGAGTATAATCATGCGTTAAAACATTCACAAACCGGAGTTGATTGTGGTGTATTAGAGCGAAACATTTATGTAATGAGTGATGGAGAACAAATTGAAGTAACACCTAAATATCTTAAAAAAGTCAAAACGGTTAAAACGGGTAAAGTCTATATTGATAATCAACTTAACCATAAAATTTCAGATGACGTTGTACTTGACAGACAGACTATGGCAAATGAAGGTGTGGTTATGATTGTGGCACAAATCAATGAAAATGACAGAAAAATTGTGGAAATGCCACGAGTAAGATCATTTGGTTTAGTGCCGGATAAACAAGATAAAATCTTTTCAACAGAAATTGAAGAGTTATTGGTAACATTTTTAAGCAATTGCAAACCAGGTGTGCTTAAAAACAATAAAATCTTTGAAGATGAAATTAGAAAAGTAGTGAGAAAACATTGTGTACGAAAATACAAAAAATACCCAATGATTGTTCCTACTTTATTTGTTCAATAAGTTAAGGAAAGTCAATGAATTTTCAAGCCATAGCTAAAGAGGTTCTATTAACCGAAGCCAAAGAGTTGCAAAATGCTGCATTAAATATTGGTGATGAATTTCAAAAAGCAGTTGAATTAATTGCACCCAATGAAGGCAAACTCATTGTTACGGGTGTGGGCAAATCTGGTTTGGTGGGAGCAAAAATTGCAGCCACTTTAGCCAGTACCGGCACAAGTTCTTTTTTCCTACATCCTACTGAAGCCATGCATGGAGATTTAGGAATGATAGGGAAAAATGACATTGTATTGGCGATTTCATACAGCGGAGAGAGCGAAGAGTTAATCCAAATTCTTCCGCATTTGAAACGATTTGATATTCCACTCATTGCCATGGCAAAAAGTGCAACATCGACATTGGCACAATATGCGGATATATTTTTTAATATCAGCGTAACCAAAGAGGCATGTCCTTTGGACACTGCACCGACATCTTCTACTACATTAACCATGGCAATGGGTGATGCCTTAGCCGTATCATTAATGAAAAAAAGAGATTTCAAAAAAGAAGATTTTGCTTCTTTTCATCCGGGTGGAAGTTTGGGAAAACGATTGTTTGTGAAGGTAGATGACCTCTTAAAAAAAGATAATTTACCGATTGTTTCACGTGAAACAAAATTAAAAGATGCCATTGTGGTAATGAGTGAAGGGCGACTGGGAAATGTTATTGTCCTCGATGAAAATCAAAGAGTTGTTGGAGTTTTAAGTGATGGAGATTTACGAAGAGCTTTAATGAAAGATGATTTTTCATTGGATTGTAATGTACAAACCGTAGCAACCAAAAATCCAAGAACATTAAAAAACAAAAATATGTTGGCAAGTGATGCTTTAGAAATGATTGAAAATTATAAGATACAACTTTTAGTAGTTGTTGATGAAGATGACAAATTAGTAGGAACATTGCACATCCATGATTTAATAGAAATTGGAATAAGATAAGGCAAACAATGAAAAAAGAGAATGAAAAAGATAAAAAAGTAAAAGTGCAAGAAGAAGAGTTATTACGACTCAATAAATTCATTTCACACAATACAGAGTATTCACGAAGAGAAGCCGATAAGCTTATTGTTGAGGGTAAAGTAACGATTAATAAAAAGCCCATTACTGATATGGGGTGCAAAGTTGCTTCGACAGATATTGTTGCTATCAACAATAAACCTATTCATATCGAAAAAAATAAAATCGTTACCGTGATTGTTTATAACAAACCCAAAGGGGAGTTAGTAACCAAATCTGACCCACAAGGAAGACGAACCATATTTGATACCTTAGGAAAAAAATATCAGCATTTTTTACCCATAGGGCGATTGGATTATGCCAGTGAAGGAGTTCTGCTTTTAACTGATTCCGTTGAAGTTCTCAATAAACTGGTGCATTCTAATTTAGAACGAGTGTATAAAATAAAAGTGAATGGTTTTATTACTAAAGCGATTGAAAATGCAATGCACCAAGGCTTAGAACTTGAAGATGCCAGCAAGGGTGCAAGAAGTGACAGTAAAATCAAATCCATGACGTTTGCGCCATTTATTGCCTATCAAATTATCTCTAACGATAAAAACTATTCAAAAGTAAAAGTCGTTATTGCTGAAGGAAAAAACAGAGAACTCAGACGATTCTTTGCCCACTTCGATTTGGATGTTTTGGATTTAAAACGACTTGACTTTGGTGGAATTACCTTAAACAGTTTACCCACTGGAAAGAAACGATATTTAACGCGAGAAGAGTATAAAAATTTACGACAATTTATAGGTGATGTAGAAATTAATGAGTAACTTAGCAACCTTATTGCGACCCACGTCATTAGAAGATTTTGTTGGGCAATCCCATATTATTGGTCCCAATAAAGCGTTGTATAAACTCATACAAAAAAAAGAGATTCCCCATCTCTTTTTTTATGGAAAACCAGGAACAGGTAAAACTACACTGGCTAAAATTATTGCCAAAACTATTGGTACGGATTATTACTACTTTAATGCCACGACGATTAAAGTTGAAGATTTACGAACCGTTTTTAAACGATACAACAACAGCCTAATCAAACCCCTTATTTTTATTGATGAAGTGCATCGTTTGTCTAAAAACCAACAAGAAGTTTTATTGCCCATTATGGAAAATTATGAAGCCATCATCATTGGTGCTAGTACAGAAAACCCATTTTTTACTTTAACCAATGCGATTCGTTCTCGTTCGTTTACCTATGAATTTAAATCATTGAGTATAAATGAGCTACAAAAGGTTTTAGAGCAAGCCCTAGGTATCATTGAGGTTGAATTAAATTTTGAAGCCAGAGAGTATTTATTGAACTCCAGCAGTGGTGATGCAAGGGCATTGTTAAATCTTTTGGATTTTGCATTTAAAGTA
>Ga0265294_10001479_pt1 | contig 31543 bp, 47 predicted proteins | sample MunlanPumphouse3_FD_192504 | JGI IMG/M metagenome (GOLD analysis project Ga0265294, IMG submission 192504) | Groundwater microbial communities from a municipal landfill in Southern Ontario, Canada - Pumphouse #3 | ecosystem: Environmental > Aquatic > Deep subsurface > Groundwater | place...
CCATCAGCATCCCAAACATAACTTCCCTTTCCCCTAACTAAAGCATACGAATGACGACTATAGGTATTCATTACATATTCTTCTCCCATTTTAACAATCATATCATTATTCATTTTTAAATCTCCCATCCATTTTAACAATAGTTTAACAATAGTTTAACAATAGTTTAACAATGGTTCAACTATTGTTAAACTACGATCTATACTCAGCATTAATTGATACATAATCATAGGTTAAATCACAGCCCCAAGCCGTCCCCTTATAATCGCCAAGATTTAAGTCAACCGTAATAACCACTTCATCTTTCTCCAAAACTTTCATGGCTAAATCTTCGTCAAAATTCAGTCCTCTTCCTTTTTGGGCAACCAATAGCTCCCCTAGATATATATCTACTAAATTCGGTTCGAACTCCGCTCCCGAATAGCCAAGAGCACATACTACCCGTCCCCAGTTGGCATCTTTCCCAAAAATCGCAGTTTTTACTAAATTAGAACCTACTATACTCCGAGCTGCCTTCTTAGCGGTCGCTTCACTTGGCGAATTAATAACTCTGACTTCCAAAAATTTTGTTGCCCCTTCCCCGTCATGAGCTATCATCTTGGTCAAGGTTATACAAACTTCCTTCAATGTCTTAGCAAAATTTTTAAAATCCTCGCTGTTTTCATCCTCTATAAAAGTATTTCCTGCTTGACCATTTGCTATTACTAGCAAAGTATCATTTGTACTTGTATCACCGTCAACAGTAAGCATATTAAAAGAATCCTTATTAGCCATAACTAGAGCCTTCTGTAAACACTCTTTACTTATAGCTACATCCGTTGTCACAAAGCCCAGCATCGTAGCCATATTGGGGTGTATCATACCTGATCCTTTTGCCATAGCCCCTAGCAAAATCTTTTTTTTATCAATTTCTATTTCCACAGCAACTTCTTTGGAGACTGTATCAGTTGTCATTATCGCTTGTGCAGCAAGATGTCCCTTATCGTTGGACATATCACTGCCGGCAACTTTTATCCCTTTTATAATTCTATCCATAGGTAACTGCATTCCAATCACGCCAGTTGAAGCTACCAGAAGCTCCTCACTGCTACAACCGACAAGCTTTGCCGCTTCCTCAGTCATCTTTAAAGCATCACTGTAGCCTTCCTCTCCTGTACAGGCATTGGCACAACCACTATTAATCACAAAACCCCTGAATTCTTGACACTCCATTAAATGCTTTTTAGAAACCAGTACCGGTGCGGCGCAAAACTTATTAGTCGTAAATACCCCTGCCGCTACCGCACTACTTTGTGAAACAATAAAAGCTAAGTCATAGCGATCCTGATACTTTATTCCGCTCTTCGCTACTCCCACTTTAAAACCTTGAGGTGTTGCAATTCCACCATCTTTTATGAATTTATATTTCAATAAAAACACCGCCTTGTTAATTATCTATTTTTCAAGGAAACATAGCTAGTTTAGGCAACCCCATATCTTCATCAATCCCAAACATGATATTCATATTTTGAACCGCCTGCCCTGAAGCCCCTTTCGTCAAATTATCTATTACAGAAACTAGAATAAGCCGCCCCGTTCTTTTATCTAATGAAAACCCAATATCACAAAAATTAGTCCCTCGAACCCATTTTGTTTGAGGACATTCTCCCTTAGGAAGAACTCTTACAAATTGCTCTTTTTCATAATAAGCCTTGTATATCTCTTCTATTTTATCTATATCCATTGTTTTAGGCATCGTATATATTGTACTCATCATACCTCGTGTCAAAGGCAATAAATGTGGGGTAAAACTTATTTTGATATCTGTTTCTGCAATTGCGGATATTTCTTGTTCTATCTCCGGCGTATGACGATGATTTGGCAAACCATAGGCTTTGAAATCTTCATTAATTTCACTATGCAGCGAACTCACCCTCAAACCTCTGCCCGTTCCGCTTGCCCCCGATTTACTATCAATAATAATAAATTTATCATCAAGTATTTTTTCTTTTAAGAGAGGATAAAGAGCTAAAATAGCCGTTGTCGGATAGCACCCGGGATTAGCTACAACTCTCGTCTCTTTTATAAGTGACCTATTAATTTCCGGTAATCCGTAAACAACCTTCTGCAACATTTCTTCCGTCGGACCTATTTTCTTGTACCATTCTGTATAAACTCGAGGATCTTTTAGCCGAAAATCCGCTCCCAAATCAACAACTTTTTTACCCTTTTTAAAAATTTTTTCCACAAACGGTACGCTTAGCCCATGTGGTAATGCAAGAAATACTACATCAGCCTCTTCAATTAATTTAGGATCATCGGGAGCACTGCATACCATATCAACAATCCCACGAAGATGAGGATAAACCTCTGAATAAACTTTATCAACGTAACTTCTTGTACCCAGACCAACTAACTCCACCTCTGGATGTTGAGTTAAAACCCTTACAAGTTCTTGTCCCGTATATCCAGTTGCTCCTACTATACTTGCTTTAAGCATTTTAATTTCCTCCACTTTTTAATTCTATATTTAATTACTTTTTTATTTATACCCCTATCCAAAGTCCGCCTTATAATTATACATATGTTTGTATAATTATGCAATGGGCTTTTCGACATTTATCCAAGATAAAGTGAAACTTCTTTCAGTAGGATTTTTTATCCCACTCCAGAAGTTAGTTTGAAACAAAGTGTTAATATTTTACTTTTACTCTATTTTACTGTTTTATAATGTTATCTAGCAATTATCTCTCTTCTTTCCTGTTCTTTTATAATCTCGTTTACAAAAAGCGTTGTTTCCTCCATCAAGTCTAGCACCGGAAAATTCTTTTGAAGAATACCAAGATGATTTTTGATTACTTTTATTGTGGGACGCGTTGAATAATTTCGAGGTACGAAAGCAACTACTCCTATTGTTCCATTATTTAATCGCACCGCTGTTCCTATTGGATAAGGTGCAATATTCCTGCTAAAAGCTTTAACAACATCTGGATGAAAAGTTCTCCCACTTTCAGCGAGAATTAATTCTAAAGCTTGATAAGGATAGATCCTCTTACTTTTATCTGTATTTGTTACTAATTGATCATAATAATCAGCTACACTTGTAATAGCTGCATAAATATTTATATTCTCTCCTTGCAAACTTCTCGGATATCCTGTTCCATCATATTTTTCATGATGTTGATACGCAACATGTGCAATTAATATATTAAGTTCTTTATTATTCCTTAAAATATCAAAGCCATATGTTGTATGTTCAGGACCATCTCCTAATGACTTTCCAATATCATGGAGAAGTGAACCCATACCTAAAATCTTTAGCTTTAAATCATCTAAATGAAGTGCCATTCCCGTAAGAATACTTAAGACACTCACACCAACAGAATGACTATACATATATGAATTACTACTACGAGGATCCATAATTTGCACCAATAAATCTGGAACCCCTTTTAAATCATCCAATATTTTGTTTATCATACCACTCACTGGTTTTAAATCTAAATCGCTTTGCATACGGGCATTTTCAACAACATTTTTTAATGCTTTAACCGTTTGAAGCCTCACTCTATCGTTAATTACATCTTCAACTTCCAGTGGTCCTAGAATTTCATCTTTAACGTACACAAACGGAATCCCGAAAATATTTAATTTTTTTATATATAACTTGTTTAATCCAACTCCGGAACTTAAAAGCACTCTCCCTGCGTCATCATAAATGGTTCGTGCAACACACATGCCCTCTTTAAGCTCATCAATATCAATTGCTCGCATAATTCATCTCTTCCTTTTATTAAATTAAATTACAGTAGATAAATTTAATAAGATGACTAGTCTATTTTCTAATCTAGCAATCCCTTTAATAAATTCTTTATCTATTTTTGAATAAATCTCATCACAAGATTTTATGTCCTCATCGTCCACATAAAGAACTTCTTGAACCTGATCTACAAATATACCTACAGCATTTTTTCCCTGTTTTATAACAACTATCCTAGTTTCTTTAGTTTCCTCCATGCTTTCCATATTAAAGCGCTTCTTTAAATCAATAATAGGTATCACATTCCCACGAAGATTAATAATTCCCAAAACATATTCCGGCGTATTCGGCAACTTATTTGTTTTTTGTGGCTTTATAATTTCATTAACTGACAATATGCTAGTTCCGTATTCTTCCTTTCCGAGCTTAAAAATTACATACTGCATACCCAAATTATTATCCCCCTTTCAATTCATACATTTCATTAAATACAACTATTCGACATTAGATTATCATATTCATCTTTTTTTGACAAACTATTATTTTATGATAAACTATCTAAAATAACAGAAATCTTCTGAACTATAATCTGCATATATTTATAATATTCATTCTTGTATTTTAGATACTTCACAATTAATAAATTGATTAAGGCATAAGTACGAATAGCATTTAGTTATTCTTACTTATGCTTTTCTGTTTCAACCAAAGCGCAACTTTCATTAATATATTCCCTAAATAAATCTACCACCTTTGCATCATAATAAATCCCTTTATACCTCTCCAACTCATCAAGTGCTTCCTTGAATGTCATGCTCCTTTTGTATGGTCGATTAGTTGTCATAGCATCGAAGCTATCTGCCACCCTCAATATTCTAGCTCCCAAAGGTATATCATTTTCCTTAAGAGACGTAGGATACCCTGTTCCATCAAAATTTTCATGATGATACAATACAATATCCACAGCTTTATTAAGTTTTGAAATCGATCTTACTATATCTGCACCCCATATACCATGTTTTTTTATTATTCTCCATTCCCCATCCGAGAGTCTTTCTGTTTTATTTAAAATATCTCTCGAGATTTCAATTTTACCTATGTCATGCAGTAATCCTCCTACTGTAAGATCTTGTATTTCTCCTTGTAATAAATTAAGCTTTTCCCCAATTTGAACCGCATAATTCATAACTCGTTCTGAGTGACCATAGGTATACCTATCTTTTGCATTAACAATCATTAACAAAGTACGCAAGGAATTTGTTAAGTCTTTTTTATTATTAAAAAAAGATTGATCTAACTCACCAAATACGGAATGATAAAGTTCCGCTCTATTATTATTTGTATATTTAGCTTTATATAATGCTTCATCCGCCATTTGTACTAACATTTTTATAGAAGAGGTATGTTCAGGGAAACAAGCAACTCCCACAGCTATTGTTAATTTGCCACCCGGCAATATTTTCACTCCATCAACATTGGCTTTTTCTACTTCTCGGCGTATTTTCTCACCAATTTCTAAACCTTCTATTCCCTCACACTTTGGAATCAAAATAGCAAACTCGTCTCCTCCATAACGAAAACATTTCCCACGATCCCCTATAACACTAATTATAACTCCAGCCAATAACTGTAGTACATCATCACCCTTTTGATGTCCATAGGCATCGTTGTAATATTTGAAGGAATCCACATCAAGCATAATCAAAACAAACGAATCTTTTTTTTGCTCATATTCTTTAACATACTCCTCTAGATAACAATAAAAGCTTCGATGATTGAACATTTTAGTCAATCCATCTTGAGAGGCTAATTTTTGAAGTTCACGCCATATGTTTAATTCCATTTCAGCAATTCTGCCAAACAACCAAGCGAAAAGCCAAATAAATGCAATTGCTAAAACATCAACATCCATTTTATCCGGGTCAAAAGTAACATCAATACCTATAAGACACACCGTATCAAGAAAAGCCCAAATAAAAACATATTTTAAACCCTGTCTCAACGCAGACACTATTACCGGCATTAAAAGAAGAAACTTAAAAAAGTTATCCCTCTCCTTAACAAGAAAAAAAACAACAAACAAAAAATATACCGTATTCACAACGATATCAAGGTAGACAGCACTGGTCTTACCTGTCTTTTTTACATTAATCATGTGTAATATTATTACCGCAAACGGTAATAATAAAAAAATAATGTTCCTATAAAAATAAATATATGAATCACTAATATTTGGGGAACTCCTCACAAGTAGAATCCCAGTCAATAGCAAGAATACACCCTGTGTTATAAAAATATATTCTTCAATTATTTTATTTCTTCTGTCTTCCATAATATGCATATCTAACTCTCCTCATATATGAGGTGGAATAGCCCACCTCATATACTACTTGATGAGACTTTTTGGGGTTTTAGGCTGATATTTCCAAAAAGTGCAAGCAAAAGTAGAACTAACTGTAGCAACTAATAGCAGTACTGTAGTAACTAAGGATAATAGTACATATTTAACTTTACTCATAATATCACCTCCTCTTGATAATTTTTCAAATAACACACTTAGCGAAAATTATAATTTCCTTGGATTATCCTTCTTTTTTTTAGGTAACAAACTTATCACTTGTACTACGAGTCCACCCACAACTATCATTCCCACAATATTGTTAATATTGATTATTACTATCAACGTATAGCATAACATTGTGATAATTGATATTATACGTAATCTTTGTCTATATTCTTTTGATACTATCGGCTTTGCAACAGAATCAACAGGTGCATACTTGTACACAATGCAAATAAATAGAACACACAAAATAAGCATTACTATGTGTAGCCACAGTTCACCGCCAAATTCACTATATATTAAACTAACACTATATCCTATTAACGTATACATTATAGTTCCCGTAAACAAGCACCCCAAAGGAGTTGCATTATGGGAACCTCCGCTAGACAATCTTAGTGAACCTCCCACAACGGCTACTGCTAAAACCTCATACATAATTCCCAGCATATAACCCACCATAGTAATAATGACAAATCCTGTAACAGTTAAGAATAAATTTTCCAAGGCATACGTAAGAACTAACTTCTTTTCATTATCATAGTCCATCTCTTTGGAAATTGCTTCACTAATCTTTTCACTCATCTTTAAATATGTCATCATACTTCTTCAGACCCTTTTTTTATAATATTTTACTTGTCAAGCGCTCCAACAATTTGTGTGTATTGGGAATTCTCCCTAACAGAAATAAAAATATAACCTGTGGATATCCAGTAATCACCCATACAAATAGATTGGTATTTATTATCTCTTGTGTTACTAACCCACTCTCAATAATTAATCCATAAAAAATACATTCAAATAATAATAAGGAAATAAAGCTAATCAATGTCACTACAGTTGCTACTTTTACCTCTGTTTTTTCAAACAATATTAATAATAACATAAATTCTGTTATGCCTAATAAAGAATGAACACCAGGCGTAAATGGTAATAACCTAATCAGGTACATTCCCAACGAATAGACAAACCCCAACACAAATATGTTTTTCCACTTATAACTAGCTGAAACTAAACTAATCGCTAAAAACATCAAAGCCATACCTTCCGGTATTCCTAACAATATCCATCCTAGAAAAGGCATTCTCATAATTTTTCACCATACATAAATAGATTTTATAAATAAACTACTTTATGTATGTTCTATAAAATATCTCTATACCCTTCTTTTTATAACGTATTATCTCAAACTCGATGGGGCAAAACATCTATCAATGTGGTGTTTTATCCACTCGCCGAAGGTTAATTGAACCTTTTCATGAACTTAACAATGATTAACTTAACTGAATGGTTTTATTATTAGTTCTTTATTGTAGCCTAATACTCCTTTGTCATATTTGCACTATAAATGTCGTTTTGCATAAATATTGCATAACTATTGTTTAACTATTGTTTAACTAGGTTGGACGGTATTGATCACCATATTTTATTAAAAATCTTACTATTCCACTGTATATGGACCACACTAATTTGTTTTGATATCCATCATCCTGGAGCATCTTTTCTTCCCTGGAATTAGAAAGAAATCCCAGCTCGACATTCGTTGTAGGTATTTTAACCTTTTTTAAAATAATAGTTGTATCATCTATTTTTGCCTTTCTTGTTGTCGTTCCAGGAAACTCAACTAGCTCTTCCTGAATATAGCTTGCTAACTCTTTACTTCCCGGTACATTGGAAGCATAAAAGGTTTGAGCTCCGTACCATCTTTCGGAAGGAAATGAATTACAATGTAAAGCTATATATATATCCGCTTTTTTACTTTGTGCTAACTCTGCTCTATTCTTTAGATCAGCTCGTTTTCTAGCTCTTATTGATTCCTCCTTATTACTTAAAGCTTTGTCTTCATTCCGCGTCATATAAACAGTTCCTCCTCCTTGAAGAATAAGGTTCTGTAGCTTCTTTGCAACAGCAAGATTAATATCTTTTTCATATATACCGCTAGAACTAACCTTACCAGGATCTTCACCACCATGCCCCGGATCTATAATAAATGTTCTACCGGCAATTGCCCAAGATATTGCCTCAACCGCCAATTTTTCTTTGTTTATATTCCAATTTCTAAATTCAATTAAACATATACCCATTAAACACACAATTAACAACCAAGTAAAGAATCTCTTTTTTATTATAAATAATCTCATACTTTACTCACCTTCAACTAATTTTATTTTTCTTTATTATAGATATTTCGGAGAGTAACTATATATGCCTTAAATAATTTATACATAAAAGAACTCTCCGCTCATGCGGAGAGTTCTTTTATGTATCTCATACAATACTTTATTAATACTAACGTTTTGAAAACTGTGGTGCACGACGTGCTCCCTTAAGTCCATATTTCTTACGCTCTTTCATTCTTGGATCACGTGTCAAGAAACCTGCACTCTTCAAAGCTGGTCTCATCTCACTATCTACTTTCAATAACGCTCTCGCAATCCCTAAACGAATTGCTCCCGCCTGACCGGAAGTGCCGCCACCATTTACCTTAGCTAAAACATCAAACTTACTATCAGTGCTAGTAAGTACTAAAGGCTGTTTAGCAATCATCTCCAATGTCTTCTTGCCAAAATATTCATCCAAAGTCATACGATTAACTAAAACCTTTCCTTCCCCGGGTACTAAACGTACACGAGCTATAGAAGTTTTGCGACGTCCTGTTCCATAATACTGTACTTGTGCCAATTCTTATACCTCCCTTAAACCCCTTAATTCCCATACTTCGGGTTGTTGAGCCTGGTGGGGATGCTCTGATCCTTTGTAAACATTAAGCTTTCTATACATCTCTGCACCAAGCCTATTATGAGGAAGCATTCCCTTTATCGCTTTTTCAATAACAACTTCCGGCTTTCTTTGTAACAATGTTCCATAATTCATTTCTTTAAGTCCACCAGGGTAACGACTATGTGTATAGTACATCTTGTTCTGAAGTTTATTCCCGGTAAGATGTATCTTTTCTGCATTAACAATAATAACAAAATCCCCGGTGTCAACATTAGGTGTAAATGTCGGTTTATGTTTTCCTCTTAAAATAGCTGCCGCTTCTGATGCTAAACGACCCAAAGTTTTGTCAGTAGCATCAATAACATACCATTTTCGTGATATTTCTTGGATCTTCGCCATGAAGGTACGCAATCCTATTCCCTCCCAAATTAACTTTATTTATATAACACTCGATCCCGGGGCTAGTGGAATCAAAGCAAATATAACCACAAACTACTGATTCATTTTAATACACGTATCCATTCGTGTCAAGGTTTTTCATTCAAACTTCAATAATCTACCGCAAGAAGACATAAACCTTGTGGTGGTAATGTCAATCCACTCTTGGTTCGATCCCCCGTTGCAAGAAGCCGTAATATATCTTCTGCACAGCGCTTTCCTTGTCCGATTTCAAGAAGTGTACCGCCCATAATCCTTACCATATTATATAAAAATCCATTCCCCGTCACTTTGAATATTATTATTTTATCTTCTGTCTTAATACTACAATAATCTATCGTTTTAATAAAGCTTCGAACTGTTGTATTGCTTGCACAAAATGCTCTGAAATCATGTTGACCTTCAAACTCTTTACACGCTTTTTTCATTTCATTTATATCTAATCGCATTGGAACACGATAAGCAAAATTTCGCCAACATGGATCCATAACTTTATCATTAAAAAAAGTATAACAATATGTTTTTTTCTTTGCACTATAGCGAGAATGAAATTCATTTGAGACATCATAAGCTTCCCTAACAACAATATCCGCTGGCAATAACGAATTAAGAGCTAATGGTAATTTCTCAGTAGGTATCCTTGTAGCACTATTAAAATTAACGACCTGCCTTTTTGCATGAACACCAGCATCTGTTCTACCCGAACCTATAACATTGGTATGCTCCTTCGTTAGGATAAACAGGGTTCTTTCTAAAGTTCCCTGAATAGTTTTTAAACTAGTTTTGTTCTGAACTTGGAACCCATGATAATTCGTTCCATCATATGCAATTATAAGCATTATATTTCTCATCATATCTCACAACCAATATCGTGTTAATATTGCAACCACAAGAAAAATAGTCATTGCGATAAAAGCTATACAATCTCTATAACCCATTACTAACTGCTTCATTCTTGTTCTGTTCTCGCCTCCGCGGTAACATCTCGCCTCCATAGCCATTGCTAAATCATCAGCTCTTCTAAATGAACTTAAGAATAATGGTACGAGAAGAGGAATTAAGCTTCTAGCCCTAGTTAATAGCCCTCCACTTTCAAAATCAGCGCCACGAGCCATTTGTGCTTTCATTATTTTTTCTGTTTCTTCTATAAGAGTTGGTATAAAACGTAACGCTATGGTCATCATCATTGCTAATTCATGAGCAACAGGTATAAATAAAGCCTTCAAAACTTTTTCTATCCCATCTGTTAATGCTATGGGCGTCGTTGTTAACGTTAATAATGAAGTAATTGTAATTAAATATATTAATCGTAAGCTCATAAATACCCCTTGTTGCACACCTTGTTGGGTTACTTTGAATATACCCCATTGCCAGATAACATTATCCCCTTCCGTCATAAATATGTGTAATCCTAATGTAAGCATGATTATGAAGGAAAGGGGTTTAATTCCTTTCATAATTGTTATAAAAGATATTTGAGACATAAGAATTGCACCTATAGTAAAAAGCGTAACAACAAGATACCCTGTTAAATTATTAACTAAAAAAAGACCAGTCATATAAAAACATATCGTTATAATCTTAGTACGAGGATCTATTTTATGAATCGGCGAATTACCAGGAATATATTGACCAATTGTTATGTCTTTAAGCATCTCTCTTTGCTCCTCTTAACAAAAAACTTCATATTGTATGATTTAAGGAACTGCACCCATTTTTCTTTTGAATTAATAACTATCGCACAACCTTTAATATTTCTTCTCGTGCTTCCTCAACTGTAATTACATCTGTTCGTACAGACCATCCTTCTTTTTTTAATCTAACCATTAATTTCGTCACCGTAGGAACATCTAAACCAATTTTCTGAAGACCATCATACTCTGAAAATACTTTTCGTGTCTCATCATTATAATATATTTTGCTTTGATGCATAACTACGAGACGTTGGGCTAAACGAGCTACAACATCCATACTATGAGAGACTAATACAACTGTTAAACCACAATTATGTAGGTCAACAATATGCGATACTATTTCGTCTCGTCCCTGTGGATCCAAGCTTGCTGTTGGCTCATCCAATATAAGATACTTTGGTTCCATTGCTAAAACACCAGCTATAGCAACTCTACGCTTCTCCCCACCACTTAAAGTAAAAGGTGACAAGCTACGATATTTCTCATAGTCTAAATGAACCATCTTCATAGCCTTTTTTACTTTTTTTATCACCATATCTGGCGATAATCCCATGTTTATAGGACCAAAAGCTATATCTCGAAACACATCTTCTTCAAATAATTGATATTCAGGATATTGAAAGACAAGTCCTACTTTTTTTCTTATTTCTTTTAACCTCGTCCCCTTAGCAGAAATATCACAGCCATCTACAATTACTTTCCCTTTTGTTGGTTTAAGCAACCCATTTAAATGCTGAACAAGTGTCGATTTACCAGAACCAGTATGACCAATTATACCAATAAACTCGCCTTCTTCAATAACAAGATTAATATTTTCTAACGCATTTGTTTCATAAGCTGAATTAGGTTGATACGTATGATATACACCTTCCAGGCTTATTGACATAAAGCCACCACCATCTCATCTACTGTTAAAATATCATCTGGAAGATTCAATCCATCTTTAACCAGAATATCACGAAGTTCCATCATGGGTGGTACATCAAGGCGTAAATCCTTTAACTCCTTAACTTTGTTAAATATTTCTTTGGGCTTACCTTCCATTACTATATTTCCATCCTTCATCACAATAACACGATCAGCAAAAGCAGCTTCTTCCATAAAATGAGTTATATGAACTACCGTTAAGTTTTCTTCACTATTAAGCTTTACTACCGTATCCATTACCTCTTTACGACCAATCGGATCTAACATTGCGGTAACTTCATCCAATAGCAGATATTTAGGTCTCATAGCAATAACTCCAGCTATTGCCACACGTTGTTTTTGCCCTCCCGATAATAAATGAGGTGCTTTGTTTTTAAAAGAACTCATTCCTACATTTTTCAACGATTCATCCACAAGCCGGCGGATTTCCGTAGGTTCAATCCCCAAATTTTCTGGTCCAAAGGCCACATCTTCTTCCACCGTAGTTGCAATAAGCTGATTATCCGGATTCTGAAAAACCATTCCAACCTCTTGGCGAATATTCCATAATTCACTTTCATCCCTAGTATCCTTCTTGTTTATAACAACACTGCCCTTATTGGGTAAAAGTAACGCATTAAAGTGTTTTGCTAACGTGGATTTTCCTGAACCGTTATGTCCAATAACCGCAACAAATTCCCCTTGGTTTATCTTTAAATTTATTTCCTTTAAAGCTTCATTGTACCCGCCTTGTGGATTTTGAAATTGATGCATTAATTTTTTTACAACAATCATTACAATTTCACCACTTTTTTTAAAACTAATCTACATTAAACCTCAACTAACAAATGCTATAAACAAAAACCAGGAAAGCCAAAACTCAACTAATACATCAGTTAAGGACATGGTTTTCCTGACCTTCAGTTTTAAACACATTTAACACTTTAAACTAACTCTACTATAACCATGGAAGCGGCATCGCCACGACGAGTACCCACTTTAATAATGCGAGTATATCCACCTTGACGATCAGCATATTTTTTACTAATATTCTCAAAAAGGTCTTTTACAACACTTTCCTCAAGAATATACGCAGAAGCCTGACGTATTGCAGCTAGATCTCCTTGTTTACCTAATGTAATCATTTTTTCAACAATACTTTTTAATTCCTTCGCTTTTGGTTCTGTCGTTTCTATACGCCCGTTTTTAAGAAGTGCTGTAACAATACCTCTGAAAAACGCCCGCCTTTGTCCTGAGCTACGTCCCAATTTTCTATAGGACATTCATCCAAACCCCCTTTTTAAAGCTGGATAACTCTACTCTTCTGCGACTCTAAGTTTTAACCCTAGAGAATCAAGCTTTTTATCCACTTCTTCTAAAGATTTTTTACCAAGATTTCTAACCTTCATCATATCTTCTTCTGACTTCTGAACTAATTCTCCGACAGTATTTATCGCTGCTCTTTTTAAGCAATTATAAGATCGCACAGATAAATCAAGTTCTTCTATATTCATATCCATTACCTTATCACGTTCATCTTCTTCTTTTTCTACCATTATTTCCACATCATTTACCGTTTCTGTCAATCCGATAAAAAGTTTTAAATGGTCATTTAATATTTTAGCAGAAAGACTTAGCGCCTCATCAGGAACAATTGTTCCATCCATCCATACTTCTAAAGTCAACTTATCATAATCGGTAATCTGACCTACACGAGTATCTGCAACTGTATAATTCACCTTATAAACTGGTGAAAATATAGAATCTATTGGGATTACTCCGATACTCTGATCTTCTTTTTTATTGTTTTCAGAGCGACGATAGCCTCGCCCTTTTTCTACTGTCATTTCCATCATCAATTTTGCATCATCATCCAATGAGGCAATATGCAATTCTGGATTAAGAATCTCTACCTGACTGTTCTCTGTAATATCTGCCGCCACAATATCTCCTACTCCATTTGCCTCAAGATAAATTATCTCAGGCTCATCAGAATACACCTTTAAAGCAAGTGACTTAATATTCATAATGATATCCGATACATCTTCTACAACACCAGGTATAGAGGAAAATTCATGCAATACACCATCAATTTTAATGGAAGTAACCGCAGCCCCTGGGAGCGAAGACAATAAGATTCGACGCAAAGAATTACCTAATGTAATACCATATCCTCTTTCCAATGGCTCAATAACATACTTTGCATAATCCTTTTTCTCGCTCATCTCCACGCACTCAATTTTGGGCTTTTCAATTTCTATCACAGTTTAACCCTCCTACTCGTACCAAACTTTCTCCCCGTTCATTATCAATCATCCAAGAGCTATCTAGAATACAACTCAACAATAAGATGATCATCAATAGGAACATCATTTTGTTCTTTATTTGGAAGAGACAACACTGTTCCTGTAAGATTTTCCTTATCAAGTTCTAACCACGCCGGAACATTCTTATTGGCAATGATTTCCCCTAATTCTTTAAACTTAGAAGAATTCATGCTCTTTTCTTTTACTTGAATTACATCTCCGACATCAACAAGCATCGAGGGAATATTTGCTTTGTGCCCATTAATTGTAAAATGATCATGCTTAACTAACTGACGACCTTCTGCTCTTGAGCAAACAAAGCCTAAGCGATACACTACATTATCAAAACGTCTCTCCAAAAGTCGTAGCAGATTTTCACCTGTAACACCCTTCTGACGATCGGCCTTTTCAAAATAATTCACAAACTGTTTTTCCAAAACCCCATAAATGCGGCGAGCTTTTTGCTTTTCTCTAAGTTGGAGACCATACTCAGATAACTTTTTGCGTTTATTCTGCCCATGCTCTCCGGGAGCGTAAGCCCTCTTCTCAACACTACACTTTTCAGTATAACAACGATCGCCTTTCAAATATAGCTTTACACCTTCACGGCGACACAATTTACAAACTGGTCCAGTATATCTTGCCATTATTTAATCGACACCTCCTTATACTCTTCTGCGTTTTGGTGGACGACAACCATTATGTGGAATTGGTGTTACGTCTTTAATTGCACTTACTTCTATTCCTGTAGCTTGTAAGGCACGAATAGCTGATTCCCTGCCTGATCCTGGTCCCTTAACAAACACTTCCACTTCACGCATACCATGTTCCATGGCCGCTTTTGCTGCTTGTTCAGCTGCCACTTGGGCTGCAAAAGGAGTACTCTTTCTAGAACCTTTGAAACCTAACTGTCCCGCAGTAGCCCAAGAAATAGCATTACCAGCCACATCGGTAATCATTATAACTGTATTATTAAAAGTCGATTGAATATGGGCAATTCCTTGCTCGACATTTTTACGTTCACGACGTTTTACTCTGGCAGTTGTTCTTCTAGCCATTTATTCCTATTCCCCCTTTACTATTTTTTATGTTTAATTCCAGCAGCCCCACTAGGACCCTTACGAGTACGAGCATTATTTTTTGTATTTTGCCCACGTACCGGAAGACCACGACGATGTCTCAAACCCCTATAACAAGCTATTTCCATTAACCTCTTGATATTTAAAGATACCTCACGTCTGAGATCACCTTCCACCTTGTATTCCTTACCAATAACTTCACGAATCTTACTTACTTCATCCTCCGTTAGATCTTTAACTCTTGTATCAGGATTTACCGCAGTAATGCTCAATATCTTTTGTGAAGTTACCCTGCCAATTCCATATATATATGTCAAACCTATTTCAACACGTTTATCACGAGGCAAATCAACACCCGCTATTCTGGCCATTTGCACACCTCCTTACTGAACTAAATTTTAAATAATTAACCCTGTCTTTGTTTATGCTTGGGATTTTCACAAATTACCATAACCCTACCCTTACGTTTAATTATTTTACATTTTTCACAAATACGTCTAACCGATGCCCTCACTTTCACTGCACTACCTCCTTTGTACTGAGAAATTTACTTATAACGATAAGTAATTCTCCCCTTAGTTAAATCATATGGTGAAAGCTCAACAGTAACCCGATCCCCTGGTAAAATGCGAATAAAATGCATCCTTATCTTTCCGGAAACATGTGCTAATACCTTATGACCATTTGCTAATTCAACTCTAAACATCGCATTGGGGAGTGGTTCCAACACCGTCCCTTCAACTTCTATAACATCCTGTTTCGACATGGGTACCAACCTCCTTATTCCTAGCACCTTAAAATGCAACTATTTTTAACGCTTCCTAAATGTAATAACATTATAACTTTTACTACACCAGAATCAAACATTTTATAGTCTGTTCCATAAGATCATTTAGTCAATATCCATGGTCCTTTATCTGTAATGGCGATGCTATGCTCAAAGTGAGCAGAAGGCTTTCTATCTTTAGTCACTACTGTCCATCCATTAAGTAAAGTTTCTACCTCATACGTACCCACGTTTACCATTGGTTCAATTGCTATTGTCATACCAGCTCTCAATCTTGGGCCACGTCCCGGTGGTCCAAAATTTGGTACTTGAGGTTCTTCATGCATATCTCTTCCAATTCCATGCCCAACAAAATCTCTAACTACTGAAAAGTCATTGTCTTCCACATAACTTTGTATTGCATGTGAAACATCAAATAACCTATTACCAACCCTAGCTTTGTTAATTCCTTCATAAAGAGACTGTTTTGTAACATCAAGTAATCGTTTTAGACTTTCGTCAACTTCACCCACTGGCAACGTAACCGCAGCATCACCCACATACCCATTAAGAGTAGCACCAATATCAATACTAATAATATCACCAGATTTTACCTGCTTTAAACTAGGTATTCCATGTACCACCTCTTCATTGATGGAAGCACAAATTGTTGCAGGAAACCCGTTATAACCTTTAAAAGAAGGTATTGCTTGTTGTTTTAAAATATATTCTTCTGCCACTCTATCAAGTTCCTGAGTTGTTATACCTGGTTTTAATGCTTCCGCAACTTCTTTATGTGTCTTGGCAACAATCTGACCTGCATCATAAAGATATTGCTGTTCTCTATCGGATTTTATAATAATCATTTTCAAACACTTCCCAGGACCTTTAGAATTTCTTTGTTAACTTCCATCACTGATAAGTCCCCCACTACATGATGGAGCAATCCTTTTCCTTCATAATATTCCACTAATGCTGCTGTTTGTTGTTCATAAACATCAAGTCGATTGGTTACTGTTTCCTCAGTATCATCACTTCTTTGATAAAGCTCAGCACCACACTCTTGACACTTATCACCATCCTTGGACGGATTGTAAAGAACATGGTATGTGGCTCCACATGATTTGCAAACTCTACGTCCCGTGAGACGTTTCATAAGCCCTTCTCTATTCACCACAATATTTATTACACTATCCAGACCAACGTCAATACTTTCTAATATCTTTTCCAATGAATCAGCCTGAGAAACTGTCCTTGGAAATCCATCTAATAAAAAGCTTTCACTACAATCTGCTTCGGATAATCTTTCTTTTACAATACCCACCGTCACATGATCTGGAACAAGTTGCCCCAATTCCATATAACGCTTTGCTTCCAACCCCATGGATGTTCCTTCTTTTACAGCTTTACGGAACATATCACCCGTTGAAATATGAGGTATTTTCATTTCTTTCACAAGGAACTCCGCCTGTGTACCTTTACCAGCACCAGGCGGTCCCATAATAATAATTTTCATAACTGGTACCCCCTGTTATTTCAGGAAACCTTGATAATGTCGCATCAAAAGATTCGATTCCATTTGTTTCATAGTATCTAATGCTACACCAACCACAATCAGTAAACTAGTACCACCAAAATATACCGGTAATTCTGTTACCTTAATTAAAAGAGATGGCAAAATAGCAATCGCAGCTAAAAAGATAGCTCCAGCAAGAGTAATACGATTTGCCACTTTTTCTATATATTCTGCAGTAGGACGACCTGGTCTCAATCCTGGTATAAAACCGCCATATTTCTTCATGTTATCAGCAACATCACTAGGATTAAACGTTATTGCTGTATAAAAATACGTAAAGAATATAATCATCAAAGCATATATAAGCTGATACCACCAAGATTGAAAATCAAATATTTTAGTAACAAAGATTGCAAACCCATTCGTAGGAAACCACGATGCTATCGTACCGGGAAACATCATAATAGATATCGCAAAGATAATAGGAATAACACCCGCTTGATTAACTTTCAAAGGCACATGTGTACTCTGACCACCATAGACCTTTCTTCCTACCACCCTTTTTGCATATTGTACCGGAATCCGTCTTTGTCCCTCCTGTATAGCTATTATACCTGCCATTACAACAAGAGCCACTACAATAAACATCAATACAACGAATATATTAGTTGTCCCTTCCTTCAAATACTTAAACATAATTACAATTCCTGACGGAACACGTGATACTATCCCTGCAAAGATTATTAAAGATATCCCATTGCCTATTCCCTTTTCTGTTATTAATTCACCTAGCCACATCAAAAACGCAGTACCTGCTGTCAATGATAATGCAATAAGAAGTGTAGACACAATACCTGGATTAATAATAGCCGTTCTTAAACCAAACGATATTCCAACAGCCTGGATAAAGCCTAAAATAACTGTTCCATAACGAACATATTGAGTCATCTTCTTACGTCCATCAGGTTCTTTTGATAATCTTTCCAAATAAGGTATCACAACTGTCAATAGTTGCATAATAATTGAAGCATTAATATACGGCGTTATACTCATCGCAAAAATAGAAAACTTCTTAAAAGCTCCCCCTGATATAACATCAAAAAAGCCCAGTAATTGTCCTTGCCCAACGAGTTTTTCAATAACATCCGTATCAATTCCCGGAACAGGTATGTGAACCCCAATTCTAAATACCACAAACATCATTATAGTAAAAATTATCTTTTTTCGTAAATCCGAAAGTTTCCATGCACTTCTTAAAACCTCTAACAACTATATCACCTCTGTTTGGCCGCCCACAGCGGCAATTTTTTCTGTTGCCGCTTTTGAAAAGCCATGAGCTTTTACGGTTAAAGCCTTTGTGATATCCCCATCCCCAAGTATTCTTATTCCATCACGTACATTTTTTATTAAACCTGATTCTACCAAAACCTCCGGTGTAACCACCGTGCCATCTTCAAAGCGTTCTTCTAATTGTTTAAGATTTATTATCACATATTCAGACTTAAATATATTTGTAAATCCACGTTTAGGCAACCGCCTTTGTAATGGTGTCTGACCACCTTCAAAATATGGACCTTTTCCTCCTCCAGCCCTGGCCTTCTGTCCTTTATGACCACGACCAGCCGTCTTGCCTAAACCGGACCCAGTTCCTCGTCCCTTCCTTGTAGACACGTCCCTAGAACCTTCAGCAGACTTTAAATTATGGAGTTTCATTTGTTACACCTCCTCTTGTCACTGATCCAATTCTTCTACTAATAATAAATGTCCTACTTTTTTAATCTTCCCACATACATCTGGCGTAGCTTCATGAATAACACTGTGATTCAATTTATGAAGTCCAAGTGTTCTAACATTTGCCCTTACTACTTTATTGTATCCAATGACACTTTTTTTTAAAGTAACTTTTATCTTAGCCATCGTCGACCTCCTAACCCCTAAGTTCTTCAACGGACTTATCCCGCAATCTAGCAACATCCTCAGCCCGTTTTAAACTTTCCAGTCCCTTTAGGGTAGCTCTTACCATGTTATTAGCATTATTAGAACCCAGTGATTTAGTTAAAATATCACGTAATCCAACCGCCTCTAGTACAGCGCGAACAGGTCCACCAGCAATAACTCCAGTACCTTCTGATGCTGGTTTCATTAATACTTTCCCTGCACCAAATCTACCTAATACTTCATGAGGAATGGTTGTTCCCACTATAGGAACCGCAATCAAATTCTTTTTAGCATCATCTATACCCTTTCGTATTGCTTCGGGTACTTCAGTAGCCTTACCTAAACCCGCTCCCACATAACCATTGCCATCTCCTACCACAATCAACGCACTAAAACTAAAACGACGTCCACCTTTAACAACCTTGGCTACACGGTTTATATAAACAACTGTTTCACTAAGTTCCATTTTACTAGCATCTATTCTTGCCATTCTTTTCCCTCCTTTACCAGCAACTTAAAATACCAGTCCTGCCTCTCGTGCTCCTTCGGCAACCGCTTTCACACGACCATGATAAGTATTACCACCACGATCAAATATTACCTCTTTAATACCATTCTTTAGTGCCTTTTCTGCTAATATCTGACCTATCTTGTATGCCGCGCCAACATTTCCACCATATTCCAGTTCGCTTTTTATTGATGCTTCCAGTGTCGAGGCAGAGACTATAGTCGTTCCTTGTGTATCATCAATCAACTGAGCATACATATGCTTTGAACTTCTATAAACAGCCAATCTAGGTCGTTCTGTCGTTCCGTTAATGTTTTTTCTTATTCTCAGATGTTTTTTTTGACAATTTTTCTTATGATCACTTTTTGTTATCACATGCTTCACTCCCTTCTTTTATGAGTTAAGCTTTGAAGTGAGTTTACTTTTTCTTAGCGCCCGTCTTACCAGCTTTTAAACGTATCACTTCATCAGAATATCTAATACCTTTCCCTTTATAAGGTTCCGGAAGTCTCACCGCTCTGATATTAGCAGCTAACTGTCCTACTTTTTCTTTATCAATGCCCTTAACAACTATTTTGTTTTGTGAAGGAACTTCAATTTCTAAACCGCTTTCAGGTTCAATTTCCACAGGATGAGAATAACCAACTGCTAATACAAGTTTGTTTCCTTGTTTAGTCGCCCGATACCCAACACCAACTAAATCTAAGGATTTTTGAAAACCATCAGAAACGCCCTGTACCATATTGGCAATTAAGGCTCTAGTTAAACCATGTATTGCTCTATGATCCTTATTATCTTTTAAACGACTAACAATCACGTTACTATCTTCAACATTAACTCTTACGTATTCGTGTATATCTCTTTCTAATTGCCCTTTAGGTCCTTTAACCAAAATACGTAAATCATTAATTTCTACCTCCACCCCAGTGGGTATAGCAATAGGTTGCTTACCAATTCTTGACATTTTCGCACCTCCCAAGCAAGCCATTTTTTACCGAGATCCCTAAAGGATTCTACCAAACATAACAAATTACTTCCCCGCCGAGACCACGTTTTCTCGCTTCTTTATCAGACACAATACCTTGTGATGTAGAAATAATAGCAATACCTAACCCGCCTAGAACACGAGGAACCTCATCTTTTTTTGCATAAACACGTAATCCAGGTCTACTAATACGTTTTATTCCACTAATAACCTTTTCTTTGTTAAATCCATACTTCAAATAAAGTCTAAGAATTCCTTGTTTTTCATCTTCAATAAACTCAAATCCCTTAATCATCCCTTCCGATTCAAGAATTTGGGCAAGGGTTTTCTTCATATTTGAAGCCGGTATTTCAACCTTCTCATGATTAACTGAATTTGCATTCCTTATTCTTGTTAAAAAATCCGCAATAGGATCCGTCATAACCATATTTAAGCGACCCCCCTTCCTCTATCAAACTTACCAACTGGCCTTGGTCACACCGGGAATTTGTCCTTCATGAGCCAGTGTACGAAAGCAAATTCTACACATACCAAACTTCCGTAAATAAGCGTGAGGACGACCACATATTTTGCATCTATTATAGTTTCTCACCTTGAATTTAGGTGTCTCTTTCTGTTTTAAAACTAACGCTTTCTTGGCCACACAATTCCCTCCTTCATATAAAATATTTTTTTATTTATTTACGAGAGGCATTCCCATAAAGCTTAATAGCCCTTTTGATTCCTCATCCGTTTTAGCAGTTGTAACAAATATAATGTCCATGCCTCTTACCTTATCAACCTTATCATAATCAATCTCAGGAAATACCAATTGTTCTTTCAATCCAAGGGTATAATTACCTCTTCCATCAAAGGACTTTGGTGATATTCCACGAAAATCTCTAACTCTAGGTAACACAACATTGAAAAGTTTATCTACAAACTCATACATTCTATCACTTCTCAAAGTTACTTTAGTTCCTATTGGCATACCTTCACGCAATTTGAAAGCGGCAATAGATTTTTTTGCACGTGTTATAATCGGTTTTTGTCCGGTTATTATTTGCAAATCCACCACTGCACCATCAAGAGCTTTGGGGTTTTGTGCAGCTTCGCCTACACCAATGTTTACAATTACTTTATCCAGTTTAGGTATTTCCATCACATTCTTATAACTAAACTTCTGCATCATTGCAGGAATAATTTCCTTAACATACTTTTCCTTTAACCGTACCACACCTTAACCTCCCTTCTGGCATAGCCTACTTGTCAAATTGCTCTCCACATTGATAACAAACTCTAACTTTTTTACCATCAGTCAAAAACTTTTTATTAATACGAACAGGTTCCTTACACTTCTCACAATATATCATCACATTCGAACTGGCAATAGCTGCCTCTTGTTCAACAATTCCACCTTGTGGGCTAGATTGTGTCGGTTTCATATGTTTTTTAACAATATTAATTCCTTCCACAATAACCCTGCCCTTATTAAGATCAACATTAAGAATTTTACCCTTTTTCCCAGCATCTTTGCCGGTAATTACTTGAACTATATCATTCTTTTTGACATGAATTTTTATTTTATTCACGTACGGATCTCACCTCCAACCGTAACTTTTCAAAGAAGGTCCTACAATACTTCAGGTGCCAATGAAAGAATCTTGATAAATTGTTTTTCTCTCAATTCACGAGCTACAGGACCAAATATACGTGTTCCTTTGGGACTCTTATCATCTTTAATTATAACAGCAGCATTCTCATCAAATCTGATATATGAACCATCAGCCCGTCTCTTTGCAGTCTTTGTACGTACGACTACCGCTTTTACAACTTCACCTTTTTTAACAACGCCACCTGGCGTTGCTTCTTTAACAGTCGCAGTTATAATATCACCAACCGAAGCATACCGATGATATGATCCCCCCACAACTCTGATACATAATATCTGTTTTGCGCCTGTATTATCAGCAACTTTAACAACCGTTTCTTGCTGTATCATACCGCAAACCTCCTTTCAGGAATAGTTCCTGTTTAAACAATGGGAGCTTTCTCAATAATTTGGACAACCCTCCAACATTTTCCTTTACTTAAAGGACGAGTTTCCATAATCTGAACCTTATCTCCAACTTTGCAAATATTTTCTTCATCATGTGCCTTATACTTTTTCGTAATTCTCATGATTTTTTTATACATCGCATGTTTCTTGAAATTCTCAATCGAGACTACCACAGTTTTATCCATCTTATCACTTACCACAACACCGGTACGTGTCTTACGCATACCTCTTTCCAAGGTTAATACCTCCTTTGCCAAAGCTTATCCCCAGAATCAATTCATCCATTCTCTCTTAGCTCACGTTCCCTGATCACCGTATGAGTTCTAGCAATTGTTTTACGAACCTCACGCAAACGCATGGGATTCTCCAATTGTCCAGTAGCAAGCTGGAATCGTAAGTTAAACAGTTCCTCTTTAAGCTCAATAATCTTATTTCCCAATTCTTCCTGTGTCAGGTCACGAAGATTTTTAGCTTTCACTTGCTTCACCACCCATTTCTTCACGTTTTACAAACTTCGTTTTTATGGGCATTTTATAAGAGGCTAAACGAAATGCTTCCCTAGCTGTGGTTTCATCAACACCGGCAATTTCAAACATAACCCTTCCCGGTTTTACTACAGCCACCCAATATTCAGGTGATCCCTTACCGCTACCCATACGAGTCTCAGCAGGTTTTACTGTAATGGGCTTATCTGGGAATATTTTGATCCACACCTTACCGCCACGTTTAATATATCTAGTCATGGCAATACGAGCAGCTTCTATTTGACGGCTGGTAATCCAACTGGCTTCCAATGCTTGTAATCCATATTCACCATAATTTACTTTACTACCTCTAATAGTTTTCCCTTTTAACGAACTTTTACGGTGAGGTTTACGCCATTTAACTCTCTTAGGAATTAACATTAACGTTCTCCTCCTTCCTGTCTTTAACTTCAGGAAGTATCTCCCCTTTATATATCCAAACCTTAACACCAATTTTACCATAGGTAGTATTGGCTTCTGCAAATCCATAATCAATATCAGCTCTCATCGTATGAAGCGGTACCTTTCCCTCACTATACCATTCAGTACGAGCAATTTCAGCTCCTCCCAAACGTCCAGAACAGGAAATTTTTACACCTTGTGCTCCAACACGCATAGTACGCGAAACTGATTGTTTCATTGCACGGCGGAAACCGATACGTTTTTCAAGTTGTGATGCTATTCCTTCCGCAACCAACTGTGCATCAAGCTCCGGCCTTTTTATTTCTACAATATTTACACTAACCTTTTTTCCAGTCATATTCTCTATACTTTTCTTTAATGCTTCTACCTCAATACCACCCCGTCCTATAACGATTCCCGGTTTTGCGGTATGAATAGACACCTTTACTCTATTTGCTGCACGATCAATCTTTACACTTGAAACTCCAGCATGAAAAAGCTTTTCTTTTATATAACTGCGCATCTTTAGGTCTTCGTGAAGGAGTTCTCCATAGTTTTTGTCAGCGTACCAATTACTATCCCAATCACGAATGATTCCAATTCTAAACCCTTTCGGATGTACCTTCTGACCCACTATTTTCCCTCCTTCTTTTCGCCAACTACAACAGTAATGTGACTACTACGTTTTTTTATCATATCAGCTCTACCCATAGCTCTTGGCAGTACTCTCTTCATGGTCGGTCCCACATCCACATATGCTTCTTTCACATACAAATCATCAGCATTCATTTCATAGTTGTGTTCTGCATTTGCAACAGCAGACTTCAAAACCTTATTTATAGATTCCGTCGCCTTATGAGCTGTGAATTTAAGAATACCAAAAGCTTCTCTGATTTCCTTTCCCCGGATAAGATCTATCACTTGACGTGCTTTCCGGGGAGAGACGCGTATATATTTGGCTACAGCTTTTGCTTCCATAAGATATACCTCCTTCTTCCCGGATATTATTTTAAGGCGGTTGAACGTTCAGTATGAGCTCCATGCCCTTTAAACGTCCTAGTAGGTGCAAACTCGCCTAACTTTAATCCTACCATATCATCCCTGACATATACAGCAACAAATTTTCTTCCATCATATACAGCAATCGTATGTCCTATCATCTGTGGAAATATAGTAGAACGACGCGACCACGTTTTGATTACTCTTTTCTCATTTGAACTATTCATCTGCTCAATTTTCTTTAATAAATGTTCATCAGCAAATGGTCCCTTTTTCAATGACCTGCCCATTCATTTGCCCCCTTTCCCTTTTTTTATCAATTATTTTTTACGAGGCTTAACAATGAATTTACTTGTAGGATTCTTTTTCTTCCTTGTTTTTCCGCCATTAGCAGGTTTACCCCAAGGAGTCATAGGCGTTTTGCGTCCAACAGGAGAACGACCTTCTCCGCCACCATGCGGATGATCACAAGGATTCATAACTACGCCACGATTAGCAGGTCTAATTCCCAACCAACGAGTACGACCAGCTTTCCCAATATTCATATTTTCATGTTCTAAATTACCAATCTGACCTATGGTTGCTTTACATCTTACATGTACCATCCGAACCTCACCGGACGGCATACGCAGAGAAGCATAATTACCCTCTCTCGCCATAAGTTGAGCCGAAGTACCTGCAGAGCGAACTAACTGAGCACCCTTAAGAGGTTTTAACTCAATATTGTGGACTACCGTTCCTACAGGTATGTTTTGTAATGGCAAAGCATTACCAATCTTTATATCTGCATCAGCTCCCGAAACTACGGTATCTCCTACTTTCAATCCATTAGGTGCAACTATATATCTTTTCTCACCATCCACATAATTAAGCAAAGCAATATTTGCTGAACGGTTAGGATCATACTCTATCGTTGCCACCTTAGCAATAATACCATCCTTGTCACGCTTGAAATCAATTTTTCTATATGAACGTTTATGCCCACCGCCTCTATGTCTGACAGTCATGCGTCCATAATTATTACGACCTGCTTTCTTCTTCAACGGTTCAACCAGGGACTTTTCCGGCTCATTAGCTGTTATCTCCTCGAAAGTAGAAACAGTCATTTGCCTTCTTCCCGGAGATGTGGGTTTGAAGCCTCTAACTGGCATTCTTTCTCCCTCCCTTACATTCTCACTCTAAATTATTACTCTTCAAAGATCGGCAATCTCTGCCCACTTTTTATAGTTACAATAGCTTTCTTCCAAGCGGAAGTATAACCTTGGGATCGACCCTGCCTTTTCTTCTTTCCAGGGACCTTTAAAGTTTTAACATCAACTACGTCAACTTTAAAAGCATTCTCCACAGCATACTTTATCTCGATTTTATTTGCTTCTCCATCTACCTTAAATGTATATTTGTTTACTTCTATTAATCCGGTAGTTTTTTCAGTTACTATCGGTTTAATCAGAACTTCATGAGGATTGCGCATTACTTAAGCACCTCCTCAATCCTAGCAACAGCAGCTTTAGTTATCACTAAAATATCATGATTTACCATGTCATAGACATTGATACCGCTTGCCCCTACCGGCTTTACACCAGGTATATTCCTAGCAGACTTTTGTACATTTTCAAGATCATCCGCAGTAACAATAAGAACTTTTTGTGTAACTTTTAAATTGCCCAATATCTCCACCATTTGTTTTGTTTTAGGCTCAGCCATTTCTAACTGATCAAGAACAATTATCTCGTCATCGCTAACTTTCGCAGATAATACCGATTTCACAGCAAGACGGGCTTTTTTTCTAGGTATATGATATGAATAATCACGGGGCTTCGGTCCAAATACGACTCCACCTTTACGCCAAATAGGAGAACTATTTGTACCTGCACGCGCTCTACCTGTTCCCTTTTGTTTCCAAGGCTTTTTCCCGCCTCCACGCACTTCTGCTCTTGTCTTAGTTGAGTGTGTGCCACGACGCCAACTAGCCATTTGCATAACTATAGCCTCATGAACAACAGCTTGATTTGGTTCTATTCCAAATACGGCTTCACTTAATTCACAATCGCCGACCTGTTCACCTTTTGTATTATATAACATAACCTTAGGCATTAAATTATTCCTCCTTTCCCATTGAATCAGTGTGTCATGCCTTAATCGAATTTTTGATGGTTACTAGGCTCTTCTTAGCACCTGGAATAGCCCCTCTAACAAGAAGTAAATTACGTTCCGAATCTACTTTAACCACCAACAGCTTTTGAACTGTCACACGTTCTCCACCAAGACGTCCGGGAAGTTTACGTCCAAGATAAACACGAGCTGGTCCTTTTGCTCCTAATGAACCAGAACCCCGATGATACTTGGAACCATGTTCCATAGGACCACGATGCATCCCATGCCGTTTTATTACACCGCAAAACCCTTTCCCTTTAGAAATAGCAGATACATCAACCCATTCACCTTCAGAAAATAAATCAACCTTAATCTCTTGACCTTGTTCAAACGAATCTGTTTCTTCAACTCTAAATTCCTTTAAATAACGCATCGGTGATAACTGCCCTTTATCAAAATGCCCCTTGCTCGGTTTATTAACTCCCCTAGCTTTTACCTTGCCAAAACCTACCTGGATAGCATTATAACCATCAGTATCTAAAGTCTTTTTTTGTATCACAGTACATGGTCCTGCTTCAATTACTGTAACAGGTATCACACGACCCGTTTTATCAAACACCTGAGTCATACCAACCTTTGTACCTAATATGGCTTTCATTACTATTGTCACCTCCTAGCAAACCTTTATATCTACCCATGTGGTATCTACCAATATCGTTTTATAGCTTGATTTCAATATCCACACCTGCTGGTAAATCCAAACTCATCAATGAATCAACAGTTTTTGGATTAGGATCAAGTATATCAATCAGCCTTTTATGCGTCCTCATTTCAAACTGTTCCCGAGAATCTTTGTTTACATGAGGAGCCCTCAATACTGTATACACATTCTTCTCCGTGGGTAACGGTATAGGTCCTGCAACCGACGCACCTGTTCGTTTAGCGGTCTCAACAATCTTTTCTGCTGATTGATCAATTATCATATGATCAAAAGCCTTAAGTCTAATCCTTATTTTTTGCTGTTTAGCCACGAATTTCCCTCCTTTTCGCCCGAATTATTAAATCTCGGACATTCTCAGTGAAAATTACCTGGTACTGAATTCCCATTCAAACAACGCCATCGGGTGTATCATTTACTCCCCAGCAACCTTCCACCTCATCGCATGTCAACCACACTTTATCTATTATACAGAAAAGCAATCATTTATACAAGAGTTATTTTAATACAAACAAAACTAAGAGGGAGAAGAAGGGAATATGCCCCCCAACTCCCATGTAACATAACATACTCAATGGTTATTCACTAATACCTGTTACCACACCAGCTCCAACAGTACGTCCGCCTTCGCGAATAGCGAAGCGAACTCCTTCTTCAATAGCTATCGGTGTAATCAATTCTATATTCATTTTGATGTTATCCCCAGGCATACACATTTCTACACCTTCCGGTAATGTTGCTACCCCTGTAACATCTGTTGTACGGAAATAAAATTGTGGTCTATATCCGTTAAAGAACGGTGTATGTCTTCCACCTTCCTCTTTCGTCAATACATATACTTCCGCCGAAAATTTTGTGTGAGGTTTTATTGAACCTGTTTTCGCTAATACTTGACCACGTTCAATTTCTTTCTTTTCAATGCCTCTTAGTAATGCTCCAATATTGTCCCCTGCTACAGCTTGATCTAACAATTTACGGAACATCTCCAAACCAGTTACTACACATTTGCGTGGAGCATCACTCAAGCCAACTATTTCTACTTCTTCACCTATTTTTATTGTTCCTCTTTCCACACGACCTGTAGCCACTGTGCCACGTCCGGTTATGGTAAATACATCTTCTACCGGCATCAAAAATGGTTTGTCTGTATTTCTTTCAGGTGTGGGTAAATATTCATCAACTGCGTTCATTAATTCCATTATTTTATCTGCCCATTCACTTTCAGGTTCTTCTAAAGCTTTCAAGGCTGAACCTCTTATAATTGGAATATCATCTCCGGGAAACTCATACTCTGTTAACAATTCCCTTAATTCCATTTCCACAAGTTCCAATAGTTCTTCGTCATCTACCATATCTACCTTATTCATAAATACTACAATATAAGGTACTCCTACCTGACGAGCAAGTAAAATATGCTCACGTGTTTGAGGCATTGGACCATCTGTAGCTGACACTACAAGAATTGCTCCATCCATCTGTGCTGCTCCTGTTATCATGTTCTTAACATAATCGGCATGACCTGGGCAGTCCACATGTGCGTAGTGTCTACTTTCTGTTTCATATTCTACGTGTGATGTGGAAATCGTAATCCCACGTGCCTTTTCTTCAGGTGCCTTGTCAATTTGATCAAATGCTACTTGTTGTGACAACCCTCTCTTCGATAAAACATTTGTTATAGCTGCTGTCAATGTGGTTTTACCATGGTCTACGTGACCGACCGTCCCAATATTTATATGTGGTTTCGATCTGTCGTATTTTGCTTTTCCCATTTCTCTGAATCCTCCTCTACAAATAATGACCATCTTTTCTATTTCTGTAAATCATATTTTACAATATTTCAAGTGGTCTGTCAAATATATACATTGTAAGCTTGAAATAGTTGGTCAGTTGGACAGGGAGAACCATCGTTTAACGATTGTTTAACAATTGTTAAACTATTGTTAAACGATGGTTAAACTATTGTTAAGCAATTGGGATGATTAGCTATTCGGATAAAAACACAAAAAAGCTTAGAAGAACCTAGTTAGGCCCTTCTTTGGGTTAAAAATCCCTTCCTCTGCCTGTGCCTGTGCCTCTCTTGAGTTCTATTGCTTCTTTTCCTTCTTTTCCTTCTTTTCCTTCTTTTCCTGGTGTCTTTATTGTATCATCATTTTTTTGTGTTTCTATTTCAGTTCCCTCCGTTTCACCTTCAATGGGAAGTGAAGATTCATAAATCTCACGTGATTCCTTCCTCCCTATTAAACCCGTTCTCTCTTTTGCCGCTTCCTCTTGACCTTTTTCCAAACCAACCTCATTTTTTCCTGTTTCATTCTTACCTTCATTACGGAGACGTATTTTTTCTTCTAGAACGCCCTCCACTTTTGATACCCCCACCATTAACAAACTAGCTGCAGCCAGACAAGCAACGGCAGTCGCACCACTAGTCAAAGTAAAAGCAACAGTACCACCAGTAACGGACGGAATTGCTGCTGGTGCAGCAATCAAAGCATGCATTTTTATAAGCATTTCAGGTATACCCATTTTTTTTAAACGCCTCCTTTTCCTTTTTGCTTTTTTAATTATAATGTCTTTGTTAATACTTTTCTTACTAGTATCCATCTTGTTAATATTATGTATAATCAGCCAATATTTTATTTCCTTAAGTTACATACTACAATATTTCAAATGGTCTGTCAAATATATGCATTGTAAACTTGAAATAGTTAGTTAAACAGGAAAAGCCATTGTTTAACAATAGTTTAACAATTGTTAAACTATTGTTAAACAGTTGGGATGATGCTATTCGGATAAAAACACAAAAAAGCTTAGAAGAACCTAGTTAGGCTCTTCTTTAGGTCAACGACCCCTTCCTGCACCTGTGCCTCTCTTGAGTTCTATTGCTTCTTTTCCTTCTTTTCCTTCTTTTCCTTCTTTTCCTTCTTTTTTCGGCGTCTTTATTGTATCATCATTTTCTGGTGTTTCTATTTCATTTTCCTCCGTTTTACCTTCAATGTGATGTGAAGATTCAGACGTCTCACGTAGCTTTCCCTTCTCTTTTAAACCCGTTCTCCCATCCTTTTCTGGTACTCTTTCTCGACTTTTTCCCATATCTCTCGATGAATCATCCTGTTCTTTACTTAGAGCGAACTGCTCTTTTTCTAACCTCTTCCTTTCATCACGTTGGGTTAACTTTTTTACTACAAATTTATCCCACTTTAATAGTCCTATTGTTGCCACAACATATGTAGCCACACTACCAGAAATAAAAGCCCCCATGGAGGTAATACCAGCATAATTAGCATACGCCAGCGTTGGTAAAAGTGTTATTGGTAAAGCAGCAGCAATATAAAACAGTTTTTTCATCAACCCAGGATCCATTTTTTACTATACCTCCTTTTGTAATTTATTATATTTTATCATTTTCTTATTTTTTTTGCTAGTATTTATCTTGTTAGTATTATATGCGATCAGTTCAATATTCTGTTTCTTTCGATTACATATTACAATATTTCTCGAGGTCTGTCAAACATCAATATCTATTGATGTTTTCTAAATCTTTTTATACTATTAAAATCCACAAAAAAGCACCGATCCAAACTAACCGATGCTTATATACTCAAAACATAACTA
>Ga0265294_10001481_pt1 | contig 31520 bp, 31 predicted proteins | sample MunlanPumphouse3_FD_192504 | JGI IMG/M metagenome (GOLD analysis project Ga0265294, IMG submission 192504) | Groundwater microbial communities from a municipal landfill in Southern Ontario, Canada - Pumphouse #3 | ecosystem: Environmental > Aquatic > Deep subsurface > Groundwater | place...
AAAATCGAATCTTCGTCGAACTTGGCAGAAATTTTAAGCCAAGTCTTCTGATCTTTTTCATATAATTTAAACGCGCCGAATTCAAACTATGAATTTGGCGCGTTTTGCTTTAGCTTTATAGTAAATTATTAATTATAAAATTGAGTTAAATTATACTCTGTGTTAATGTTTTATTTAATTTATCAGAGAGATATTGATATGAAGAATACAATCGTTATTTTACTGCCGGTTTTATCATGTTCCGGTCTTGAGTTGTTTGGGTTGCGTTTTGCGCAAGAGTTAATAAAACGAGGTTATGAGCCGGTCGTTGCCGTTCCTAAAGATTCCGCTCTTGACAAGCAATGTAAAGATAGAAATTTAAAGACTTTTTATGTTTCGGCAGTTCATAAATATTCTTTAAAGTCTTTTAAAGATTGTATAGATATTTTAAAAAAAATTGAGCCTTCAAAAATTGTTATTTTTAGAAGCCAAATGATTTGTCCGGTACATTTTGCAAGAATTATAACATCGATTCACGCTGAAATTTATATGTTTTACCGTATCGGAGTAGGTAATTCGGTTCGAAAAGATCCTTTGCACAGATTTTTATTTAAGCAAGTTAAGGCGATTATACCCAATGCGGGATATGTTGCAGATAAAATGAAACGTCTTTGGGGAGTTGATAAAGATAAAGTAGTTTGTATAAAAAGCGGGGTTGATGTAAATAAATATTGTCCTTCCACAAAAACCCGAGATAAATTTCGCGCCGACTTTGGTTTTTCAAATGATGATTTCATTATAGGCGCTTCCGGTAGGATTGAGCCTGTTAAGGGTTCTGAAAATTTAATAAGAGCGCTTTTCGACGGATCTGATTCTCCCGGCCATATCAAAGAAAATATTCACTTAGTATTTGTCGGAAAAGAAAGCAAAATTGGTTACATCGATTATCTTAAACAACTTTCCGCAGAGTTGAATGCCTCTAATAAAGTCCATTTTTTGCCATTTAGAAATGACATCGAAAATTACTATCCGGGCTTAGATCTTTTCGCGTTTGCGGTTAATTGTAATGAATGTTACGCTTACACCGTTTTGGAAGCCATGACTTGCGGTATACCCGTATTGGTGCCTAACAGCGGAGGTTTAATTGAGATGTTTACCGATGGAGTTGAAGGCAGGTTTTTCGAACATAAAAATATTGATTCATTGCGTGAACGTTTTGCACAGATTATTGCTATGCCTGCCCATGATTTAAAAAAGATGGGAGACTCAGCCCGTGAACATGTTCTTAAAACTTCTGATTGGAACAAAATGATTGAGAAATATTTTAGTATTATGTCACTGTAGCCTAAAAGCATATAAGCTGCACATAAAATGAACAGCGCAACTTATAATATATATACATTTGATACCTTTGAAAAATTGGTAGATAGATTTGTTGCCTCTACAGGGCTTTATTTTCCAAAACTTTCTGAAGGCAAAGATTCCTTTTTCAAAGGTTTTTATAATTGGCTCAGCGCAGAGAAAAAAAACTCAAACTTCGCCCTGATAGCACCGGAACCTTCGCAGGCTCTTTCTTTACCCAATCCTGCACAAGTTCTCTATTCTGCTTTAAAGCCCGTAATAAATAGCCCCTCCGAAGATTGTATTTTCGAGTATCTCTATAAATATGGTCTTGATCCCTCAATTTCAACACAGCCGATTACAACTCTTTCCGGCGGCGAGATGCTTTTGCTTAACTATGCCAAAGCAGAGGCACAAGCAGATTATGCCGAACGCTTTATTGCCTCAAACCCAATATTTTGGCTTAATTCATCAAGATATCATTATTGGCTGAATCTTAAAGAACTTTACAGCTCAAAGCAAAAGTCAATCGATGTTATAGTGCTGAACGGAGACACATATTTTGACAATACCGACAGTGAAAACGATTTTAATATAAAGCCCTTAGAATTTAAGTTGTCTATACAAGAGCCAAAAGTTTGCTTTCCCGAAATCAGATTCCCAATTTATCATGCGGCGCGCGCCATATCCTATAAATGTCATAAAGAAATTATAGTTAAATCTCCTTTTCTGATTACGGGCGACAACGGTGTGGGCAAAAGCATATTTTCGGGAATGCTCTCATCAATAGTCGATATAAACTCAGGCAACTTGTCGGTAGAAGCCATAAACGGAGCTGCATCATGCAGATTGGTCTTTCAAGAAGCGGTTTCCCAATGTTTTGCTCTAACCCCCGTAAAACTGATTAGTGGCGTTTTTTGTGCCGATTATGAAAAAAAACTCTTAGCTCAAAACTTTTTTCAAAGGCTTATCTCAGAGTTTAATAATCACGAAGAGCTACAAATGAGCGATAACAATATTTATACTTTGTTATCGCTAAAAATCGCACTTATAGCCGAACGGCTTGCCGACAAACCTGCTTTACTTCTTTTAGACGAGCCGGGGTGGGGCCTTTCTTGTAAAGATGCTCAACTGCTGGTTTATAAAGTCGCTCTCTTAGCTCACGAGCTTGGAATTGCCCTAGGAATCGTATCTCATCAACCAACTTGGCACAAATTTGCTGCTTCAAAGTTGACTCTCAAACGACTTTCGCAAAACGAAGTGGATATCGAATATGAATCGTTTTAATTTTTTTAAGATACACTTAGTAAAACCTTTTTGGCTTCGTTTTATAATTTTTATTATTGTTGGGTTGCCCTTGTTTTCAAATTTTCCGGCACTCTTTATCAGCCAAATCCTATCCAAATTTTTTAACCCCGAATTTGCTCTTATAATTAGTTATCCGCTTATAAGCTTTTTTATATGGCTCTTTTGTCTGCCAAGTTTGGGGCTTAATAAATTTCTTGATTATATGTCTGCTGCTTTCTTAATGGCCTTGACAACAGTTATTACAAGTTCTTTGCTGCAAAATTTATTTCCTTTTATATTTATGGAAAATGCCTATGCTGCCTCGGTGCGCTTGCTTAGGCTTTATTTCAATGTGTTAGCCGTTTTCCCATGGTCATTGACATTCATTAATTCTTTTTCGCCGGATTCAATAATTAATGCACTGACACAGTTGAGAACTCCTTTCAGAGAGGCGGGTTTGCACTTTGCATTGGCTTTAAGAGTTTTTCAGCACGTTGGAACGGTAGTATCAAAATTATTGCTAATTTGGAAAGAAAGGTATCCTTCTTTATTAGTTATGCGACATACCGGTGAAAATAAAAAAATAAAATTTATATTTGCATGGGTGCGTTGGCTTGCTTACTCTGTTATAGATTGGGTATATGCATCTATAATATTGACATTTGAACCTATTCCTGCCATGGTAAATGAGTTCGAAATTCTATCAGAAAGAAATAAGAAAAATGACTTCTCAGAAAAGTAAATTCGCTCAAACCGCTTTAATATCGGCATTAGCAGCTCTTACAGCTGTTACTACGATAATGGTGAGGGTTCCAATTCCTGCGACAAACGGTTATTTTAATATAGGTGATGTTTTTATTATATTAGCGGGGTTATGGCTTGGGCCTAAGGCCGGCTTAATTGTCGGAGCTGTAGGCTCTTCTGTTGCCGATGCCGTTGGTTTCCCTGTTTATATTCTTGCTACTTTTGCGGTAAAAGGCCTCGAGGGGCTTGTTGCCGGTTTACCCATAAAAAAAACAGTCGCAGCTTTATTGGCAGCTATTGTAATGGTTGCGGGATACTATGTTTTTGAGGCTTTTATTTACCCCATGCTGGGAAACAGGATCCCGATGTTTGCAATTACAACGCCGGAAGCCGCTTTAATTGCTTTATTACCCAATGCTGTCCAAGGAATCGCCGGAGCAGTCGGCGGATTAGCCTTATGGCATTCAATCGCAAACAAAAAATGAATATATTTTAAACGAAAGTTATAATTATGGATAACAATGTAGTATTTGCTTTTTTATTAACTTTATTTGCAGGCCTTTCAACAGGCTTTGGCAGCTTACTGGCACTTTTTGCCAAAAAAACAAACCCTAAATTTTTATCTTTCAGCTTGGGTTTTTCGGCCGGAGTAATGATTTACGTTTCAATGGTCGAAATTTTGGAAAAATCTAAAGATGCGTTAGTGACAGAATACGGATTAAAAACAGGTTCTTGGGCCTCTGTTATTTCGTTTTTTGCCGGAATTGCGGTTATTGGAATAATAGACAAGCTTGTCCCTGAAGAAGATAACCCGCACGAGTTTCACCATGAGGGAGAGCAAAAGTGTGTGCCTTGCGAAAAATCAAAGCTTTTGCGATCGGGTATGTTCACTGCATTGGCCATTGCTATTCACAATTTCCCGGAAGGAATTGCGACTTTTGTTGCGGCTTTATCTGACACAACGATTGCGATACCGGTTGCGGTAGCTATTGCTATTCATAATATTCCTGAAGGAATAGCAGTTTCCGTGCCTGTGTATTATGCTACCGGAAGTCGCAGAAAAGCTTTTTGGTATTCATTTCTTTCCGGTTTATCTGAGCCTGTCGGTGCTCTTATAGCCTATTTAATTCTTATGCCGTTTTTGAATAATGCGCTTTTTGGCATAATATTTGGCGTAGTTGCCGGTATTATGGTTTACATTTCTCTTGACGAGCTTTTGCCCTCAGCCCGTGAATACGGCGAGCACCACGTTTCTATGATCGGTTTAGTCGCCGGAATGGGGCTTATGGCTGTCAGTCTATTGCTTTTTATATAGCATAGCCGCACTCTTTATATCTAAATGCTTGAAACGAATTCTCTGAATACTTTGCGCGCAGTTTTGATGATACGATCTTTGCGCTCCTCTGACTTTTCTCCTTCTTTGCTTGCGAAAAGTCCAAAGTTGACGTTCATCGGATGAAAATCTTTGTGCCCGGTGTAAGTTATATAGTGAAGCAAACTGCCTAACATTGTTTGGGCGGGTAAAGAGACCGCTTCTTTTCCTTGAATTAACCGGCAAACATTCATTCCGGCTAATAAACCGGTAGCGGCTGACTCTGTATATCCTTCGACACCGCTAATTTGCCCTGCAAAAAATATGTTGGGATTGGTTTTTAGCTGTAAAGTTGGTAAAAGCAGTTCGGGGGCATTGATATAAGCATTTCTGTGCATTTGCCCAAGCCGTTCAAATTTTGCGTTTTCTAATCCGGGAATCATCTTAAATACTCTTACCTGTTCAGGGTGTTTAAGATTGGTTTGAAAGCCTACCAAGTTAAACATGCTTGCTAAGAGGTTATCTTGTCTTAGTTGTACAACAGCATAAGGGCGTTGGCCGGTTCTGGGGTTAACAAGTCCAACCGGTTTTAGAGGCCCAAAACGTAAAGAATCAATACCTGATTCTGCAATAATTTCTACGGGCTGACAGGCGCTGAAATATTTTTTCCTGGCAGACTTTTCCATGTCTGAAAGGTCTATTCTTTCAGCTTTAAGCAACGCTTCTACAAAGGCCAAGTATTGTTCTTTGTTCATTGGGCAGTTTATGTAGTCGCCGTTTTCACCCTCTCCGTATCTGTCGGCTTTAAAGGCAATATTCATATTTATGCTGTCTGCATTTACGATAGGAGCCACAGCATCAAAAAAATCAAGGTGCTTTTTACCCAGTATTTTTTGCAGTTCTTCAAGCATGCCATTGGAGGTTAAAGGCCCGGTGGCAATTATTACATAACCGTCTTTAGGTATCTCTACTGCTTCCTCATTTACAAAGTCAACAAGAGTATGGGTTTTAAGGTATCTCGTCATTTCTCGGGCAAAAGCATATCTGTCTACAGCAAGAGCATTGCCGGCAGGAACTCTGTATTTATAGGCTGTTTCCATAAAGTAACTGCCAAAAAACCTCAATTCTTCCTTTAATAAGCCGGGTGCGCGGTCAGGAAGATTGCTTCCGACAGAGTTGCTGCAAACCAATTCTCCGAACATGTCGGTGGTGTGTGCTCCTGTCTTGACCTTAGGGCGCATTTCTATAAGTCTTACCGGTATTTGTTTTCTTATGAGCTGATATACGGCTTCTGAGCCGGCCAGCCCGGCACCTATAACAGTTACTTTAACGTCTTTGTTCTTATTGCTTGTCATCTTTGTTATTACTTTCGCTTACTTGCTTATACTTACAACCTTTGCCGGAACACTTTATATATTCGCCTTGTTTTTTTGTAGAATGCCAAACAAGAGGGGCTCCACATATCGGACACAATTCTCCTGTGGGTTTTGCCCAAGTGGTAACATTACATTCGGGGTAATTTGAACATCCATAAAACAGTCTACCCCTTTTTGATTTTTTTTCAAGCATTTTACCGTTACAGCCCTTTGCCGGACAATTAACACCCACTTCTTTAACAATTTGTTTTGTGTTTTTACAAGCCGGGTAGTTGCTGCAGGCAATAAATCTGCCATAACGACCGGTTCGAATATGCATATCAGAGCCGCATTGGTCGCATTTTTCGTTGACTAACTCTAATTCTTCTTCTGCACGTTCGGTTTCTGCTTCAGAAAGTATTTCTGACATAATAATCGGCGGTTTGGGTATCCCTTCTGCGAATAAAAGTTTTTCTTCGGGAATATTAATGGTTGATTTACAATCGGGATAAGCCGAACACGCCAAAAATTTTCCGCTTTGTCCAAGTCTTACATTCATAATCTTCCCGCATTTAGGACAATTTATGTCTGATTGAATTTGCAATTTTTCTATGCTTTCTTCGGCTTTTTTAAGAGCTTTCATAAAAGGTTCATAGAAGTCGGCCAATACCTTAACCCAATCGACTTTACCTTCTTCTATTTTATCCAGTTCGTTTTCCATTGAAGCTGTGAATCCCGGGTCAATCAGGTCTGCAAAATACGATTCAAGAATGTGGGTTACAGCAAAAGCAGCGTCAGAAGGGTAAAACTTGCCCTCTGATTTTTTAACATATTTACGTTGTTGTATTGTATCTACAATTGTGGCATAAGTCGAAGGTCGACCGATTCCCTCTTTTTCAAGCGTTTTAATAATCGAAGATTCATTATATCTCGGAGGCGGTGTAGTGAAGTGTTGTTCGCCGGTTGCGGCAACTAACGAAAGGTTTTCGCCCTTTTTTAAATCAGGCAGCTTTTGTTTTCCGTCTTCAATTTCAGTATCTTCGTCTTTGGCACTTGTATAAAGAGATGTGAAACCGTCGAATACAGTTGCTGTTCCTGAGGTCTGCAATACTGTGTCTTCTATTTCAACTTCTGCCGTAACAACCTTGTAAACGGCGTCAGCCATTTGCGAAGCTACATACCTTTTCCATATCAGTGTGTATAGTTTAAGTTGTTCCGGTTTTAGAAAAGGCGCCATTTTTTCGGGCGTTCTGAATACAGAGGTGGGTCTAATTGCTTCATGGGCGTCTTGGGCTCTTTTTTTCTGTTTGAAAAAACGCGGTTTACTAATCAGATATTCTTTGTCATAAGCCTTTTGCAGAAAATCATTGAGTTCAGAAATTCCTTCAGGAGCTATTCTAACCGAGTCCGTTCTCATGTAAGTTATCAGACCTACTTGCCCTTCTTTACCTAACTCAATGCCTTCATAAAGATTTTGAGCAACAGACATGGTGCGTTTAGGCGTAAAACCAAATTTCTGTGCAGCTTCAGTTTGCATGGTGCTTGTTATAAAAGGCGGCGGCGGGCTTTGAAGTTTTTCGCGGCTTGTGAGTGAAGTAATGCTTAGCTTTGCACTATTTATTTGGGCCAGTATTTTGTCTGTCGTTTCTTTGTTTGGAATCGGCGCTTTTTTATTGGCATATTTAACCAGCTTGAGCTGAAATTTATGTTTAGTTGCATTTTTTACATCAGCAGCTATAGTCCAGTATTCTTCAGGTTTAAAGGCCATTATTTCACGTTCACGGCGACAAATCAAAGCCACCGCAACAGATTGAACTCGGCCGGCAGAAAGTCCCAGACAAATTTTTTGCCACAAGAGCGGAGATAGTCTGTAACCAACCAGTCTGTCCAAAATTCTTCTGGATTGTTGAGCATTAACAAGAGCACAATCTATGTGTCTTGGACTTTCAAGAGACTTAAGCACATCGTCTTTTGTAATCGAATTAAAGGTTATTCTGCAATCTGATAGCGGGTCAATGTCTAAAACAGTTGCTAAGTGCCAGCTTATAGCTTCTCCTTCGCGGTCAGGGTCAGGGGCTAAATAAATTTTTGAAACAGTTTTTGCAATTTTTTGTAACTTGATTATTACATCTTTTCTGTCTTTTACTACGTGAAAATTCGGAACAAAGCCATTATCTGTACTTACTCCGATTCTTGAAGGCGGTAAATCAATGACATGCCCTTTACTTGCTTCAACTATAAATTCTTTACCCAAAAATTTTGACAATGTCTTAATTTTTCCGGGTGATTCCACAATAATCAATTTTTTGCTCATGCTATTTTCTTCTATTCTCTTTCAACCGTGACTGGTAACAGTTATTAGGCAACTTAATGATGTAGTCTCGCATTTCAAGCTGTAAAAGTAAAGAAAATAATATTTCCGGTTTCCAGCCGTTATCAAGCAAACTGTCAACGGTTAACGGCTCTTTGGCCAAAATGTCATACAGTTTTTTCTCATCATCAGTCATGTCGTCTACAATCGTTTTGCTCTTTTTTATCGGACGATTTGGCAAAGAGTCGGAGTAATAATTTATCAGATCTTCAGGATCTGTCACAATTTCCGCTCCGTCTTTTAATAAGGCAATAGTGCCCTGTGCACAACTCTGATTGATATTCCCGGGTATTGCAAAAATATCTCTGTTTTGTTCTCCGGCCAATCTGGCGGTTATTAATGACCCGCTTTGCGCATTTGCCTCAATTACGAGTATACCCATGCTCATACCCGAAATAATTCTGTTTCGAACGGGAAAATGCCACGGAAGTGCCGGCATGCCCGGAGGGTATTCAGACACTATGGCGCCGCCTTCCTCGATTATTCTTTTCCGAACCTTTTGGTTTCCCTTCGGGTAAACTATGTCAAGTCCACTCGCCGTAACCGCAATAGTTTGTGATTTTGCTTCTAATGCTCCGATATGTGCGTGTGTGTCTATGCCTAATGCTAACCCGCTGATTATGACAAAGCCGGCTTTTGCCAGGGTAGATGCAAACTCTCGTGCTATGTCGTAGCCCATCTGTGTGCCGTTTCTAGACCCAACAATAGCGATTGTGGGAGCCTTGGCGCATAACTTTCCTTTAACGAAAAGTCCGACGGGTGCATCTGCAATTTCTTTTAAAAAAACAGGGTATTCTTCTTCATTGTAATTAACAAATCTGATTCCCTTTTCAGAGATTTCTTCTGTTGAGCAAATCGGCTTAGTTTCATAAAACTCTCGCAAAAAGCGAGCAGCCCTTTTATAGTCGAATCCTTGTATATCCAATATTTCTTCAATTGTGGCTTTAGCTGCATTTATCGGATTTATGAATCTTTTAATCAGCCCGGCTTGTAAAGTCGGTCCAAGCCAGCTCATAGACATGAGCTTAAGCCATTGAAGTTGATCATGCATAGAACATAGACTCCCGGGGAAGCTTAATTTGTTTAATCACTTTTTTGCATGCCGCCGCTAATCCTTGGTTTTCCGTTTCTGCCGCCACCTCTGTTACGCGTGCAAGAACGTCGGTGCCGGCCATTACAAGTGTTTCAAAAGCTAAATTCTTGATCGCGGAAGATTTTGAATCCAACATATCTATGAAGTAATCGGGGGTTTTGAGAGCAACTTCTGAAAGCACGCGTCTGGCAGTGCGTTGTTCTAAGTCATCTTTGGTTGACTCAAGGAAATCTGCGAGAATATGAATGTCGGAAACTGACCCCAATTCTCCGATAGACTTAATGGCAGCTATTCTTACTTTTTTACTTGAGTCTTCCAATGATTTTTTAAGTATTGCTCGTGTTTTTTCGCATGGGAAAGCACTCATAGCCTCGCAAGCAGTAACTCTGACCTTTTCATCAGCGTCGTCGGCAAGCATAATTATGTGGTCTAACCCGCGCGACTCTTCCATCTCGGCTAATGCTTTAGCTGCATTGCGTTTTAATTCATCGTCATCGCTTTCGGTGCAGTTTATCAGTTCTTTGACCACATTGTCTCCAAGCCTCCTGAATGCGGCTATTACACTTCGATGTACCTCAGTGTTGCGGTCGGAGAAACATCTGACTAAGGGAATAAAAGAACGCTTGTCGCCAATTTGCCCAAGTGAGATAGCTGAATATATTCTTACCCACTCACTGTCATCTCTTAATGAGACTATCAAAGGTTCTATAAATTCTTTGTCGCCTATTATACCGGCAGCTTGACAAGCGTATAGTCGAAGCTCTGAGTCACCTTTTCTCATGGCTTCGATAATCCTGCTTTGATATTTGTGCCCAACTTCTTTGAGTATATAATTAACCCAATGTCTTATGTCTTCATTATCGCTTGCTATATGGCGTAAAAGCTCTTCAATCGGCAAGCTTTCTATGATACACAGACTTTCGGCTGCAGCTCTGCGTACACCCCAGACTTCGTCGCCCATAGCATTAATAAGTGCTCTGCCAACCGTGGGATCAAAAGCACTTCCAAGGGCTTTGGCAGAAAAATATCGTATTTCACGGTTAGTGTCTCTTAAAGCTCTGACTAAATACGGAACTCCCGCTTCACCAATAGACTCGAGTATGCGAGTTACCCAATATCTTACGTCGTCATTAGAGCTTGTTAAAGCATCGGCAATAACATCAACCCCACGCTCCCCGATTTCGGTCAATGCGTAAGCACAGCTTCTTCGAACGTTCCAGTTTGGGTCAGAAAGCCCTGTTACCAATATTGGAACAGCTCTGGGATTTCCGATTTCACCAAGCGCTGAAGCCGCAAAAACCTGTATCTCAGGATTTGAAAGTTTAAATAGCCTAATTAAAGGTTCAACTACTCGCGCGCCGATTTTTACAATCGAGTTTCTTATTAAAAACCTGCGGTTTTCATCCATTTTGACTATTTCATCGAAAAGAGTCTGTAAACTTTTGCTTCCGGCCTTTACCAAAGCTCTTAAACAACCTTCTCGTATTTGCTCATTAGACCCTGCCAAATATTCAAGCATCATTTCTACGGCATTATCGCCTATCTCTGCCAACGCCATAGTTGCGCTTTTTCTTATAGTCCAGTCAGAATCCGCCAAAGACTCTATTAAAAGCTTAATAACACGTTTGTCGCCTGATTCTCCGAGGGCGGCAGCTATGACATACCTTATTTGTTTGTCGCCATTTTTTAAGGCTTCAAGCAAAAAACGTTGCGCTTTTGGGCCAAGACGACCTAATGTCTTGATTGTCCAAAATCTTATGTCTTCGTCTTCCGTTAGGGTTAATATTTGTTGTAAAGGCGCTATTACTGCTTCGCCATACTTAACCAAAGCGTCTGAAGCAGCCTTTCTTACACGCCAACGCTCATCGCCGAGAGCTTTTAGCAAAAGAGTTACGCCCTGCGGTATCTTTGCATTGCCAAGAGCGATGGCGGCAAAATATCTGATTTCTTCATTTGAGCTTTTCATCGATCGCAGTATGGCCGGAAACCCTTTTGGCACAAACTCGCTGAGTATTTGGAGCGACCAGTGTTGTATGTCTTCATTATGTGAATTTAGTGCGTTAGATAAAAAGGGAATAACAGCTTCGCCGTATTCCTTGATTCGATCGGCTGCAATTTTTCTGACGCTCCAAAATTCGTCGGAAAGGCAAGTTATCAGAAAATGTAGTGTCGTCTCATCTTTGGTTAAATTTATTTTTTTTAAAAAATCAATTTTCTGCAGCTTATTTGCGTTGGAAAACTTTTCGATGTAGTAATTGTTAGTATTTTTTTCCATAATATCTGTCCGATCTGTTTAGTTTGCTGGACTAAGAAAGAATTTTACTTGTTATAGGCTTTGAAGGCTTACTGTGATAGTGCCGGGCCTAATATCAGTTATCTTAAGGTTTTCGGGTAAGTTAAGAGGCTCTAAAAGCTTTATTGAAAGCTCTTTCTCGTTGGTGTCCGGTATTGTGACAACGATTTTTAGATTACTTGTTACAATTTTGTCCAAATCTTGAGTCATGCCTTCGATTTCCAATGTATAAGAAGATACAGATGCGTATACAGTTTTGTTCGCGGGTGAAATTATTTCTAAGGGTAGGGCATCGTATGTTCTGGTTATAGGAATGTCTGTGAGTTTGACTTCTAAATATACTGTGTCGCTGCCCGGTAAAGTAACTTTATCATTGGGCAATTCGATAGAAACCGGAATATTGGAGCTCTCTTGAAGCTGAGACAAATTGATTGGTCTGAACGATATTTCATTTATAGGAGCAATTATTCTGTTTGGTCCGCTAATTAAAACCTCGGGTGGAACTACTGAGTATGCGTCTAATCTTTTGCCATCCGGTAACTTGCCTCTGAAAGACGGTCTGGAAATTTTTACCGATTTTGTCGGATAGCCTTGTTTTACCGCAACATCAACCCTTACCTTTGCGGGTTCTGAAATTATGCGTGATTTATCGATTGAATCAGTCGTTTTAAACAAGACTTCCGGGGTTTGGCTTATTGAATTTCTTACTCTGTCTAAGTTTATTTCGGCATAACACTCAGTGATTGATTCTACTATTTCTTGGGGGCCAAGTATGGTTATTTCTGAGGGTTCAACAATAGGTGGGTCTGCCAGATAACCTTCCGCAGGCTGTCCTAAGATTTCTACCAAAACTTTAATCTTTTTTGAGACAACTTCTTCTGCGTCGAGAAGTAGTAGTTCAGGGCTTAGAGAAATTGGAGAAAGCCCCGGAAATACATTTGAAAGCTCAACAGGCAAGCGAAATGAACCGGGTTTCAGGTTTTTTAAGTCAATTCTCAGCTGGGCATACCTGTTTGAAGATTTGGCGTACATAAAGTCTCTTCTGTTGCCTTCAAATCTTACAACAGTCATGGCCTTACTCGGGGTAATTCTGATGTTGGGCGAGGTGTTGATATATTCGACAGGCAACTCAATGTTTCGCCTTATTTGAGGCGGATCAACCAGATTTACATACATCCATGCAAAAATGGCAAGCAAAACCGAAAAGAGTTTAAGCCAAATTCTGTCTGTCATTTTTTATAGAATATCCCCCTGCTTCTGTTTACCCTGCCAAATGATGCCTGAACCAGTTTTCTTACTCTGTCCATGGAAAGGTTTCGGTCAAGTTTACCATTTCTCGCTTTTGAAATTTGTCCTGTTTCTTCGCTTACGACAAACACTACCGCATCTGTAATTTCTGTTATGCCGATTGCAGCTCTGTGCCTTGAGCCCAGTTCTTTGGCTACTTCGTTGTGGTTGCTTGCCGTAGGCAAAAAACAGCCGGCTGCTTCAATTAACTCACCTTTAATAATAACCGAGCCGTCATGAAGGGGAGTAAACGGCATAAAAATGGTGTTAAGCAGTTCTGAGCTTATTTTGCATTTCATTGTTGTGCCATTTTCGATAAAATCTTTTAAGCCTATATCTTGTTCAAATACTATAAGCGCCCCAACTCTTTTTTTCGAACAGCTTTCAATTGTTTTGCAGATTTCATCGGTCATTTCGTAAATAGATGCTTCGGCTATGAGCTGTTCTCCTAAAAACTTGCCTTTTCCTATGTCTTCGAGGGCGCGTCTAAGTTCAGGCTGAAAAATAACTACAAGCGCTAAAAAACCGGTAGGCAATACGGTTGACAATACCCAGCTTACAGTATTGAAATTCATGTTTTTGGTAACTACATAAAGCACGAGAATTATTCCGATGCCTTTCAGCAAATTGAACGCTCTTGTGCCTTCAATAAATAAAAGTGCCCGGTAAACGGCATAGCTTACAAGTACAATATCAAATATGTCGGTTATGCCGATATCACCAAAAATGGCTGCAAGCAAGTCGAAGATCTGCCTGAACTGTTCCAATATTTTTTTACTCCATGTCTTTAATCAGCTTGCTCATTAATTCAATCGTAGATTGAGACGGACTTGAAAGAGGCAATCGTGTGTGTTCTGAGATAAGCTTTTTAAGCATAAGAGCGGCTTTGGCAGGCAAGGGATTTGTTTCTGTGAAAAGCCCTCTGTGTAATTCAAGTAGTTTATAATGAATCTTTTTTGCTGTTTCCCAGTCATTTTTTAAGGCAGCGTCATTAAATTTTTTCATCATTTTTGGAGCGACATTGGCTGTTACAGATATGGTTCCTATTGCTCCGCAAGCCATTATCGGTAAGTTTAGCGCGTCTTCTCCCGAAAATAACCCAAAGCCCTTAGGAGCCTTGCTGATAATTTTCATTGCTTGTTCCAAGTTTCCTGATGCTTCTTTTACGGCAACTATATTCTTTGTTTTGGCTAATTCGAGAACCGTTTCAGGCAACATATTGCAACCGGTTCTGCCCGGTACGTTGTATAAAATGACCGGCAATTTTGTTGATGCCGCAACCGCTTTATAATGAGCGATTAAACCTGCTTGGGGAGGTTTGTTATAGTATGGAGTTACTACCAGGACAGCATCGGCACCATAAGAAGCTGCATCTTTTGTTAATGAAACAACGGATTTTGTATCATTTCCGCCTGTTCCAAAAATTATGGGAATTTTACCTTTTGTAAAATCTTTAGCTGTTTTTAACAGTGATTTTTTTTCATCAAGTGTCAAGGTGGCTGCTTCACCTGTGGTCCCGCAAATGACAAGTCCGTCTGTTTTTGATTCTGTGTGAAGCTTTAAAAGCGCTTCATAGGCTTTGTAGTCAATGCTGCCATCTTTTGTGAACGGAGTTATCAAAGCAACGAGGGAACCTCGTATTGATTTATTCTGCATTTATTCCCCCTCAGGAAGTATTACTTACTCTGTAAAGAAATATACCATCGGCATATTTTTTTAACAAGAAATTTAACTAAAAAAAACAAAAAATTTACAAACATCAAATAAGCTAGTATCATGTTCAGACCTGCCAAAAAAAGGAATGATATGATGGATGAAAAAGATCGAGAAATAATACAATTACTTCAAGACAAGTTCCCGCTTGTATCTGAGCCTTACAAAGAAATCGGCGATAAAATCTGGATGGACGAAGTTTCTGTAATCTCAAGAATCGCTAGGATGATCCAAGACGGCGCAATACGTCATTTTGGGCCCTTTTTTGACAGTAAAAAGTTAGGTTATATTGGTTGTCTCGCAGCGGTGAATGTGCCTGATGATCGAGTTGAAGCCGTTGCAGCGGTGATCAATAAGTTCGATGAAGTTACGCACAATTATTTGCGCGACGGTGTACCCAACTTGTGGTTTACTGTTATCGCCCAATCAGCAGAACGACGCGAGGAAATATTTGCCGAAATAAAAAAGGAGGCGCAAATAGACGAAATATTGACTTTTTCCTCGAAAAGAACCTTCAAGGTTCGTGTCAATCTATAGGAGTTAAGCATGGATTCAAAAACAAAAAAAGTTTTAAGTGAGCTGCAAGACGGATTCAAGCTTGAAACCAAACCATTTACACGAATTGCCAAAGAACTGAATACAACCGAAGAAGAAGTTATAGATATAATTAAAGACTCTTTGAACTCCGGAATTGTAAGAAGAATTGGTTTGGCCGTCAGACCTGAAAAGATCGGTTTTGAAGAAAATGCCTTGATTGCTTGGCAAGTTTCTCAAGATAAAATCGAAGAAGTGGGCGAAGATCTCGCAAAAGTAAACGAAATTTCACATTGTTACGAAAGAGATTGTCCGCCAAATTGGCCCTATAACCTTTTTACAATGGTTCATGCCAAAAGTGCGCAAGACCTTGAACGCCTTATAGAAGACATTAAAAATAAACATAATTTATCGAACTATAAGGTTTATAGAACTCAAAAAGAATTCAAGAAAACCTCTATGCGGTATTTTAATGACTGAAAATGTTCAAATAAATGCGTATAAGCGTGCTCTTAAGTGCTTTCCCGGCGGAGTTAACAGCCCGGTAAGAGCTTTTAAGGCTGTCGGTTCAAACCCTGTTTTTATCAAGTCTGCTTATAAGAGCTGTGTAACTTCGATTGACGATATTTCTTATATTGATTACGTAGGATCTTGGGGCCCCATGATTCTTGGGCACGCCGATCGAGACGTAGTTGAAGCTGTTTGTAAAGCAGCCGAACGCAGCTTGAGCTTTGGCGCACCTACACAAGCAGAAACCGAGTTGGCAGAATTGATCAAAGAAGCTTTCCCCAATATCGAAAAAATGCGCTTTGTCAGTTCCGGCACTGAGGCAACCATGTCCGCCATAAGGCTTGCGAGGGGTTACACGCGTAAGAATTATATAATTAAAATCGATGGTGCTTACCACGGACACGGCGACTCTGTTTTGGTTTCAGCCGGCTCAGGTGTGGCAACCTTTGTTGCTCCCGGCTGTCCCGGTATTCCCGATACCGTAGCTAATAATACTCTTGTTGTGCCTTATAACGATGTAAAAGCGCTCGAAAAATGCTTTGAAAAGTATCAAAAACAAATCGCTTGTGTTATAACAGAGCCCGTATGCGGCAATATGGGCGTAGTATTGCCCCAAAAAAACTATCTTGCATCATTGAGAAAATTATGCACGCAACACAACGCGCTTTTAATTTTTGATGAAGTCATGACCGGTTTCAGAGCCTGTTTTGGCGGAGTGAGCAAAATTGAAAATGTTGAGCCCGATATAACTTGTTTGGGTAAAGTTGTAGGGGGCGGTATGCCTCTGGCCGTTTATGGCGGAAAGGCCGAAGTTATGGCTTGTGTTTCGCCGGACGGCCCTGTTTATCAAGCCGGAACCCTTTCCGGAAACCCCATAGCAGTGGCAGCAGGTATGGCCACTCTTCGAAAAATTAAAAGTATTCCCACTTTTTATTGCGACCTCGAGATTAAAAGCAAAGCAGTCGAAGCTGCTTTTAAAAAAGCCGCAGATGATATCGGAGTGAGAGTTGCTTTAAACAGATTCGGCTCAATGATGACCGTATTTTTTACCGAAAACGAAGTTACAGATTACGAATCTGCAAAAAAATCTAACTTAAAGTTTTTTGCAGAATGGTTTAATCAAATGCTTAAGCGCGGAATCTACCTTGCTCCCTCTCAATTTGAAGCGGCATTTGTTTCAATAACTCACTCTGACGAAGACATTGAGAAAACGGCAATCGCTGCAAGAGAGGCCCTTAAAGCTTCCTTACATGCCGCCTGTTGAAAAACCCAGCCAAGTGTAGTTAACGCCTGTCGCAGTTTTTCCGGTCATTGATTTGACCGACAGTTTGTTGAATCTTAAAGTATAATCACAATACGAGTCTAAGGGATTCACCGGAACAAATTCCACTGTCTTGTTTCCGTTTGTCCAGGTTATCGAAAAGAAACTGTCAATATTTGTTTCCGAAAGGCTTGTTGTTAAATTGGTTTTTTTGTTGACCAGTTCTATCGACAAATCGTTGTATATGCTGTTTGGGTTTATCGAAGTGTCGAAGTTTATGGCAAAAGGCCCGTTCCGCCTTACATTTGAGCTTCCGTTAACCGGAACAAAAGAAGTCACTGTCGGCACGGGATCTGAAGCCGTCTTAAACTCGTGATACAGGCCCGAGTAATTTTTGAGTTCCCGCCCGTCAATAGAATAAGCACGCCATTTTTTAATATTAAACGAATATACGCTTTGAGACGTGAAATTTTGTAAAGGCCGCAATATCAGCGTAGTGTCATTTTTCCACTCTATTGTCGCTTTTTTGCTGATATCTGAACCGTTTAGACCTAAAATTTCGTCGGTATTTTTATTTGTAACTATTACTTCAAAATCACTGAATATGCTTTCTCGTGCCATCGGTTGCGCAAATACAATTTCGATTGGACTTGTTACCGACACGCTTTGATTGTATTTATAAGGCTTTATGGCTGCAATTGCCGGTTCGACAGTTGTGGTTGCGCCGTTTTTTAACATCTTTGCCAAAACAATGGTTGCGTAAGATGAAGCCACCGGAACACAAGTGTTTTCAATGGTTTGGTAGCCCGGCTTAGACAAACTTAAAGAAGTTTCCGGGCCGAATCTTTGAGCTGAAACCGCAACTCTTACGTTTTTAAGATCGGTATAAGCCGATTCGGTGCCCGCATTAACGCATACTTCAGGAATTGACTTAAGTAAGCCTGTGCCAAGTTCGACCGGTGCAACCTCGATCATGCCGTATTTGGGTGAAAACGCGTGCCCCGTTCCCATCGCTACTGTCAGCCCCTGAAAGTTCGGCGAAAAAACAAGCTCATCAGATCTGTTGTCGCCTTCTTGAGTGGGGAACAAGGTTTCATAAAGAAGATCCCAGTTTTGATAGGAAATTCTGATTTTTGCTTCTTTGCCAAGTTTTTCCGAATCAAGACTTAAAAGCGCTCTCCCTGAGCTGTCGGTCAACTGAGAGATATCCATGCCTTCAACTTCTACTTTTGCCCCGCCAAGCGGTGCAAAGTCTCCGATTGCGTATGAGCTCGAATTTACAAATAAAGAACTTCTGTCACCTAAAACTTTAATTTCATAGAATGTTTTGCCCACAACAGTTATTTCAACCGTTGCCGAACCGATTTTGCCTCTTATGTCTGTGGCTTTGCACGTTAATAAGGCTTTCGTGCTATACTGCGGAGCCTGCCAAATAGCTGTTTCTGAGTCTGTTCTTATAAGAGTGCCTTCGCTGGTGCTCCAAGAATACTCTAATGAGCCGCCCGAGGGGTCTATGGCTTCAATTCGTAAATTAATTTCATCGCCCGTGTTAACGCGGGTTGAATCTGATAGAATGTTAATTATGGGAATTAGCGTCGCGGTTGTGCTCGCTAAATCGCCTCCTCTGTCTCCTTCTGCTTCTTTTTCCGCAGAGACCGGGTTTCTCAGAGTGGCGTCAGAAGCGCAGCCCGATGCGCCCAAAAGTGCTATTATTCCGAAAACAATCGGCAACAGTGCCGAATAAATAGTTTTTATCTTTTTCATAAACTCTGTATCGGCTTAAATAGATTCACCGATTAGCAGACTTTTTAAAATTGTGTACATGAGATTTTTAAAAAAGACTTGTCAAGATTTTATATATGTGGTATAGTTTAAACTCAATTGGCCCTATTTCGGAGGTTTTAAAATGTCTAGAACATGTATGGTTTGCAATCGTGGACCGCAGGTTGGTTACAAGCTGAGCCACTCACATCATCGCACTAAAAGACGCTGGAGCGTTAACCTCCAGAGAAAACGTGTGCTTCTCAACGGTAGCCGTGTTCGCGGTTATATTTGCACTCGCTGTCTTGGCAGTGATAAAGTAGTTACAGCATAATTGTTTGTCTAAGTGATTGTCAGCGTTGTCTTTCGCAAAGTCTTTTTTGATTCTTGATCAAAAAGAATGCGAATGTGGCGCTTATGATTATTTCGGGAAGCAAATGACTTAGATTGTAGGCGTAGCTCGCAATTAGCGCCTGTTTAGCAGTGTTACTGTTTGCTGAAAAGTATACAGCACCGGCGATGACATGAAAATGCAAACGAATAAAGTTTGCAGCGGTCGTCGCCGTTACTGCTTTTAGAGGGGTATTCCATAACACTGCTCCGCTAACGCCTATAGATGCGTAAGCAAGCGGATAATCCATAAGAAATTGTATCGGGTGCAATATTGTGGGGCTATTTATTAAAAGCAATAATCCGTAAAGCCCACAGCAGGCGACCCCTCTGTGGAGGCCGTGGCGTGCTGCCAACAAGAATAACGGCAGGCAACTGAATGATACTGAACCACCCCCGGGCATTTGAAAAACTTTAAAATACGATAAAGCCAAAGCGGTAGCCATTAACATCCCGCATTCGGTAACTGCTTTTAAATTGCTTTGCTTCAAGATTCTATTTCTTTAGTTTTGTGTTAAAAATGCTCTCGAGAGATTCTTGTTTGTCTTTAAATCTTTCAAGCGCCAATTCTATCAAAGAGTCAACTAAATCCTTGTATTTTAGACCACTTGCTTCCCAGAGTTTGGGATACATGCTAATGCCGGTGAAACCGGGAATTGTGTTTATTTCATTTATGATTATTTTATCTGTGTTTTTTTCAAGAAAAAAGTCAACTCTGGCCATTCCCGCGCAATCAAGGGCTTTATAGGCTTTAACCGCACTTTCTCTGAATTTCTCGGTTAAATCCGGCGAAACATCTGCCGGTATATTAAGGCCTGATTTGTTATCAATATATTTCGCAGAATAATCATAGAACTCATTGCAAGGAACAATTTCGCCGGGCAATGAAGCTTTCGGCTTATCGTTGCCCAGCACAGAAACCTCTATTTCACGCCCGTTAACGTATGCTTCAATCAAAATTTTACGGTCGTACCTTGCAGCCTCGTTAATGTGTGCGATTAGCGATTCGCGATTTTTTGCCTTGTTTATGCCCACCGAAGACCCTGAATTGGCCGGCTTTACAAAGCACGGGTATCTTAGCTTTTTTTCAACTTCTTGAATTATATTATCAGCAAAATTACGCCATTCGCTTCTTTTAACCTCTACGTAAGGGGCGGTGTTTAAGCCCGCTTCTTTAAAAAGCTTTTTTGCAACTGATTTGTCCATGCCTAGGGCAGAAGATAAAACGCCGCATCCTACGTAAGGTAAGTTTGCTATTTCAAACATTCCCTGGATTGTGCCGTCTTCACCGTATGTCCCGTGTAATACGGGAAAAACCACGTCAGGCTTTAGTTCAATCAATTCGTCAAGACCAAATTTGGGCTCAACATGCTTCTCGTTGAGTGATTCCATTTCGTCGATCTCAACACCGATAGCCCAATGGCCTCGTTTAGTGATGCCAATTTTGATGATTTCGTATGTGTAAGGGTCTAGGGCTTTGATTATGGAAGCCGCAGAAATTAACGAAACTTCATGCTCGCTTGACATTCCGCCAAAAATAACAGCTACACGAATCTTATTTGCAGGATAATTTGTTGTCATGGATATATTGTTTTGTTACTTAATTTCAGAATGAGCTTTGAAAGCACCTGATCCCAGTTTTACAGAAAGCTGGTGTCTTAAGCTCGCTTTAGTCATTTTGCTTAATCTTGGGTGGTTCTTGCCAAGTTCATTGGGCTTTCCAAAAAGATGTTTTGTAATCAGATATTGGTCATTCTCATTTAGATTTTCGCTTGATACGACAATTGCGTTAATCTCTAATGCCTGAAATTCTTCAGACTGTCCGGGATACTGATACATCCCAACCAATGAGGGATAATAAAATGAATAACTGTTTATAAGTTTTTGTGTAAGCTCGCTGGAGATTGGTAACAGTTTGATTTCTACTTTCTTTCCTAATTCTATTATTGAAGGATTCGGCAACCCGCTGGTAAAAATAAAACCGTCTATGTTTCCTGTGTGAAGCTCTTGCATGGCTTCGGCTGCATTCATGTATTGATGTGAAATGTTATTCCATACGCCCGCCGTCGAAAGAATCTGCTGCGCATTATAAAAGGTACCGCTGTCTTTGCTTCCGACCGCAATTTTGTGTCCTGATAAGTCCTCGATCATATTTATGCCGGTGTCTTTTCTTACAACAAATTGTATGATCTCAGGGAAAAGTGTTGCAATACCGCTTATATTTGTGATTTTTTCTCCGTTGAACATGGCTTCACCATTGACCGCGTAGTGGGCAATGTCATTTTGGACTAATGCCAAATCAACTTTTTTGTCTTTTATAAGCTGTAGGTTTTCGACGCTTCCGCCTGTTTCAATTACCTTAAGAGTTACGTCAGGAAACTCTTCTTTTAATATCTGCGCTAAAGTTTCGCCTATCGGGTAGTAAACGCCGGAACGACTGCCTGTGGCCAATGTGTATTCTTTTCGGCTTAGCTTGCTGTTTTTACAGCCTATTGTAAAAATGGCTCCTACAACACATAACAAAATGAAAGCAATTGTTTTTTTCATAATTTGACCTCCCCCAAGTCAATTACATACTAACACAGTTTATATCGGCATGAAAACATTAAATTAAAGAAAACTTCAGTTGCTGCATACAAAAACAGCTCTGACAGGCGCCGGCAATCCTTCGCAAGTTAAACTGCAATCTGTTTTGTCAAGCCGGTCAGCCAAAGATTCTCCGGGCATCCATTCGGTGGCTCGTTGTTCGCTTATTTCTGTTTTATGCAGGTCAACGCATTTTATGTCTTTAAAGCCCGATTTTTTGAGCCAATTGACCATAGCTCTTGCCGAAGGAATAAACCAAACGTTTTTCATGCCTGCGTAGCGGTCCGGGGGCACTAAAACCGTGTTTTCATCTCCATCGATTATAAGGGTCTCTAATATAAGTTCGCCGCCTTCATTAAGAAGCATTTTTAGGGTTTTCAAAAAATCAAACGGCGCTCGCCTATGATAAAAAACTCCCATTGAAAAAACCGTATCAAATGTTTTCATATTTTCGGGCAATGCTTCAAAGCCTATTGGCAGTAAAAACGCATTTTCACATTTTCCATACTTGTTTATGGCTTCAAACTGTGCCAAAAATAATGAAGACGGATCAATTCCGATTGCAATTGCCGGCTTTTGCTCTGCCATTCTGAAAAGGTAATAGCCGTTGCCGCAACCTACGTCAAGAATTTTTTTGTCTTTTAATGGGGATATATGTTGCGCCACTCTGCGCCATTTGATGTCTGATCGCCATTCGCTGTCAATGAAGCAACCGGGCAGTTCAAAAGGCCCTTTGCGCCATGGCCTCAGTTTTAATAAAGCATTTTTTAATAATGCAACGGTTTCGGCGGGAAGTTGAACTTCGGTTGTAACAGTAATTGCATCTTTATTCTTGAGCAAATAGCATTGATCTATTTCAGGAAGCTCTTTTAATGCTGTTTCCCAATGCTGCAGGTTTCCGTCGGGTTTGTTTAAAGCACTTTCAATCGCATATCTTAGCGGTTGAATCCATTCTTTCATTTCACATTTATCAAGATAATTATAAAAATTGCTGAAATCTCTCATTATAGTTATTTTATGGCTATCATAGAAGTGAAGTTAAAGCATTGAAACCAAACTTCGGCTGTTTTAAAACCTGCGCTTAATAATCTGTTTAAGTGGGTTTCTATTGTTTCGGGTTTCAATACGTTTTCGAGTGCCGTACGTTTTTGGCTGATTTCTAGGTCGCTGTAACCGTTTGCTTTTTTAAAAGCATGGTATACATCAATTAAAAGATCGTTTACTTCTTTGTCATCAAATTTGACTTTTTCGGATAAGATCAGAATCCCACCGGGTTTTATAGCTGAAGCGAGCTTAATTAGAAGATTATCTCTAAGTTTGGGTTCAATAAATTGAAGGGTAAAATTTAGAATTATTACCGAAGCGTTATGATAATCAATATTGTTTACGTCGTCGCAGTAAAATTCAATTGCAGCCGGGGCGCTATTCTTTATGGGTGTTCTTTTACATTGTTCAATCATGGCTAACGAGCTGTCAATCGCGATTATGTTACAGTTATCTTGTTTTAGACCGTTAAGCATGGCGAAAGAAGCCGCACCTAATGAACAGCCAAGGTCGTATAGGTTTGTCCCGGGCTGGGCGTAACGAGACGTTAACGTTTCGATCATATCTATAATTGCAGGATATCCCGGTATAGAGCGTTTTACCATGTCCGGAAAAACAGACGCAACCCGTTCATCAAAAATAAAGTCGGCAGGTTTTTGTATGATATCTGCAAAAATTCTGTCTGTTGTGTTGTTCATGCGCCGTCCTTGTTAGGTTTTTGCGATTATAGCACATAAATATGCATAATTAAACAACAGACGGTGTTTAATTATTTGTAAATCTTTTGCCCGGTTAATGTGTCGTCAACGATTCCTTCGGTTGTTAAATGCTCGTTGCCGAAAGTCATGACACTGGAGTGGTTATGCTGGTTTGGCGCATACATCGATGCAAAAATGCGCAAAACTTTTTGCGCGCTTAGTTCCTCGGATAGTGAAATGCAGGAACAAAGCGAAACCATAATAATTACTATGATTATAATTTTAGCTCGCATAATATTTTTTCCGAATAATGTTTTCATAATTATTAATAAGCAAAAAACGTGCCATGTTATTGGATGAGCATCCCGTGTCCTTGAAATAGTGTGATGGAGCAGTTTACGTCAGATTGTGTTTGTTTTGACAAAAAACGGATATGTGCAAAAATTCATCACCATAGATTTAGTTCTCGGCAATATCTGTGCTAGTTTTAACTCTTTGTCGCAAATTGTTTAGTTTTTGTGATATATTTGAAGCATGAAAATTAAAGGCTTCGCTCTCTTGTTTATGTTATTGATAAATTGCTGTGTTACTGCCCAAGAGGTCAGATACTGCCCAAAGTGCTCCGCAGAAGCTTATTCTAAGCTGGCAATGAGTTGCCAATATTGTAATGCTTCGCTTGCCGAAGAAAACAAAACCAAAAAAAATGTTGAATTTGCTTCTTTGCATGTAAAGCTTATGTACACCGGTGATAAGCCCGGCGACCTATATCCATACGCTAAAATGTATGTTAACGGAAAATATCAAGGAAATGTCGAAATTGCAGACATGCAGCAGAGAAACTCTGAAATTAAGCAAGAGTGGAACAATGGCCTCGGAGGCCTTTGCACCTGTATTTACGAAAAACATTTCGAAAAGGTTACGCAAGGGGTAAAAAAAATTGAATTTGAGCTCAGATTCAAAAGATTGGGCGGTCTTCTTAAAAGTACCAAGAGAGTTGTTTTCCCGTATGTCTCATTTAAGCCCGGCGAAAGAACACTTATTGAGCATTATTTTAACTCTGCCGTTTCATTTACTCAGCATAAGACCCCTGAAGAATTGGGGCTTAAGAATCCGCTCTTAAAGAACTTCCCCGAAGCCGAGCTCAAGACGGCGACAGGAACAGCAGAAATATCGGTAGGGCTTTGATGCCAAATTTTAACAGCGCCTCTGATTATTATAGAGAAAAATACGGTGAAAGAATCCAAAAAATACCTGTAAATGCAGGTTTTTCATGCCCTAATCGTGACGGTACTTTGAGTTTTGACGGGTGTTCGTATTGTAATAACGACAGTTTTTCGCCCTTTTATACTTCAACCGCCTGTTCAATTGTTGAACAGCTTGAAAAGGGGGCTTCTTTTTACGCTAAACGTTACAATTGCAGACGCTTTTGGGCTTACTTTCAATCCTTTTCCAATACTTATTCCGATGTTCAAAATTTGCACACAAAATATTCTCAGGCTTTGAGTTTGCCTTTTATAGAAGGACTAATCATAGCAACGAGACCCGATTGTATAAATGATAGTGTTGTCGATTTGTTAAAAACATTTAAAAAGTTAACTTATATAAGGGTTGAATTAGGTGCAGAGTCTTTTGATGATGATGTTTTGTCCGCAATAAATCGGCACCATGATGTCAATACTGTTTTTAAGGCCGTAAAAATCTTAAAAGAGGCTGAAATCGAGACGTGTGTGCATTTAATTTTTGGGTTGCCTCTCGAAAAAAGAGATTCTCCAAAAACAAGTGCTGAAATTGTATCTGAACTTGGGGTTCGGTTTGTAAAATTGCATCATCTGCAAATTGTTAAGGGCAGCTTGCTCGAACAGGCGTATAAAAACGGCAGTTTTAACGGTAAGCTGCATACAGCAGAATCTTATCTTGACGTGTTGTGCGAATTCCTCACATTTTTAGAGGAGGGTGTGTACATTGAACGTTTAATTAATAGAGCCCCTCTGAACTATTTGTTGGCTCCGATATGGGGTAACGTCACAGAGAGCAACTTCAAAAAAATGCTCTTAAAAAGATAGAGTGTTATGTAAAAATCATGGTCTGTCAGTGATAATCAGATTTTTTAATTTTTTACCGTCTGACCAATACCCCATGTTTTTTAAATCCTTAGACTTTTTTAAATGTGCCAAGTCAGTGTTGTGGTTAAATGTCAGATCGGTTAATACATCAAACAATCGGTATGTAACTTTCCAGTCGTAGGCGTCAATGGGTTTGCCTTGGGTGTAAGGTGCGCTGAATTCATCCTTGTAAGCTTTTATAAAGGTGTTTCGCTTTGCTACCAAGAATTTTTCGTAGTTGGGTTTTTCAGGTGATAAAGGGCTGAGCTGATCTGCCATTAAAGGTGGTTGGCCGTAATAGTCAGATAAAACATAAACTAAGGCTTTATTGTTAATTTTAACTCTGTCGGCAGTATAAAAAATGTCGTGGGCCAACTGAGCGTTTGGGGGAGCGGCTTTGTCTCCTGAAATAATCAAAAGCCTTGATTCGCGGCTGATTCCCGTTAAATCAAGCAACTTAAAAAAGCCGTGCTCCGGCATTACGGGCATAATCGCAAGCGGCTTGGGTAAACCGAAATAGTCAGCGCACGCGGCTGTGTTTACAGCTAACACTGCGCCGCATCCAACACCTGTTATTGCGAATTTAGATGTGTCCAGCTCGATTTTGCCACGTGCAAAAATTTTAAGCATAAAATCTTTGGTTGATCTGATTACATTAAACATGTAATGACGTTCAAATTGATTAGTTCCTTGGTAAAAAGGAAAAAGAACTATCCAGCCTTTTCTGCACAGATGTCTTATTTGGCCCAAGTAAAATTCTGGGTCAGGGGTCATTCTGTCGTGTATCATCAAGACAAAGCCTGCTTTTTTTACGCTCGGTGAGGCCGGTTCGAAAACCTGATATCTTTCGTGATTTTTTCCTGATTCCCAGTGGGTGATCGATTCGTGAGCGTAAAAACTGCCTCCCGGGCCGTCTGTACTTTGAACAGGCCCTCTGGCAGGCTCTTTGGCGTACGCAAAAACAACGGCTGCCGCCAAATATATTAGCAACAATACCGTTGTTTTTAATAATTTAGAGTTTGAAATATTTCTTTTCAATGTGTGATTTAAAAGCTTCAAAACCGGTTTTTTCAAGTCCGGCTAAAATGATGAATAAGATCAAGCCGAGAAAGCTTCCCGCCTTAATTTCAGCTCGTTTAACTTCCGCTACGTCTTTGTTTTTTGGCATGGTAACGTTTTCAACAAAAACAGCGGCAACTGCAAGACCGACCAGCCACAAAGTAATGTTTTCAATTGCAACTATTATGTTCCAGATGAGGCAGTCGGGGCGCTTCTCATTTTTTAGGAGAGGGCGCGTTGCTATATAAATAGGAAGGAGTAAGGGCCCGAGAAGAAGTATAATAAGAACCCATAAATAATCAACGCTTTTGCGTTTTTTGCTGTCAAAGGCAACCCACAGTGTTGAAATAAGGCGAACCCATCTAGGCCACATAATTGTTTCCTCCGATTTTTTATTCTGATTTAAAATACCACATATAAATAAAGCAAACAATAGAAATATTGTTTTTTTTGTTTTTATGTACATTTTTGCTTGAATAATGTTATAATTTAAAGGTTATGAATCGTTATATGTATTTGATTTTTGGTGTGGCGTTTTTTTGTCTGGCGACAGCTTATGCTTCGTCAAACTCTCTTTCACCCGAAACTTTTGTCCCTCCAGAAGGCGCTTTTGATATTCCCGACACAGCTCCCGAAACCGTTATTACGGCAAACCGTTTGAGTTTGAAAGATGGGATTGCCCTCTTAGAAGGTGCTGTGAACGTGAAACGAGAGAATGAAACTCTTACCTGCGGAAAAGCTATTGTAAGCAATGAACCCCGCTGGATGCTCGCAAGTATTACCCCCCGCGTCTACAGAAAAGATAACATAGATGAACGCAAAGTTATCCAAGAGCTTAACCTTGAAGCAAAGAATATCTTTGCAAATGACTCAGAAGGAAGACTAAACGCTTCTTCTTCTGTTTATGTCAGAGTAGAAGAGCGCAGCTGGGATTTAGCATCGTTTACTTGGGCTGTAATAACCTCAGACGATCTCTTAGCATTCAGAGAAAGCGAAAGAGTTATATTCAGCGGAAACGTTAAGTTTCGAGATGAAGAAAGTTATGGCGAGGGCAATCGTCTCGATTACGCCCAAAAACTCGGTTTGGTGATTCTAAGCGGAAATGCTTTCATGGAAGTGAAGGAAATAAACCCCGATACGGGCAAAAAAGAGCCTCGTATATTGAAGGGTAACGTAATAACATATAATACAACTACGAGAGAGGCTGTATCTGAATAACGCTGTAAAGTTTCAGATCATAGAATTACTTTTGCTGGCATTGAGTTTTGTGGGGCATGTTTACGCCGAGCTCCGCTTTGATTTCCGTTCTTATTTTTCTCTGTGAGCAAAAATCATATTTCTGTTTCTCGTTTAGGATATATAAATCAAGTTTGCGGTGATTTTGTGTCTGGGTTTATGCATTTTGAACAAAATTGCGTAGTAATTATTTTGACTCTGTTTGCGTTGGTATTTTTCCCGCTTTTATTTTGTGTTAAAAATGTCATACAATTTGAATTGTGCAAAAAAACCGGCGTTGTAAACTTGTTGATTTCATTATGCTGGTTGTTTCTGTTTATGCGCTTTTCGATTTTTCGTGCACAAAAACCGGTATAGAAAGATATATGTCGTTACGCCCGGCCATGTCAACTTTATATTTGCCCGAGCATCCGTTTTTTAGAAACTCAGAGCATTTGAAAGGCCTTATCAGCTCGCCGTTCCAAGTAGACTATAATAAATGTTACCCTGAAATTTCCATGCATAAACGCGAAGAGTTCCAAAATGAGAATGTGCTGATTTTAATTACTTAATGCCCAATATGTCTTCTTATGCTAAGAGGGGTTTGGTTTTAAATAAACATCAGTCTGTTTCAAATGGGTCTTTGAGCGCAATGCACAGTATCTTTAATGCCTCACTCCCTTTAAATATTGTTGAGCAACTGCCCCAAAGAAACTATGGCGAGCTTGCGGTATTTCTGAAGAATAATGGCTATACAAGCCATTTAATTGCGCCTGAAATAGAGCCGATATCTGTTAATCAATGGGTAGCTCGTCATAATATTGTTTCTGAAAAAAAATCTAACGTGAGCAAAGATGTTATAGATAAAATTGAAGACATCATAAGAGTGCCGGGTAAAAAGTTTGTGTGCGCTTATTTATATAATACTCATTTTAATTATTATTATCCCGAAGAAGACGAGATGTACAAGCCTGTGGCCGATGAAGGCATTAATATATTTGCCGTGGAACCCAAAACCAATAATCCTGATATGATCAAGTTGAAAAATAGGTATAATAATTCTTTGGTTCACTTAGACCGAATTTTGGGTGAATTTTTTGACCGGCTTGATGCAAGGGGAATTTTATTGGATACATTGGTCGTTTTCATCGGAGACCATGGAGAATCATTTGGTGAAGGCGGTTTAGTTGGGCACTTTACGGGGTATCATAAAAAGCAGTATGAGGTTCCGGCCTTTTCTTTTGGGATCGGATTACCGCCTGAAACCATCGATATTGCGACGACTCACGCAGACTTTTTCCCTTTAATAACAGAAAGAAGCGGTTTGACTTTTCTTGTAAATAATAAAAAACCTGAGTTGAGCGGATACCCTCTTTTACAACTTGATGATTCCGTAATGGGGAGACTTATCGTTCGCCGAGAAGACAAAGTTTCTATTTTTGATTTAACCGGCAATACACTGAAATGGATAATTACGGCAGATGAAAACGGCGAGATAAGGGGCAAGGTTGCCGATTTATATCGAGGTTCCGACTTTAAGGCCCTGGGAGAGCAAATTGCCGCAGACAGGGTATTTATTAAAGAGCGAATTGGAATGAATTGACTTAAGTTCAGCGCTATGAACCGGTTTAAACAATTATAAACAAGCGTAAACAAAAAAAAATGTAAAAATATTTAAAAAAACAAAAAATGATATAAATTGACAAGAGAATTGTGCCGATATAATATATGGTTATGAGTAATTTTACGGTTAAAACTGCAATAAGCAAAGATGTTTTTATTGTTCGGCCCTGTGGCTACGTTGACGAAAACGGCGGCGCCAAGTTGGCAAAAGCTGTCAATGAGGCTTTATCCGAAGAGCGCAAAAAAGTTGTAATAAACTTCAGCGAATCGCCGGTTATAAATTCGCAGGGTATAGCGCAAATAATTGAGATCGCAGAAATTATTGTGGATGAAATCGGCGGAGACTTGGCTTTTGTGGGCTTGAGCGAGTTAGCATCCGGAGTTTTTAAGATGGTTGGCTTGTTGCAAATGGCAGATTTATATGGCAGCGAAAGCGAAGCGGTTGACGGAATAGCCGATTAGTATCTGTTTTGACAATATTAGGTAAACATTGCTATAATTAACTATAGAGACAAGGAGGTCTTTTTTATGGTAGTAGGCACAACAAATTCTAGTTTCAATAAACTTCATAATAATCTTTTACGTTCTGATTCGAATTTGAATTCTTCGATCGAACGAATTTCTTCCGGCAAAAAAATCACCAAGGCTTCGGACAGTCCAAGCGAATTGGCTGTTTTAGCCGCTTTACAGGCTCAAACTCGCAGTATAACCCAACAGATCAGTAACGGGATGTCTGAGATATCCATGTTGCAGACCGCAGAAGGGGCTTTGGATTCCACTTCTCAAAGTTTGCAGCGGATGAGCGAGTTATCGGTTCAAGCAGCTAACGGCACCTTAACGGACAGCGACAGATCAGCTATTATGGCAGAGATCAAAGAATTGTCTGCCGGAATTGATAAAACAGCTTCGAGCACAGAGTTTAACAGCAAAAAACTTCTTGACGGCTCTCTTTCGGTTACATTGACCGGTGGCAGAGAATTTTCTCAGGGAGCCGCTGATGTTGCATCACTGGGCTTATCGAAAATTTCGGTTGCCAACCAAGCCGATGCCTCAAAGGCTATCGAAAGTGTAAAATCAGCCATTGATAAGGTGTCTTCATACAGAAGTCAAATCGGTGCTACTGTTAATGGAATTAACTCAGAAATATCTAACTATCAAACAAGTCTAATAAATACGGTTTCGGCTCAGTCACAAATTGAAGATGTTGATATGGCGGCCGAAATAATAAACATGAATCGTGAGAGCTTACAGTCTAAGTTTGCAATTAAAGCCTTTGATATGCAAAATGTCACTGCAAGCAAAGTTTTAAATTTGTTGGGGTAATTTATAAGAATACATGCCGCAGGCTATAATACCTGCGGCTTTTATTTTTAGTCTTAACAGCTGTGCAGAGTATACATTCAAAAAAGTTGTGGACTACCTGATTGGAGCGTGTTATACTTTCGTTACTTCCCAAGACATGGAGGGCAATAAATGTCAGGTCATAATAAGTGGGCCAAAGTAAAACACGTTAAGGCCAAAGTAGACGCTATAAGAGGGCGTCAGTTCACCAAAGTAATCAAAGAAATTACTATTGCAGCAAGATTGGGCGGAGGAGACCCGAGCTCTAATCCGCGCTTAAGAACTGCTTTGCTTGCAGCAAGAGATTGCAATATGCCTAAAGATAATATTGAACGTGCCGTGAAAAAGGGCACAGGAGAACTCGAAGGTGTAAATTACGAAGAAGTTGCTTATGAAGGTTACGCACCCGGTGGAGTAGCTGTTATTGCAAAATGCCTAACCGACAATACAAATCGCACGGTGGCAGAAGTTAATAAAATTTACAGCAAAGCCGGTGGCAACATGGGTGTTCCGGGTTGTGTGTCGTTTATGTTTGATACAAAAGGTTTTTTCTTTGTTCCCAAAGAAGCTAACCCCGGACTGACAGAAGACACTCTCATGGAAATGGTATTAGAAGCCGGC
>Ga0265294_10001483_pt1 | contig 31507 bp, 29 predicted proteins | sample MunlanPumphouse3_FD_192504 | JGI IMG/M metagenome (GOLD analysis project Ga0265294, IMG submission 192504) | Groundwater microbial communities from a municipal landfill in Southern Ontario, Canada - Pumphouse #3 | ecosystem: Environmental > Aquatic > Deep subsurface > Groundwater | place...
TAACCTTATTTGTCAGACTGGGATTATTTATGTTTATTGTTATTGATTCCATAAAACTTCCTTTTATCAGTGCATTACTATAATCTCATATTCGGGTACTTCCTGAAAGGATTATGTTTTCAGAACGATTAGGTCACAGGACCGCTGGGGCTAGCGAAGCGCCCCAGTGGGTACTGTGGACCTGCCTTGTTAGGTGCTATTTCCTTTCTACAACTCGCTGTACTTATCGGTCATGATCTCTCTTTTTAGCCTCTGATTAACTATCAAATAAGTCCAGTGCGACTTAAAATTGCGGCAAGCTCAAGTCGACTGTAGCCGCCTTCGATGATAAAGCGACCTTCTCCTGATTTGTTACCCCAATTGTCAACCTCATAAATTTTCCCTGATTCAAAAATAAGTATTCCTTCGCCCCAGCCTGCAAAATCTCAATCCAATACAGCAATGTGAGTTCGGTATTAACTGCAACCGCAATAGATAAACGCGTGTCTTCAATTAATTTTCGCATATCGAGAGAAAGCGCATTCGACACAGTGTCTATGTTTTTCTCTTGCAGCATTTTGTTGTCTTTACTCGCCATAATTCAGTCCCTTTACGCCTACTGGATACCATCCACATCCGATACCACTGAATAAATCTTTTATCCCCATTATTTGTCCTCCACAAAAAAATCAATTACGAAATTAGCGCCAGTGAGTTTTTTCTCAGATCTAAGTTCTGCCAGCTCTATGGTATAATCATTCCGTTCCAGCAACTGCCTGGCAATATATAATCCTAACCCACGGCCTTCATCTCCCTTGCCTGAATAGAAAGGTTCAAATATATAAGGCTCATCATCTTTGTCGATTCCAGGTCCATTATCAGAAAAAATCATCCGGCTATTATTGCCATCCAGCAATATCTCGATTTTCTTTTCCTTTTGTGATGTTTGCTGCAACCAATACACAGCATTATCAAAAAGATTAAGCAGTAACTGTAACAGAACCGCGTCGGTTGTTTTAGCAATCAGCGGGGAACCACTGGTGTTGATTGAAAAACCAATTGATTCTTTTTTGAGTAATCGTTGATATATTCTTTCCACTTTTTCTACAATATCTTTGATTCGAATCTGCTTTCGCCGTTGTTTAGACGATCTGAATAACAACTGAATATCTTTTAATTGAGCTTCAATAAAACTAATGCCACCACGGACAGACTGAAGCTCTTTCAACAAGTTTTCTTTATCGATCTCATCCGTTGACATTAAATCACTAATGAGCCCATCAAGATTGGCTAAAACTTTCCCCATGATTCCCATGATGTCGTGAGATGCGGTTTCTACAGACAACCCGACACCGGCAAGCACCTCGGTTGTTTCAGCTCTTTGGGTGAGATATAGCCGCTCTGCTTTATACTTTTTTTCGGTTTGCGATAGAATCTTCAGAGCTTTTTTATTGTCTCCGATAACAGCCTTTAAATCCTCGAAATCCTTTTGTATCTGCTCTTTCTTAAAAACGTTTTGATTTTTCTTTTTTTCTATTTTTTTACGGTATATGGCATATGGGTGCTGACGAACATACGCAAGAAATGTCTGGAGGATTGTAATGAAGTCATCCGTTGCGTCCCCCTCATCAATCAATCCTTCACGATTGGTTTTATCTTTCAGTTTAGGATTATTCGTTTGAGATATATTAACAAACCCCACAACCTGATCGTTACTGAGAAAATGGCCAGCACTGATTGTCCCTCTATAGGCATCAATATGGAGCCAGTCATCATTAGATTCGCCGTAAGGATAAACTCTGATATTATCCCTGTATAAATAAATACGATGATCCTTAAGTATTTTTTTATCGTCTGGATCGAGCTTATATTTGGCTGGTGCCTGAGCACTGAAATCAAACACATAAAACCCGAACTCAAAACTTCCGCATTCAACACTCCTGTCTTTTAGAACTGAACCAGCATTCCCAAAACGATCTTTAAAGACTTTTTTCCCTGCGATCTTATTCGGATCAAAAAGGCTGATTGTTTTGTGATCACCGTTAATGGTAAAGCGAAACTCCATGTTTTGCGCGTCAAAACAACCGTTTTCAACTTTTATTACCGACCTGTCGGATAGCAGAAGGTTAAGTTTTTCCAAATAATCTTCATGGAGATTTTGGTATTTACCATCTTTGTAGATACAGACTTCAAAATCAGGGTTGTCCTTTTTTGAAAAAATAGATTCAAGCTTTGTAAGATCCCGATAAACCAGCTCAACTTTCTTTTCTGTCCAACTTCCTTTTAAATTACTTATTTCAATAATTGTGCCTTGTTCAGAGCGTTTTATCCTGCGTACTCCAAAAGAGACGCTTTCATTTATTATTCTCTCAGGCTTTCGGCTGGTTAAAAAAACACTTAGATCATCAATAAACAGGTTTTTATCTTTCCCGTTTTCAGACAGGAAATCATCATCATATTTTGTAAAGTCATACTCTATAAGATGTTCTAATTGATCGGTATTTGTACGGGTAATAATGTCAATTTTTCGCCCTAACTTTAAAACAGAAAATCGGCCAATCCCTTTTTCCCCCTGAATGATTCGTCCTTTAGATGTGGTGTCCTTTATTTTCTTCCGCCTTTTTTTTCAGGAGTGGCTGGATTGAGCCAATGATTTTCAATAATTTCTCGATTCATTCCATGGCCATTGTCTTCAATAATAATTTTTGAATCAGCCTCTATTTTATAATTTTCGCCAAACCCTTGAAAGGTAACCTTCACCCAATCGGCATCGGCATCATAAGAGTTTTTGATCAGCTCAATCAGAGCGATCCTTTCATTTTTGATCAGTTGCTCACCAAGCATGGTTAACAGTCGGGCATACGGTCTTATTTGAAGTTGTTTTGGATGAATCATACGTTTTTTCTCCCGATAATTATAAACTCCTCACTGTAAACTTTGCGACTATTTGAATTGGAGGTAAACCTTCCATATTTGTCACGGTATGGGGTTAAAATCTTATTGCTTATCTTTCGCTTTGTGACACTTATTTTGGCAAATCCAGCGTCAAGCAGAGCCTTGGATAAATGCTTTGCATTATCTATACGGACATTTTTGTACTCAGTATTCCCAATCACAAACAAGGCCACTCCTTTTTCGTTCAGGATAGAAAAAGATTTTTGAGCAACACGCTGCATATCCAGAAAATACTTGGCTACAGATCTTGCCTTTGACTTGTGCTGGTCAAGCAAGTGTGTGACGATCTTGAGCCCTGTCAAATTAAGCCTCTTTACCTCTTTATTAAAATTATAATCATGATGACGGCTACCGATAGTTCCATTACGTAAAACTCTATAATCATCAACCGACTCAAGCCACAGAGAAGACAATTGATGCAAATCGGCATATTCATAGGAAGTCACATAAGGAGGGCTGGTTATAATAATGTCTATAGCTGGAATATCCCAAGAGTCATCTAAAAAACTACCCGTGACAATGTCAGTAATTGTATTTCCAAGATATTCAATTTCTTCATTGGCTTTCAGCATAAACTGATACTGTTTTTTAAAGATAATTGTCTTAAGATGTTTAAGCTGATTATATTGTTTTTGTGAATACCAGTATTTCAATCTTTCAGGTGCATGATCGTAAGTATCCGCAATACTGGCTTGATCGTATGCGGTTACTATTTTATTAAAATAATTTTGAACCCGTCCTGGTTGGTACTTACGGCTTTTAGCTTTAGCGATGAGGGTTGCTACAGGGTTGATATCACAACCCCAGAAGTCTATCGAATTTCTTTTGGCTTCTAATGCGGTTGTTCCACAACCACAGAAAATATCCGCAATTCTTTCGGGCTGAAGCCCAACACTGTTCTGGGCATAATCGAGCGCTTTGGTTGTAATAAATGCAGGAAATTTTGCGGGATAAGCATGAATCCTATGCATCTTTTGTTCTTTTTGAATGCCTGTATTCCAGAAAGGGTCAATGGGAACGCTTTCAAAATCAAATTTCCTGATGTTATTAATCGTTATCATCTCAAGCCATCCGATATTGTTTTATTTGTTTTCATGTTTTTGTTGTTCATCCATGAATAAGATCGTTCTTAACTTAGTCAATCCTTAATCGTCGTTCCTCTATTCTTGAAGCTTAGCCTATCTTACCATTTTCATAAAAAAAATGGGAATTTTAAAAGCTTTTTCAGGGAATTTCTATCTGTCCATCCAGTAATTGGGCCGGCGGTGCAGATGCATTGTTACCTGAATGGCGACTTCACCGGGAGTTACACGGCATAGAAGGGCATAAGGAAAGCGATGGATGAGACGACGGCGGATATTGGAGCGAACAGCCTTCACTGGATTGCATCCCGAGCCTCACGAAGAGCATCCTCCGTGTTTCGTGCGGATATATTGCCCTTCTTATTTACACTCAAGTTGCCGAATATTCAGCCCACAAATTAGCGAATATTCAGTCCACAAATTAGCGAATGTTTCCTTGACAAATGAGCGAATGAATGACATCCTATCCACATTCACACAGAGAGAAGGGATGCAAAATGGCTTATTATCCGCGCATTGCCGATGCCGTACTCACCAAAGGACTGACAAGCTCCGGTGCCGTTCTGATCGAGGGAGCTAAAGGCTGTGGAAAAACAGAAACCGCAACAAGGACAGCGAACAGCGATGTTCATTTCGACACAGACCCTGATGTCGCAATAAAAATGGATATTGACCCCAACCTTGTTCTCGACGGTGAAACGCCACGCCTTTTAGATGAATGGCAGCTTTTCCCCCGGATATGGGATTTTACGCGTCGGGAAATCGATAAGCGGAAAAAAAAGGGACAATTTATCCTCACTGGTTCCGCTACGCCAGACGAACAGGCACGCCGTCATTCAGGAGCCGGTCGCTTTTCAGTCATGCGAATGCGCCCCATGTCTTGGTTTGAACGCAAATGGTCGTCAGGCGAAGTGTCACTAAAATCAATTTTCGATGGCGACGCGTTTCAGTCTGCGAGTACGGATTTTTCGATTGAGGGGCTCAGTGAAAAGATAGCCTTGGGCGGTTGGCCAGGTCTCATCGGAGAGAATGCTGCTGCCGCCTTTGAGTTCACAAGAAATTACGTCGCGTTAATTGCAGAGGTAGATGTAGACCGCGTTTCAGAGCGACGGCGAAACTCCCTTAAAGTGTTGCAATTCATCCGATCCCTCTCGAGAAACATTTCGACCGAAGCTTCTGTGCGAGCCATCGCCTCTGACGCTGGGGGTAGCGACGACACGCTGGACAACGAAACGGCCAGTGCGTACCTTCAGGCACTTAAACGGTTGATGGTCACCGAAAACCTACCAGCCTGGAATCCGCATATTCGCTCTTCCGCCGCGCTTCGCAAATCGCCGAAGCGACATTTTTGCGATCCTTCGCTTGCACTCGGCGCACTCGGGATAACGGCAAAAAAACTAGCCTCTGACTTAAACTTTCTCGGAATGCTCTTCGAATCAGTCGTTATCCGGGATTTGCGCGTGTACGCTTGGGCGGCTGGAGGAAGCGTTTCGCACTACCGCGACGCAACAGGACACGAAGTCGACGCGATCATTGAATTCCCAGACGGCAACTGGGGTGCTTTCGAGGTAAAAATGGGGATGGGCACCGTCGATCAAGCTGCGGCCAACTTGCTCGTCTTTGCAGAAAAAATTGATACCTCAAAAACACCTGCCGCATCAGCCCTGTGCGTCATTACAGGCAATGGATTCGCCCATCGTCGATCCGATGGTGTCTGCGTCATACCCCTTGCGACACTGCGTGACTAATTTGCACAGCTACAGCTTAACCTTCCGCAGCCGTAGCGCGTTCGTCACAACTGAGATGGAGCTGAAGCTCATGGCGGCTGCGGCAACCATGGGGCTTAAGAGCAAACCGAAGGCGGGATATAGAATGCCAGCTGCAATTGGAATCCCGAGGATGTTGTAGATGAACGCGAAAAAGAGATTCTGGCGGATATTGCGCATCACAGCGCGGCTGAGATGCACCGCCCTCACGATGCCGCGCAGGTCGCCCTGAACAAGGGTCATGCCCGCGCTCTCAATGGCGACATCGGTCCCCGTACCCATAGCAATCCCCACATCCGCCGCCGCCAGCGCTGGCGCGTCGTTGATACCGTCGCCTGCCATGGCCACAATGTGATGCTTCGCCCGCACCGCTTTAACATAATCATGTTTGTCTTGCGGCGATACACCGGCTCGCACCTCATCAATCCCGAGATCGCTTGCAACACTGCGGGCAGTCTGCTCGTTGTCGCCAGTGAGCATGTGAATCTTCAGCCCGAGCTTGTGCAGGGCTTGGATCGCTTCTGGGGTGCCGGATTTGATTGGATCGGATACCGCCAGGATACCGGCGGCCTCTCCGTCAACCGCGACAAAGATCACCGTGTGTCCTTTGCTCTGCAGTTTGTCTGCCTGATCCCGCAAAGCATCGATCCCCTTTACCCCGGATTCTTCCAGAAAGTCCGGCTTGCCTACTAGCACGGCACGCTCCTCCACAGTGGCGGAGATGCCGCCACCGGTTGTTGAGTTAAAGTCCGACGATTTGCCCAGCTCGAATCCTTTTTCTTTGGCAGCGTTCACAAGTGCGGTGGCGAGCGGGTGTTCGCTGTTTTGTTCGGCGGATGCTGCCAGCCGCAGCAGGTCATGCTTCTCAATGCCCGCAACAGGGATAATCTCTGTTAACGACGGCTTGCCTTTAGTGAGCGTGCCAGTCTTATCGATAACTATTATTTCGACTTTCTCCATGATCTCCAGCGCCTCGGCGCTTTTGATGAGTACGCCGGTCTGTGCGCCGCGCCCAACGCCAACCATAATCGACATCGGTGTTGCCAGCCCCAGTGCGCAGGGACAGGTAATGATCAGCACAGCAATGGCATTCACCAAAGCATACGCGAGGCGCGGCTCCGGCCCGATCAAGGCCCAAGTCGCAAAGGTGAGCAGGGCAATGACGATGATCGCCGGCACAAAAATACCGGCAAAGCGGTCGGCCAGATGTTGAATCGGCGCGCGGCTGCTCTGTGCTGCTGCGACCATGCGTATAATCTGCGCGAGAACTGTGTCGCGTCCGACCTTGGTGGCCTTCATCAGGAATGAGCCGGTTTGGTTGATCGTCGCCCCAGTCACACTATCGCCGACCTTTTTATCCACAGGGAGCGGCTCGCCAGTCAGCATTGATTCATCGAGCGTGCTGCCGCCCTCCGTGATGGTTCCGTCAACCGGTATTTTTTCGCCTGGGCGTACGCGCAGGATATCGCCTTCATGCACCTCTTCGAGCGGGATGTCCAGCTCCTTGCCATCCCGCACCACGCGTGCCTGTTTCGGCACCAGCCCCATCAGCTCCTTAATGGCACTGTTGGTGCGTTTGCGGGCGCGCTGCTCCAGCACCTGTCCCAGCAGCACCAGCACGATGATCACAGCGGCGGATTCGAAGTAGAGCGCCACTTCGCCGTGGTGGCGGAACGATGCGGGAAAGATCTCAGGGAATAGTGTTGCCATGGCGCTGTATAGATAGGCTGTGCCCGTGCCAACAGAGATCAGGGTGAACATGTTCAGGTTCCCTGTGACCACCGACCTCCAGCCACGCTTGAAGAACGGCAGCCCGGCCCATAATACCACCGGCGTTGTCAGCGCAAATTCGATCCATTTGGAGATGCCGGGAGAAATCAATTTACCGATCGGGTTGCCGGGCAGATGTCCACCCATCGCGATAATGAAGACCGGCAGGGTTAGCACCGCCCCAACCCAGAACCGGCGCATCATATCATGCAGTTTTGCGTCGTCATCTTCGCTGCTTAAAAATTTCTTCTGGCAATGTGCCGAACAAAAGTAGTAGGTTTTACCATCCCGCTCAGTACTCCACTCTGATGATTTGTCAACGTCCATGCCGCATATGGGGTCTTTTTTCATACTAATATCTCCTTGACCTCGCAAGTTTGGCCCTTTATGGAGTCCAAAAAAACAATTAATTGTTCTTTCCAAAAAGTTGTTTATTGAACGTTTATCGGGATTTAATGTAGTAGTCGCTCTATGAGCGACATATGCCGCTCATAGAGCGACTACTACAGCTGACGCACCAGTGGCGTTACCCCCTGCATTCGACGCTGAATGTTGGACGTTCAACTGATTCTCATTCTTTTGGAGTGAGTTTTTTTATGATCATTTCGCGCGCAGCAGTATTGTCGAGCATTGAATCGCTCTGTTTCAAACAAATGAGCCGCCGGCCAGTATGACCTGTAAGTTTGATTGCGCGCAGCAGCCAGGCGGCTGGCAGTAGAAAATGATGGCGCACAAAGGGATAGTGCAGAATCATAAAGGATTGTGGCATGCAGATCCGCCCGACAATTAGTTTGAGCTTGCCGACTGTTGAGGTCTGACGATAATGCAGCAGGTGGTACTCATAGACTCTGCTTTTGCTTTCATGCAATTCAAACAAGGCCTGGCAGGCGGTGCTGACCAGTACCTGGTCAGCAGTTGCAAAGCCCTTTCGGATCTGAGCTGGCAGCACTATTGAAAACAGCTGTGCCACCATCTCGAGGATAATCGGCAGTGCCAATTCAGTTTTCCAGAAAATCGCGATTTTTTTCAGTTCCTTGGCGGAGATTTCGCACCCATGTTGCTGAATAAGCAGTGCGATGTCGATATAGCTTTTGAGCGGCACTGCCAGCCGATGGTGCAGGATGTGTTGGATAAGGTGCGAGAGTTGATCCTCCAGCGTGAATTCTTGCACACTATGTCCCAGAATTTTTGCCGTGTGTATGCGCCCCCAGACGCGCTCGATATCAGGAATAACGGCTCCTGAAATCATTTCGGATTCGACATTCCAGTGCAGTTCAATAAATGTTTGAAAGGCGGGGTGCTGATAGGCGCAGTCATAGATGTGCTTATTTCCCAGTTGTTCCTGTTGAGAGTGATAACCCATGGCACTCAGAACCAGATGGCCACGCTCAATATCCGCTTTACGCACCAGTAGATCAATGTCAACCATAGAGCGCTGCGATGGTTCGAGATAGATTTTTTCGCAGAGCCAGGTGCCTTTTAAGGGAACAACCGCAATCCGATTACCTGCGAAAGCTTTGAGGATTTGTGCTGTCTGTTGCTGTCGGATGAGCGTCAGCTTGAGATGCTCCAAGGCAATAGCCCGCCAAGCCGCCTGCGGTGAATCAGTTGCCACGTTGGCGGAGGCTGAGAACTGATCTGGCAGATAGCGACATAGCCAAGGGAAGAGGTAGCACTCAATGCTGTGTGCTCTGGCTTGACGCAGTAACCCAGCCCAGTTGGTGTCGTTCAGCTCATCCGGTGGCGGGCAACCATGAATCGCGCAGCGTACGCAATTAATAATTACGCGCCATGCATCAGGTATATTGGATTGATGGTTCAAAACGCCTCTCAATTTTGGCGGTTCCAGTTATGAAATTAATCAGTGAACAGTGTACCAAACATCTTGCAAGCGCCTGATGGCATCATATGGCTGGGCTGCCAGGCAGACATAACGAACCACTGAGTAGTTGATGGCGCCAGCCTGCAGTACTGACTTTAGGTTACTTTCATTAATGCCGCCAATAGCCACTGTGGTGAATGGTGCGTTCTGAATAATCCGTCCGGCTAGTGCGGTTCCTAAGACAGGGTCAGGGATATCTTTAGTTGGGGTCGCAAAAACCGGCCCCACTCCACAGTAGTCAGGTTTCAGAGCTGCCGCGCTCTGCGCCTGCTGCTCCGAGTGTGTTGAAAGTCCGAAGATTTCCAACTCCGGAAATTCCTTGCGGGCTTGGCCAAGCGGCATATCATCCTGACCAAGATGTACGCCATCGGCCTCAACCTTGGCTGCGATCTGTGGATCATCGTTCACAATGAAGCGCGTGCCCGAGTTACGCGTGATAGATCTGAGATTGCGCGCCCGCTCCAGGATCTCCGCCTCTATGTTTTTTTTCATACGGAGCTGGATGTATCGGACACCAGCGGTTACCGCCGCTTCCGCGCAGACTTCGTAGGAGGTTGCGGGGTTTGTGATCACAAGATATAAACCAAAGCGCTCGATGCTCATAATGTCGCTTACTGGCTGAATAACGCATCAATCTTTTTTTTGATTTCAGCATCACCTTGATCGCCTTTGCTCATCTCTTCCCACAGCTTTTTGTAAGGAGCCTTGTCAACACCTTTGGCGCTGAGCTTTTTCTCAATGCCTCGTTGCGCGAGGATGCGTTGCTTATTGTCGGTTGAAACAAGCGCGACGTTCATCAGCGTTTTGAGTGAATTGTTGTTGACCCACTCCGCCAGTGCCCGCACTGCCGCCGTGGACAGCTCTTTGTCTGCATCTTTCGCAGTACTCTCAGTTAGTGCAAGCAGAGATTTTGAGCCAATCCGCCCAAAGGTCTCCAGTACATCCAGTTTCTTAGTGCTGGGAGCCTGCTTGAAGGCCACTTCAAGCTTGGCAACGTAACTCCCGGTAGTGTCCCGCCTTGCGGCGCTGGCAACCGCAGACTGCGCTTCCTGCAATCTTTTGCCTCCCTCTTTAAGGATCTGTTTGATAAGAATATCGGCCTCTTTTTCTGTGGCGCAATCCCTCAGCAGGCGGTAGCCGCTGACTGCACTTTCCACAGCACTACCCTCAATTGCGGCAAGTGCGAGAGTGATGCCGCATTTGGATTTACGGTTTTTAAGGACACTCAGGATGGTATCTTTTCCGGACAAGGAGTAGGAGTCATAATCTTTTAATAAGGTACTTTCAATTAATTGACTAGGAAGCAGCATGAGCGTTTGCTCTGTTGCAGCCGTATGGCTTTGCGGAAGATTTTTGAGCATGGCCGGCAGAGCGCTGACGTAGGCTTCTGGGCTGATCTTGACCAGTGCGTTCTGCGCGGCCGTTGAGATCGTAATATTTGCATCGCCGATATATTCAGCCACCGTTTCAGCTGCGGCCGGATTTCCGCGTACACCTAGCATGTCTAGCAGCATTATCTTGCGGAGCGGGTCGGTTGTGTTTTTCATTTTAAGGGCAAAGATCATGGTTTCTTCTTTGCCCGCCGCAAACCGTCTTTTGTTAATTTCCTCCGCTTTGCGGCGGTCCATTCCATCAATTGTGCCCTGGATATCAACCTGACTTGCTTCCCGCATTGCCAGTCCGGCTATCTTGGGGTCTGCGTTGTCAAAGCCCGCGAGGAGTGCTTTGGTTTTTTGTGACCCCTGGAGTTTGGCTAGCATTTCGCCATATTCGGCACAGGCGGTTTTTGTTCCAACAACCAGCAGAGAGTTAAAGTTGCGCTCTGATGCCAGGGCCGCAATTGCGGCCAGGGCTGCCACACCCTTCTGGGTTGATGATTCGAATGACTTAATCCCGGCAGTTTGTTGAGGTGTCGCACACCAGCGTAGCTGGTCGAGAAAGAAGCATGTTACATCTCCGGCAGTTGCGCCTTTGGCCGCTTTGACAAGCGCGTCGGCATATTTGTTGCACTCTGCCATGTTGCCGCAACTGGCCATTAACTGCGTCAGTGTTGCAATCCGGGTCAGCTCAAGCGGGCTGGATTTGTAGTCGGCTTTAACCTCTGCAAACAGTTTAGCATATGAGTCTGGTGCTCCTTTGGCAATAGCTGTCAATGACTCCCGGGTGATTTTATCCAGATTGGCCTTTTCCTCTTTGGCCCATTCGGCAGCGTCATCGGCAGCAGATACGGATAACTGCACTGCAGTGAGGACTGTTAAAACGGTAAGTATTTTTTTTAAATTCATTCTCTTCTCCTTAACTAAAACAATTGTCTTTAAAACACGGAATGTTTGCTTATCATTGCGCATGGCATAGGTGTTTATACATTCCAAGGGGAGCGCATCTGCTGATAGATGAACGCATCGGCCGCAGGGTCATTAACAGCCATTAATTTAACTGGATCGAACTTGAAACCGCGGCCTAGACGCATCGCGGTTATTGCCAGATTCACAATAGTGCAAGAGCGGAACCCGTTTCTTTCGTTCAGAGCGAAGGGACGGCGCAACCGCACGGCCTCCAGAAAATCAGTTTGCTGCGCCTCGGGCTCCGGCATCTCTGCAATCATCTCTTGCAGATTCGGAATGTCGGATTTCATTCTAGGCCACAAGGCACCCTTTGGTCCCTGCAGGAAGGGCGCGTCTTTCATGGAGTTGTTGCCGTCCAGGATGATCTGGCAGCCGTCATCGTAGGTTAGGGTGATCTTATCAAAGGAGCCAACCGCGTCCGGATGTTGTGGCGGGCAATCGATCTCAATCTTAATGGGGCTGGTGTTGTCTTTTTCCAGCAGGTACTGGACTGGGTCGAGATAGTGTTGTCCCATATCGCCCAGGCCGCCGCCGTCATAATCCCAGTAACCGCGGAAGGTGCTGTGTGTCCGATGACGGTTGTACGGCTTGTAGGGCGCCGGTCCCAGCCACAGATCATAATCAAAGTTTTCGGGCACTGGTTCGGGGGTGAGATTGATTCGTCCACTCCACCTAAACTTTAGGTTGAAGCCGGTAGGCCCTCCGACAACCGCTTTGAGCGGCCAGCCCAGCAAGCCACTCTCAACCACCTTCTTAATCGGCTTGACCTCTGTGCCAAAGCCGTAGAAACCACCTAGGAAACGGAACCAAGTATTGAGCCGGTAGATGCTGCCATTGGCTTTGATCGCCTCCATCACCCGCTTGCCCTCGCCAATGGTGCGGGTCATTGGCTTCTCACACCAGATGTCTTTGCCAGCCTGGGCCGCCATAACGGAGATCGGTCCATGCCAGTGCGGCGGGGTGCAGATGTGGACAATATCAACATCTTTCATTGCTAAAATTTCACGGAAATCTTTGCAGGCATGAATCTTCCCATATCCGTTTTCAGCCGCGCGCTTGATACCCCTTGTAACCCGATCCGCATCAGGGTCGCACAATGCGATCAGGCGAGTGGCCTTGTAGCCAAGGTGATTGCCTGACTGCGCAATCCCACCGAAACCGATTAAAGCCCGGGTGATTTGGTTGCTGGGCGCGCTCTCCGCCCGCAGCACATGCGCGGGCACAATCGAGAAAGAGGCCATAGCTGCGGCGCTCTTGAGAAAGTTACGGCGGTTGAATCCGGTTGTCATAAGTTCATCTCTCCTTAGTTAATCTCTAAAAAATAATCAACTGATAATTTACCATAAGAGACAGTGCCGGTAAACAGCAAAAAATTTTTTAAAGTCGCGCTTGCATTTTCAGCGGTTTTTGATACTCTGTCTTTACTTTCTTTCAAATGGCGATAGTAGCTCAGTGGTAGAGCCCCAGATTGTGGTTCTGGTTGTCGCGGGTTCAATTCCCGTCTATCGCCCCATTTTAATTTGCAAGCTGCACCTGCGGCATGTCGATTAGCCTCCAGCGCGGCGGGCGAGCAGTATGTCAGCGGCAAACTGGATGTCCATGATGTACATGATATATAAAATCAAAATTATTCCATTGCTTGCGTGCATTTTTGTGCTAACTGGATTACATCTGCTGGCAGCAGATGTAGATGCGCTTTGCGCAGGCTCCCATAATGTTGTGATTAAAAAAATTCCTTGTAAGGTAAATCAGGGAGTTGCAGTTAACGCAGCATATTTTTATGCAATCAGTAATACCCACATCTTGAAATACGACAAAGATACTTGCAGCCTGATTGCCGAATGGCGTGCGGATAGAAAGAGCGATACCTATAAGCACTTACATTGATTCCCGGAGCAATCAAAACAAACAAATAATTGCCCTAATTTTGAAAGCAAGACACTATGTCCGTCATACTGCCAGCAGAACGCAAAAGCACTAAAGCGCGTTTGTTTCTGGCCTTGATCTACACCATGCTGACCATTGGCGGCTTAACCATGGTGTGGCCTTTTCTGGTGATGCTCTCCGCCTCGTTCACCTCAGCCTACGACTATCATCGTTACTCGCCGGTGGTACGGGCGTTCTGGGATCGTCCTGACCGCTTCATGCGGCATATTTCAAGCTGTTTCGAGCGCTTTCCACTGGAGATTTACCCCGATGCCCCCGAACAGTGGGGGAGCTGGATTGTCGTCTCCCGCGATGAGGCGGGCTGCCGCGCCTTCGCTGCCGAACAATTGGCTGCGGTTGATGACTCAGCCACCTTCCAGCACTGGCAGCGAGCGGCCGCCGACTATGCTGTTTTCAATCTAGATTACGACCCGCGCAACAGCACCTGCAACTATGACCCCCGCCATATTGCCGCGTTTGCGCGTGCGCATTTCGAGCGGCGTGTCCGATCGCAAGACCCTCGGGGTTACGCTGCCATGCGTAGCTCCGCCCGACGGGATGCCGCGCTGCAGATGCTGAATCAGGAGTGGCTGATCCGCTACCGCAGTTTTTTCGGGATACGTATGGTGGCGGAGGAGCGCGCCCCTTTGCACCATTCGAGTTGGGATTATCCTCCCGATAATCCCAAGTTCGCGCTTTATCAGGAGTTCAAACGTGCCTACCGGGAGCTTGAGTTTGAAACCGGGTGTCAAGGCTGGCGGAGCTTCGCCGCTGCCAATGGAGGCGCTACCGAGGAAAACTGGCGCGCTTTCAAGCAGTATGCGGCATCTGCCTCACCCATGAGCGCCTCTATTCCGTATGCCTCGCGCAATCTGTGGCTGAAGTTTTTATCGCTGCCCGATACGCAGGTGAAACTTGGGTTGGGGGAAGAGAATCGGTTCTCCCCTGCAAATTATAGCGCTGTCGCTGGCCACCGCTGCCGCTCTTTTCAGCACCTGCCATTTCCGCTGCCAGAGGAATCTTCACCAATGTTACGGCGGGTTTGGGCTGATTTCATTCATAACTCATACCCGCGCCGCCTGCTGCGTATTAAAGTCACCCCCGCATTGGAGTCCGAGTTTCAAAGGTATGTCGCAAATCTCTGCAAAAGCACGGCTGCCTATACCAAGCTGACCGGGGTGGCGATCAGCTCATTTGCTGAGATCACGCTCCAGTCCTATGAAAACAGCTCGCTGTGGCGTAATTTCGCGGCACGGGTGCCCTTGGAGGCACTGACGGTTTTAAGTGCGGAGAGCGAGTGGCAGCACTTCCTGTTAGAAAAATATTGGAGCGTGGCAGGTGTTAACGCGAGTTATGGATGGGAGCTGGAACGGATTGAGGAGGCTCGCTTTCCTATACGGGAGGCGGTTGCTGTGACCTTTAAAAAGCGCGGTTGGCAGAGGTTTTTCGCAGGTGTGCTCTCGAACTATAGGCTGGTGGGAGAGTATCTCTTCCTGCGTGGACGGGCCTTTGGCAACACCCTGTTGCTGCTCGCGCTCGCCATCCTGGCCACCTTGACTGTCAACCCCCTGGCAGCATACGCGCTTTCCAGATTTGGTTTGAGATCAACGGAGAAAATTCTGCTCTTTCTGCTCTCAACCATGGCCTTTCCAGCGGCTGTGACCGCTATTCCCGGTTTTCTGCTGATTCGTGATCTGGGGCTGCTCAACACCTTCGCGGCACTGGTGCTGCCAACAGTGGCCAATGGAATGTCGATCTTCATTTTAAAAGGATTCTTTGATGGCTTGCCACGTGAACTTTATGAGGCGGCCACAGTGGACGGAGCTAAGGAGTGGCAGATTTTCTTGCGCATCACGCTGCCAATGACAACTCCTATTCTGGCGGTGAACGCGCTGCATGCCTTTGTTGTCACCTACAACAGCTGGGAGTGGGCGCTGCTGGTCTGCCAGAAACAGAGCCACTGGACGCTGGCGGTCTGGATGTACCAGATGAGTCAGCAGTTCAGCGGACAACCCTGGGCGGTTATGGCTGGGTTTGTTTTGATATCTCTTCCAACCGCTATGGTTTTTATTGCCTGCCAGAAGGTGATTCTCCGTGGCATTGTGTTGCCCAGCATGAAGTAACCTCTCAGCTCTGTTTTATGGCATTACAATTAAAACTTATGGACTGGGACACCCCCATGTTGCTGCCGCTGTAATTATCAGTCTGTCGAACTCTTAAGTCCGACAGCCTGATAGTAGGCGCGCCCCTTGCGAGGGTGTGATCACACTCACCTCACAAGGGTGTCCGTACTGAGAGGCAAAGGCAATTTCCATCGCAGCGGCAACGGTGGCGGCATCCTGTGGATTGACCAGCACCACTGCGGAGCCGCCAAACCCACCGCCAGAGAGACGCGCACCCAGCACCCCAGGTATTTTGCGCGCGGCGGCCACCACAAAATCAAGCTCATCGCAGGAGTTTTTGAAGAGTACCCGTGAACTCTCATGCGAGTCAAACATCAGCCTGCCAAAGCCTGCCAGATCGCCGCGCTCCAGCAGCTTTGCGCCCAGCAGCACACGCTCGTTCTCGCCAATCGGGTGGGCGCCGCGGGAGGCGACCCGCTCCGGTAAATCTTGCTTGTAGAGCACCCACTCGGCCATGGTGACATCACGCAGTGCCTGCACAGGGTGGTGCAGCACCTTGGCGAAGTGCTCAGCGCACTGCTCGCAGGCGGCGCGCAGTTTGTTATATGCGCCATCCACCAGCGTATGCCGCGAGAGGGTATCGCACATTAGAAAACAGATCTCTTCACCGATCCCGATACACTCATACTCAACTGTTCTGAAATCGGTCTTCACCAGCTTGCCGCTCTCCCCAGCCAGGCTGGAAATTTGGTCCAACAAGCCACAGTTGCAACCAGCGTAGTCATGTTCAGCGCGCTGGCCGATCTTCGCCAGCGTCACATGATCAACCGTAATCCCATAGAGCTCAGCAAAAGCCAGACCAGCGCTCATCTCCAGCGCGGCGGAGCTGGACAATCCGCTGCCAAGCGGGACATTGCCTAAAAACATGGCGTCAAAGCCGCACCCCAGACTGCCATGTCGCGCCAGCCCTGCCAGCGTCCCTTTAACGTAGTTCTGCCATATATCATCGCTCGAGGCTTCGATTGCCTCCACGTCAAAGAAGACCTCGCGCATCAGATCACCCGCCACCAGATGGCAGCTCTTGCCAGTAGCGCGGCGAGCGGCGAAGAAGGTTCCGAAGTTGATGGCAGCGGAAAACCTAGCGCAGCATAGCCGCAACCAATTCTTTATCTCTCACAGAGGCACAGAGTTCTCTGAGTTGTTTCAGAGTTTCCACCAGCAAAGACTCAAAGGCGTAAAGTTCGGGCTCGACGTTCCCAGTTTTCCACATTTTTCACCTCTAAGATTTTTCACCTTAAAATATTCTCTCAGTGCTGCGAAAAGTTCAGCTACTCTCTGTGTTCTCTGTGCCTCTGTGAGAGATAATAAACGTACAAAAAAAACAAGAATATGAATGATAGTAGTACATAGCCCTCATTGTAATCCGTATGGTTTCCGAGCACCTCAATCCGTCCGGGGGCATAGGCCACCACCCCCGGCTCAAAGCCAAAGCGCGCCCGGTATTTGCTCATCAACTCATTATAAACGGCTTTGTCCATCGAAGTACTCTTCAATCCCTTCGCGCTATTTCTTTACAACTTTCAATGTAACTTCTCAACACACTTTGAAGCAGCCTGAAGGCTGGACAACAAACCTTACGAAGCAGCCTGAAGGCTGGATAACAAACTTCGTTTCATAGAATAAAATTAGCAGATTGAGTGCATCCGTGCAACCACAACTGCAAACCGGGTAATTTTTTTTAAGGTAGTAGCATCGGGGTTGTGGTATTCTTGACATTTAAATTTTGTTTATAGAAAAGGTAAGAAAAACATGATCAATAAGTGTGAGACTCAACTGACCGATTGGATTAAGCGGGCTTTTGAAAAAGCGTTCGGTAGTGATCACGACTGGAGTTGGCTGCGGGTGCATCCAGCCACTGACAAGCAGTTCGGTGATTTTCAGTGCAACGATGCCATGCAAGCGGCCCGCACACTGCGCATGGCCCCGCGGGTGATTGCCGAGGCTGCTGCCGCGGCGCTGCCGCCGCCAGCGATGTTGACCAAAGTGGAGGTTGCGGGTCCGGGCTTTATCAACCTTACCGTTAATCCCGAGTGGCTGGTCGTGCAGGTTGAGCGGCTGGCTCGCACGTCGAATTTCGGAATTCCGAATGTGGGTCAGGGGCGCACTGTCATTATCGACTATTCCAGCCCGAATGTGGCCAAGCCGATGCATATCGGTCATATCCGCTCCACTATAATTGGCGCGGCCATTGACCGGCTCCACCGTGCGCTGGGATATCAGGTGATTGCTGACAACCACCTAGGCGACTGGGGAACTCAGTTCGGTATCCTGATTCAAGGGTATCGCAGCTGTCTGACAGAGGAAGAGCGCGAAAATCTGACGGTCGATCTGCTGGAACGCGCTTATGTGACCAGCTACAATAAAACCAAGGATGAAGAGGGTTGGCTGGAGGGCTGCCGGGCGGAACTGGTTAAACTGCAGCAGGGGGATCAGGAAAATCGCGCGGTCTGGGAGCGGTTTATTGCGATCAGCCTGGATGAGTTTGACCGGATTTATAAACGACTGGGTGTCAGCTTTGATCTTTATCGGGGCGAGAGCTATTACCATGATTCTTTGGCGGAGACGATTGCGCTGCTCAAGGAGCAGGGGCTGGCAGAGGAGAGCGAAGGCGCACTGGTCGTTAAGCTGGAGGCGGAGGGTCTGCCGCTTTGCATTGTGCGCAAAAGTGATGGCGGGTTCAACTATGCTGCCACGGACATCGCCACTGTGCGCAGCCGGATCAAGGAGTTTCACCCTGAGAAGATTGTCTATGTGACCGATGAGCGCCAGCAGCTTCATTTCAAACAATTTTTCACGGTTTGCCAAAAACTGGGGTACGAGGCCGTCCTGGAACACGTCTGGTTCGGACTAATGCGGCTGCCGGAGGGCACTTTCTCCACCCGTGAGGGTAATGTGATCAAGCTGGAGGTGCTGCTGGATGAGGCCGAGCGGCGGGCACTCAAGATTATCAAAGGCTCGGAGCGCGATATTCCCGAGAAGGCGCAGAAGAGCCTGGCCGCCCAGATCGGTATCAGCGCCATCAAATATGCTGATCTGAGCCATGACCCGCAGACCCTGATCACCTTCACCTGGGAGAAGGCACTGGCGCTCGAAGGCAACTCAGGTCCCTATCTGCAGTATGCGTATGCGCGCGTCTGCAGTCTGTTGGATAAATACACTGAGAGTGTTTCAGACAAAGATCCACTGTCAAACACCTTGCTGTTGAACACAGCGGTTGAACGCGAATTGGTTTTAAAATTACTGCAGTTCCCGCAGAGTGTGTTGCGGGCCGCCGAATCTTATAAGCCGAATGTACTGGCCGATTATCTCTTCACCTTGGCGCAGCTTTACAGCAGTTTTTATCAGAGTTCGCCGGTTCTCAAAGCCGAGGATACGGTGCGCGACAGCCGGATTAAACTGTGCGCCATGGTGGCGCAGGCCCTGAGTGTTGGGCTGAACCTGCTGGGTATCAGCACCCCCAGGCGGATATAGCAACCAATTTTTTACTGCGAAAGCACAAAGAACATGTTGATTGAGAGAGCCTAAAACAGCATTTAAAATAACCACCAACTCACGGTTTTCAGGGGTCAAAGTGCAACAATGCAGCATTACTTTGATGCTCGGTTTTTTAGAAGAGTGAAAAAGTAGCACAGCCGTCTCGGCTGTGAATCACGTGCCAAACACAGGCGGGACGCCTGTGCTACTTTAAAAACAATAAACTTTAGAACTTTCCCCCAGCCCTTCGTTCTCTGTTTTTGAGAATAAATTTAAATAAATATCATTAATGCGAAAAAACCTCAGCAATTCAACTGCTGTCCTTGTTTACAGGCGGGTATAAGCCAAAATTAGCCCAAAGCATCTTGCAAATACATCAAAAATGGCTTCTTAAACCTGCCTTAAATACTGAACAGGCAGTCCAGTTGCGATGTTAATCCATTACAGCATCTGTCAATTACGCATAAGTGACTATTTTGGATTACCAAACAGTGTGATAAAGAGTTGGCACGGGGTTTGCTTATTAAATCTTGATCAAAACGGATGCCGGTCGGTGCCGGTGTGTTTACTAAAACAAATAAATCAAGGATAAATCAATGAAGATTAGTCGTAAAGGTTTCACTCTGGTTGAGATTATGATCGTAGTCGCGATCATCGGCATTCTGGCCGCTATTGCAATTCCGAACTTCATCCGCTCCCGCAAAGAGTCGTTGAAGAACACCTGCATCGCCAACATGAAGCAGGTTGAAGGCGCAATTGAGCAGTATATGCTGGCTGGAAACGCCGCGCGGCCGGCTACTGTTTCCGTTCTGTGTACTCAAGATGCAACCGGCTTTCTGAAGGCTGAACCACATTGCCCCGCTGGTGCTAATACAGTAGTTTATGCGGTACCCGCAGATGGTGCCCGGGTTGTTTGCCCGAATATCGACACAGCTCCCGATCATATTCAGCCTTAACTTTATGTTTAGTAAAAAGCTCCGGTAAAACGGAGCTTTTTTATTACTTTACAAATCAAGGTATAATAAGCTAGGGTGTTTTTTTATATTTATAATTGAGATCATGATCGTGGTCGCTATTATCGGAGTTTTAGCAGCAATAGCGCGAGCTGTGCGTGCGTGAGCCCTGGGAACGCCGGCGTCCCCGCCGGCATCGGGGCGGCGCGGGTGTGGTGCGTGCGTGAGTGCGTGAGCCCTGCCACTAGCTACTGACTGCGGCTGCTTAGGAGAGATTAGAGGGAAGACGGGAGTGTGGACACTGGGCTGAGCGATGCAATAATCCACCGTATAACGGCGGATTTACTAAAGTATGTCCTCCGCTATGCGGTGGACAATAATGATTTTGAGGGTAATCCGGTAATAAGCGCCAATTCACAGATGCGCCCCAGAGCAATAAACTCTCTGCGGCTCTGTGAGAGATAATTTTATCCTGCCCATATATTTAAGAATTACCAAGCTACCCTATTTTCTTACCCCAAATTTTCTTACCGTAAATTACCACGCTGCTCATTTTTCACCTCTACATTTTTTACCTTAAAAAAGCAACAATCTTTGTGCACTTTGTACTACTATCATTCATATTCTTGTTTTTTCTGCACGTTTTTGATCTCTCACAAAGGCACAGAGTTTTTTGCCCGCGAATCTCCGCAAAAGGATAAGGGTATTTCATCCCTGCTACGCAGGGTCGCTAATCGCTTGAAATACCCTTATCATAAAATCACTCTTAAAACATGACTTGCAATTTTAACACGGGACTCTGCGCTTTAAATTTTTCGTGATTAACGACTCCACAACGTGGAGAAAAAATTTAAAGCGCAATATTCGCGGAGATTCGTGGGCAAAAAATTGGTTGCGGCTATGCTGCGCTAGGTTCCTTGTGGTTTCAAAAATTAAAGTGCAACCATATTGTGCGACGATGTTGGTGGACGATTGGGAAGAGGCCGTTATCCTCAACCTGGGTTATTCGGGGCTGCCCCTAACCCCTCCAGCTCCCTAACCCCTAGCCCCTAGCCCCGTGGGGTGCCATAGCTCTCATCAATCACATCTCGGTCCGGACTCAACGAGACTGGCATGCCAGCGACTCCACGCATATAGCTCACGAGCTGATTAACTCGATCAATACTCTCTTGTGCCAGTCTCAGCATCTCCTGCTGCGACGGGGTCATTGCGCCCAGCTGCTCCTTGTGAAGCATCTCAATCACACCGGTGGAAACTGTCAAAGGCTGGATGATCTCCTGGTTCAACTCCGCATAGCGCGCGAGCAGCTCCTCGCGCGTTAATTTCAGAGGAAAGCCGCGGGAGGTGGCCTCAGCCTCGATTGAGGCGACCATCATCCGATCCTCATCCACATTGCGCGCCAAGGATGTGATGGCACTTTGCGAACCTCGTGTCAGCTCGCGGAGTGCGGCTTTAACCTGCTCCAGCACTCCCATCACCTGGCCGAGCTGCTCTTTTGGGTTGTCTTTACTGGAAGTTTCCAAGGTTGTGGCAGTTTCGCGCAACAGGGCTGCCAGTGCCCCGACCTGACGTTTGTGTTCAATCCGGCGGCTGGGCAGCTCCTCCTGTGGCGCGTCACCCCCCGCGCCAGCCGCCCGTGCCGCTCTCTCCAGCAGATTATCCGAGAGATCTATAACGCCGGAGCCCCATCCCTGCGTTGCCTTAGCGGGAGCGCGGGGAACCGACACTGGCGGGGGATCCGACACTAGGGGATTCAAAGCCGGAGTATCCTTGCTGGCAGGGGGAGCCTGCTCACCCTTTACGATCGGACGCACACGCAAGGTCACAGCTGAGGGATCCTTGCTGGCAGAGGAGTCCTTATCAACCCTCTGGTAGTCAACCCGCACTACTGTCACTGACCGCACCTCTTCGTGCTTAAAAAGCTCAGCAACTCCACCAGCCTCGCTCACAACCGCAGCTGGCAGGGCGAGAATTTTGATACCTTTCTCAAATTCTTTGGCTGAAAGTGGATGAGAAAAAAGTACCCCGCTTATATCTAATTGGGAGAAACGCCGGAGAAGATTGGAAGAGACCACTGGATCGACATTGCCGCTCAGTCCGTTGATGCAGATCAGGTTGTTTTTGACTGTGAACTCAAGGGCCCGATATTGCTCCAGTTGTTCAACCATCTCCTGATAAACCCGGGCAATTGCGCATTTGGTCACATTATGCACTGGTCCGTAAACCGCAGCCTGGTTAAGCAGCAGTCCCATGGAACGCACCAATAGAAGGGCATCTTGGCTATCAACCTTGAGGTATTTCATTGGAACAGCACCTGAACTCTCATCAACATCTGCCTCTCACAATCATAAGTATTTTGCCGTATCTAGTCACAAAACGCTTATACAATACCGCGAATTTGATTTGAAGTCAATCCCGCAAATCAGGCGGTAAAAACATAGGGGTGTCCCGGTCAATAAGTTTCAATCGTAATGCCATAAACAAAATCCTTTTAATAACTTATATAATATCAAATAACGCTAGATATTCATTTCGTCTCGACAAAGTTTTCACTTTGAATTGCGCGACCCTGTCGCTTTGCCGGCGCGTTCACGGCCCGCGCCCTACAGCTTCGGTTCGCATGTCACCCGATTGGCAGGTGCCTTAAAACTTGCGTAGCGGTGTAGCCGCGGGCCGTGACCGCGGTTGGCGTGTTTATGGTCAATCGCCAAACGGTTCGGTTCGCGAAGCACCGCACTGTCGCTCGCCGGCGCATCCATAAGATTACGCACCTTCAATCATTTCAACCCCCTTCAACCATTTCAACCCGGTTGGCACACTCCTTGCATATTATATAGTGTTGTTTCACATGATAATGCGCAACAGGACTATCTATGTAGCGCTATAGCGCAAAAGGAATTTTGAATGCCTGTAACCCAAAACATCACGCGTCGTCAGCAAGAGGGCTTCACTTTGGTGGAAGTGGTGGTCGCCTCATCGGTGATGATGTTGGTTTTTGTCGCGCTTCTGAGCGCAATCTCCTTTGCCCGACGCGTACAGTCGTTTTCTGAGAACCGGCTGGCCTGCCTGCACATTGCCCGCCAGGAGATGGAGCCCTACAGCAACTACCTGTATGATGCCGATGAATTCACGCCTAAGATAAAATATCTGCCGGGCAACCGGGGAACCTGCGAGATCACCCAGGTGCAGAGTGAGGACACGCGGGATGTCACTGTGATCATTAATTGGATTGAACCCTCAGGGGCCCCTTATTCGGTCGAATTGAAATCTTCCTTCAGCAGGAGCCTGCATCGATGAAAGTGCATCTAAAGTTATGGCGGCGCATTCGAGGCTGCCGAGGATTCACGCTCACGGAGCTGATGTTCGCGGCAACGATCTCGGTGGTGGTATTAACAGCAGGCAGCGGTGCTTACATCTATATCCTGCGCTCCTGGCATGGTATCCAGCAGCGGATCGATGCGGACACTGATCTGAACATGGCGATCAGTCGTATGGTTTACGGTATGAATCAGCAGCGCGGCATCCGCTCAGCACAAGGGGTCTCCTTGGATAGCAGCGGCGATGGGTGGACGCTGTGGTACAAAGTGGGAGCACCCTTATCACCCTCCAACAGTATCACCTTCTCGCCTTCCGCCCAGACATTGGTCTTAGATCCCGGCAACCTCACGCTCGGGCGTGGGATCGCCGGGGCGGAGATCACTGTTGATCCCGCCGCCTACCCCCGCTGGCTTAAGGTTAAACTGGAGGCTGACCGGAGCAAAGCGGGCTTTCATGTCAAACGTGATATTGCAACAACAATTGTTTGGCGGAATTAAAAGAGGTGAAATTATGAATATAGCGGTTAACAAATATGATCGTCGGCGAGGCACGGTTTTACTGGTTGTCATGGGCATGATGGCGATTGGAACCTTGGCGGTGGGGTCGATCCTGAGCAGCGCATTGGGCAAGATGCGCTTAGCCGACAAGCAGCTCTCTATGGAGCAGGCGTTTTACATTGCTCAGGCGGGCGCGGAGCGGGCGGCAACCCGTCTGGCGGATGGGCGAACGTACGGTAACAGCACCCTGAACGGCGATTTCGGTGCTGGCAGCTATGTGACGGAGATAGAGTACACCTCTCTGCTGGGAGGCGAATTCGATGTCGAGATTGTGTCGACTGGTACTGTCAAGGGGCAGTCGCGGACCATCACCATGCACGGTGTGCGGCGGGCCAGCTGGGCGCGTTATGCCCTCTGGTATGAACGCTCTGACCCCAGTGTGCTCTGGATCACCCCTGGGGAGAAGTTCGCGGGGCCGGTGTACTCCAAACCCCAATTTAACTTTCATGATAAAGATCTAGCGTCCAAAGGGCAGACTGAATTTATGAACCGCGCATCATCAGGCGCCAAAACGGCAAATTATAAAACTTCTAAAGTAAAGCCGATCTTCCATCGGGGTCTGGCCCTCAGCGCCCCTACGGAAACAATGGCATCAGTCAGCTTTTCCGCGCTGCTGACTACAGCCGAGCAAGGCGGCATGGTGCTTTACGGCCCGACGACCATTGATCTAGATGGTAATGAGATGCTGATCACCAATACTGACGCTGGCTGGACGAACAAGAGGAAACCCATTCCCGCCAATGGTGTGCTTTATGTCAAAACCATTCCAAGATCAGGAAGAACCGCAGAACGTAAGGGTGATGTCGAAATATCTGCTCCGCAGGGGTTGAATGGACGGCTGACGATCGTAGCGGAGAATGACGTTGAGATTATGGATCATATCAAATATGCGAGCGATCCTAGGTATAACCCCAACTCTGACGATGCTCTGGGGCTGATCGCTCATCGCAGTGTTGTGGTTGAGACCACGGCACCGAATGATGTTAATATATTTGCTCACATGATCGCTGTTAATGGCGGCTTTGGCGTAAAGAATCACGATCAAGGAAAGAGCCGTGGGATGCTCAATGTTTACGGCGGTATTGTGAATAAGACACGCAACGCGGTTGGCCTTGTGGGCAGCTCTGGATATGATAAGTACTACATCTTTGACATACGCTTTACGACGGATCCGCCGCCAAATTACCCTAAGCTTGTTGATCAGCTGGAGTGGACGGAGTGGGAGGGGTGAAAAACTGCGCTTTAATGGCTTGTTTGATCTTGCTTTCGGGCTGTGGCCAGGAGAGCACGCCACCCTCGTCTACGCGGGTGGGTTACGCTTATCCGGCGCTGAATGAATCTTCGCTGCCGCCCGCACCGCCACGGATTGGGGCAGAAGAGGCATACGACAGTAATACCCATGCATCCGAGCCTCCCCCTGCGCCTGCGGAGATCAGAGCTAGCAGCGGGTTACAGATGGAACTCGACAAGCAGGAACTGATTAAAGACCTGCGCGACTATGCGACTCGGGCCGCACCGGATGACCCCTTTGCCTTGACGGAAGCGGAGATTGAGGCAATCTCCAAGCTGGATAACCCGATGTTTCAGTGAGGTGTCTTGCCTGTAACTCGGCCATTTTGTCACAGTTTCGTGCCTGTAACTCGGGGTCGGTATCGGTATCGGGATCGGGATCGGAATCGGTATCGAAAAGCGTACGAGGTCGACCCCGATTCCGATCCCGACCCCGACTCCGATGCAGCCGAACGTCAAGTTACCCCATCGTTTTTTCGCATAAATTCAAATTATTATTTTAGTTGGCATAACCTGCGTAAAAGGTTATTATATACTCTAAATGACACTTACCCCTAGCAACTAAGGAGTCCCATGGGATTGATGAGTTTATTTAGAAAAGCCAAGCCTGCCGCGCAGAAACCCAACCCCGCAGAGTATGTTGAGTGGCTGCTGACGCATATGCTGCAAACCACATGCACAGAGTTAAAAATTAACACGCGTCAGCCTCTGCCAGGCAGCGATCTTTCCAGTCAAAGCACCCATCCGCCCCCTTGCATTCCTGAGGCGCAGACTGTGATCAATCGGCTGAAAATACTCTCAGGAGTCAACCCAGTCTGGCAGGAAGGGTTCCAGGCGGGCGGTAGCTTTGAAAGGCCGCGCACCCACCTGGCTGTGACGGTGTCAACCCAGTTCCAGGATGATGTTGATTTTTCAATCTGCTTGATAACGCTTAAGATACGCGCTATTAAGTGATCGTTACAGATAAAGCAGCTAACTGGCACATTCATTGCTAGTTAATGTTGTGTCGCACACGATGATGTGCGATAGTACCACATGCCTAGAGCTATTCTGCATAAGGAGTATTGTATGCATAGATTACCTTTATTGAATTTTTCACCATGCGCCATGCGCGACACCATGCGCGCGCGGCACGAACTTAATCCCTGCAGCTCCCTAACCCTTCCAGCTCCCTAATACCGCCACATGCTAAAGAATAAAATACAGACAGCAGGTAAAATCACGGCCGCCGCAATATCGCAGGATGTTGTGGGCCTTGAAATCGGAGCTGGTTTAGCTCAGGGAGTGCCTGCTGTGCGGTTGCAGATTAACAAACAGCAGACTGAACTGCTGGCCGCTGGATTCATCAAGTTAGATGATCGATTCCCTGATTCACCTGAAGCGTTCATCAACAACGCCGCGCTCTGGTCACTGCCCAAATCATTTCAAGCCTCAAGGGCGGCAATTGCCGTCACATCGCCACTCGCCACCCTGCGCCAGAGTTCAGAGAGCGGTGAGGACGACAGCGGAGGGCTGAAACTCAGGAAGGCCTCCCAAGGGACCGACAACCAGCACCCCCCCATGATTGCGTCTATGCCGGACTTTCTCGCAGCTTGGGTGGCGGAGCGCTTTCCTGAGGGGCGGCGCCCGACCACACGCTCAATCCAGGTTTCGTCAGCTGCGGCACTGAATTGTTTTCTGACTGGACCGGTACGACAGAGCACCACCCGGCCAGCTCTGGTGGTGTTCTGCTACCAGCGGCGCTCCGCGATCGCGCTCTTCTTCGAGGGTGGACTGCTGCTCTACCGTGAGCATCCGGTTGGTTACATGACCATAAAAGAGAGTATCAGCCAAAAGATGAACATGGACATTGGTATGGTCGACACCATGATGAACGATCAGCTAGTTGATGTTTCATCGGTGACCGAGCCGTTGTTCAGTACGCTCTTCCGCCAGATTCAGATCTCCGCGGACTACCTCGAACGGCGAAAAAACTGTGCTGTCTCTGATTTTTATATCTACGGTCTTCCGGGCGGTGTTGATCACTGGAGAGCCGCGTTCCAAAAATTCGTAGGGCAGCCGCTGCATCATCTGCACCCATTTGGCGGCATCTCATGCAATCACAAACGTTTGCGGTTGCCGGATTACTTTGAGAACGATGCTCCGCTGTTCATGACCGCCATCGGTGCGGCGCGTGCGCTGCTGGAGGATTTATGAGCAAACATATCCACCTGAATCTTATTAAAGATGGAGAGCTGCGTACCTCCAGTTCGGTACGCATACACACCATTGTCCCAGTTTTTGTGGGGTTGATCACGCTGGGCATATTTGTGTGGTGGCTATACCTCTATCTGAACTACATCAGCCTAAAGCAGATTCATGATCAACACACCGAGATCGCCACGCAAGTTAAGCCGGGCTACAAACACGTTCTGGAATTGACTGCGGAAGAGAAAGAGTTAACCGCGCTTAATGCCCAGATTATTGCTTTTGATGGTTCACGCCTGAAGTATGCCGCAGTTTTAAAACACATTCCCGAGCTTGTAGACCCAAGCATCCAGTTTACAATGATCGAAGTGACCCCGCCATCACCGCCTCTTTTTAAAAAAGAGGCGCCCACCAGCGCGCCCACCAACACCTTTGCTACCACCGAGTTGATCATTACAGGCAGGGCCGCCAGCGCCAAAGTCGATGCAGTCGACAGGCTGCTGAAGGCGTTGAACACAGGTCTATCTACCAATCTGATCAAATCAGCCGCCATCCCAAAAGGCTCTCTGCGTCAGGAAACCAAATCAAGAGATAGTGCAGGAGAGTTTGTGCTTTTTGAAATCAGGTGCCTTTGCTGGCCCAGGAGGTTCCAATGAAAGATAATTCAATCTCAGGCCTTAACCTTCAATCTCCGGCACACCGGATAGCCTTGCTGGTCGGGGTTGGCTTGGCACTCAACGCGGCCCTGATCGGGTTCATGATTCTGCCGCTGAAAAAACGTATGGTGGAGTGCCTCAGAGCGAGTGATGAGGTCGGTTTTATTAACAACCGTATGAGCGCGGTTATTCGCAGCACCAACCAGAAAAAACAAAACGTGGCGGAACTTCAAGCCCAGTATGACACCTTGCGGGAGCGTGACGTTCTCACTCCTCTGCTGAACTCGTATGCCATGCGCGCGAAACGATTGGTGCAACCCTGCGCGCAGCAAAGCGGATTGGATATCGAAAATGTGGTCGAACTCTCTTCGATACCACTTCAGCAGCCGCAACCACTAGAAAACTCAGCCTTCTGTCGGCAGCCGATTGAATTCACCGCCTCCGGGTCATACGCCCAACTGACCGCGTTTATTGCAGCCATGGAGGAGGAGTATCCTATGAGTATCCTCTTTTCACTTAAAATAAACGCCCAGCAAAGTACCCCTGAAACACACAAGATTCAGATTTGCTATGAGTGGCCTGCCAAAATCGTCCATCTATCTGAACAACTAACCGCAACCAAGCCATGAAAAAACAGATTCTTACTCTCATTTTCTCATCTCTGATCTCAATCTCTCTCGGCTCTGAGAAAGCACCAGTGCGCGACCCTTTCTGGCCCGTGGGTTACCAGCCGCCCCCGCCGCCGGGCCAGGAGCCGCCAGCTGTTGAGCCTGAGCCTGTCAAAGCCGAGCCGGAAAAACCCCAGCCTCCACCGCCAAAGCCGGTTACCGGCGATGATTGGAAAATGGCCCGAAAACTGCTTAAAGTGAATGGCTACGCTGTGGGACAGAAACAAGAGGGTGCGACCGAGACAACAACGGTTGTTATAATTAACCTGAAGCACTATAATACAGGCGAAAAGATAAGGATCACGCATGACAGTATTGATTTTGTCTGGAGAGTTGGAGCAATCGAAAATAACACAGTGGAGCTGATCCAGGAGTCCGCATTTAGAGCGGAGGATGGGAAAAAGGGCGCTGAGTAGATGGAATATTGCGACCGCCGAGTTGATTGCGACCACCCAGTGGTCGCAACGAGAGAGTAAAAAAAGGGTGCGGCCGATGCCGCGTTCAAGGCAAATGGAGATGGCGCTTAAAAGTGGCCGCGGCGCATTTAAGGTAAATCAAGAGATTGACGTTGGAGTAAAAACACTAAAGGAGAGAGTTACATGAAGTCTTATTGTTCGTTGTTTGTTGTAGCGGCCGCGTTTTTGGTGCTGAACCTTGCGGCCCAGGAGCAGGCGCAGACCGGCGCACCCGCCGGAGACGCGGCGGTGGTGGTTGTCAGCTCGGCTGGCAAAGATGAGGCGGTTGTGTCGATTAACTTCGATGATACCCCGGTCTCGGATGTGATCAAGGCCTTCCGCAACGCCACTGGCGCGAATATCATCTCATCCGGCACTAATCTCAACGCGCGTGTCAGTGTGCGTTTGGATAACGTGCCTTGGCGCAAGGGGCTGAGTTCGATTCTCGAGCCACAGAACCTTCAACTCTCCGAAAGACCGGCCGGTTCAGGCATCTATGTGGTTGAAACCATTACTGTGGTAATTCCTAAAATTACAAGGACGTTCCTGCTAGACAACGCCGATGTCGCTGCTGTCAGCGGGCTGTTTAAAAGCGTGCTGAGCGAAAACGGCAAAGCCACAGCGTTTCCAGCTGCCAATACCCTTGTTGTGACCGCCCCCGAGAAAGAGATGGCTGAGTGTGAGCTGATCATCAAGGCCATTGACGCACCCAGTCAGCAGGTTTACATTGAGGCCCGTTTTGTGGAAATGAGCACCAAGGCTGGCAGATCACTTGGTTTGCGATGGGACAATCTGGGCGGCGATGGCTGGGGCATGAACTTTGATGGCGCAACGCTGGGCTACAAAAATTCAAAGACTTCAATTAGCGAAAAGGGAACCAAAATGTATGATCCTCCTAGCACGAGTATCACACTTGTTGATGGTACTGTCGTGACCACTCCCGGGGTCGGATTACCTGCCCCTGCCCCAAATAATTCCGGCAGTGACAGCTATTCAAAAAGTTACACTTTTGAGGGATCTCTCAGCGCCGATGCTTTTAAACTGGCCATGAATGCTTTTGAAAGCACGGATGGCATATCGGTTTTCTCAAACCCGAAGGTGATTGTCGCAAATGAGCAAAAAGCCAAGATTGACATGACTACTAAAGAGCCCAATGTTGAGGTTAACTATCAAGCCGCCACCACAGAGGGTCAGCGAGACAGTGTCTCAACCAAACTTGTAGTCATTCCCGGCGTGGAGGAGCCTTTTGTGGGCGAGGCCTTTTTCAGCTACGGCATTACCTTGAACGTCAAGCCGCGCATCAGTAGCACCGGCTTGATCACGGTCACCATTGAGCCCTCAATCAGCGAAAGAACTGGCTATTACACCATCCAAGGGCTAGATGAAAAGCTGCCAGCCAGCCGTTTCCCGATTATTGATATGCGCCGCATACAGACAGTCTTCGCCATGCAGAGCGGACGTACCGCTGTGATTGGCGGACTTTCACGCACCAGCGACAGCAATAAAGACAACGGCATTCCGCTCTTAAAAGACATTCCCTGGCTCGGGCCGCGAATTTTTGGCTGGAAAAGCCGCGAAAAGACGCAGAAAGAGATCGTGATCTTTGTGACCGTCGGCATCGCTGACCCAGCCACCATTGAGGATAATGAAGGCATGCCGCAGAACGCTGTCCTGAGCCGGGAGATTATCACGGGCGAGACCAAAGAGCCCAAGGATATGACCCGCGCTGAGCTGCTTGATCTGAGCGATAAGAAAGTGCGCTCTGGCAAAGAGAGAACCAAAGCCGAGAGCGTGGAAGTGGCGGCAGAGCCGACGGCTGAGGTCGCTGAGTTGCCGGCTGTCCAGGTTGCACCGGTTGTGAACCGGGAGCCGGAGCCAATTTTGGTGGAATAGCTTTGACAGGAGAGCAGGATAAATGATCTCTCACAGAGTCGCAGAGGACCTAGCGCAGCATAGCCGCAACCAATTCTTTATCTCTCACAGAGGCACAGAGTTCTCAGAGTTGTTTCAGAGTTTCCACCAGCAAAGACTCAAAGGCGTAAAGTTCGTGCTCGACGTTCC
>Ga0265294_10001486_pt1 | contig 31459 bp, 29 predicted proteins | sample MunlanPumphouse3_FD_192504 | JGI IMG/M metagenome (GOLD analysis project Ga0265294, IMG submission 192504) | Groundwater microbial communities from a municipal landfill in Southern Ontario, Canada - Pumphouse #3 | ecosystem: Environmental > Aquatic > Deep subsurface > Groundwater | place...
TGAATAACCAAATTACAGTAACTTTTTATGATGTTACAACCCTATACTTTGAGAGTGAAAGTGAAGATGATCTTCGTAAAATTGGATACAGTAAAGAAGGTAAATTAGCAAGACCTCAAATACAACTGGGATTGTTTACAACGCTACAAGGCTATCCTCTTAGCTATGAAGTGTATGAAGGAAATAAGTACGAAGGGCACACTTTAGTTGATATATTAAAAAAGTTTCAAACTAAGTTTAATATAGAGACTAAACCGATAGTTGTAGCAGACCGTGGAATGTTAAATAATGATAATATAGCTTACTTAGAGAATAATGATTATAAATATATTCTTGCTGCTAAAATCAAAAATATACCCAATGATTTAAAAGAACAAATATCAAACTTAACTTTTTTAAATGACGGAACTATCCATACGATAAAGCTTAATAAAGAGATAGCATATAAAGATAATAATGATATAAAACAGACCCTACAAACTAAACAAAGATTGGTATTAACCCATTCATCCAAACGAGCTAAAAAAGATAAATACACAAGAGATAAAGCATTAGAAAAAATTCAAGATAAACTATCAAAGAACATCACTAAAAGCGATTTAAAACTATCATACTATGCAAAATATCTAGATATTGACCATAAGTGTGATATTAAATATAAACTTAATCCTACAAAGATTTTAAATGATGAAAAACTTGATGGTATCAAAGGATTTATTACAAACGATTTTACACTAAAACCAAATGATGTCATAGAACATTATCAAAATCAATATGATGTTGAAAAAGCATTTCGTATTTCAAAAACAGATTTAAAAATAAGGCCAATATACCATAGATTAGAGACCAGAATAAAAGCTCATATCCTAATTTCATTTATCTCTTATGCCGTTTATAAAGAGTTTGAACGAAAAATTAAATTATCAAATCTTGATATAAAATTTAAACTCACATTTGACTATATCAAAACCATGTATGGATATAAAACTTTATTTGGTGTAGAACCTTTAGAAATGGATGAAATCCAAAAACAGATTTACGATGCTGTTTATTCAAAGTGAAAATCTGGGTGTCCTATGAGAAACTCAGGAAGATATAAAATGGGTAAAAAACTACTTATATAATGATAGGTTTCTCTTGAAAACTTCCAGTTTCCGCCTTTTACTTTTTTCTGATAAAAAGTAACAAAAACCACCAACGAAACTTCAAAGCCGGAGGTTCCCTCGCTTATTATTTTTAATTTCTAGCTTGCGGAACTCCTCGAAAAAGTGCATTCAGCACTTTTCTCTCGTCAAACAGTCCTCAGCTTTATCCGAAATAAAAAATAAACGCTCGGCTTTTCAGATGTTGGAATAGGGGATAAGAACATTTGCATATTTGATTTTTATATAGTATAAGTTTTAGCTATGTTCAATTTACTAAACAATAGTTTGAACACTAGGGATTTCCCTCCACATCTGCAGACGCCGAAATATTTTGAATTATTTATGGTGAAAAGTGAGGACTGTTTGAGCGTTAAGAAAGGTGCATGCTGGAGTGTAACGACTAAATTCCGGAACGGACAAAACGCACCTTTTAGTGAGTTCCGCAACGCAATAAATAATTCAAAATATGTAGGGTAGCTTTGCCATCGAAGCCGTGGTTGTTTTTGCTTACTTTGTCCACACAAAAGTAAGAAAGCGAAAACTGCAAGTTTTCAAGAGAACATATTAACTAACTTATTTAAAAGTTAAAAACTCAATACCCCTAAAACCCATTTGGATTAAACCCAAACCCAGCATCAAACCCCGTATTCACACTCAAATTTGGATCCGTATAACCATTTTGATAACTTTTTGTACGCAAATTTAAAATATCGGTTTTAGGGTCAATAAATTGTGGACACACCGCTGTACAGTTTCCACATAAAGTACAATCCCAAATACCATCTTCTTGTATGGCTTCAAGCTTTTCAAGTGTGTTACTCTCTTTTTTATCATTTACATAACGTAATACTCGTGTTAAAACATAAGGCCCTAGAAATTTTGGGTTGACTTCATACACAGGACAAGAGCTAAAACAGCTTTGGCATAAGATACAACTGCTTTGTAACTCTATACTTTTTTCATCTTTTTTTGTAATTTCTTTTTCTTCAAACGTATTTAAATATGCTTTGGCTTCTTTTAAAAACTGCTCTTGATGATTTAAATCTACGACTAAATCTCGTATTACTTTACTGTATTTTAAAGGAGTAACAATATCATTTTCTTGAATATGCGTTTTACATGCGAGTTTTTCTACCCCATTAACCACCACTGCACAACTTCCACAAACTCCGCTTCCGCATCCTTGTCTAAAAGTTAAACTATTATCTTGTTTGGTTTTTATCTCGTTTAGTGCATCCAGTAATCTAAAGGTTGAAACTTCATACTCAAACTCTTTTTGTTGGGGTTGCTTATTTTCATCAAATCTAAGAATTTTAATTTTCATGGTTAAGTTCCTCAAAATCAACGGCTAAAATGCCATCAACTTTATATGCCACTGAATTTTTTGCAAAATCTTTCACTTCAAAGGGGTGGTCGCTTCTAAAATGAGCACCTCTGCTTTCACATCGGCTAATAGCACTTATTACTACGGTTTCAGAAAGCTCAAGCATATTGCCAAACTCGATAAACTCCACTAAGTTTTTGTTGCAAATTCTGCTTTTATCGCCAATGCCCATAAAAGAAAACTCTTTTTGCCACTGTCTTAGTTGCGAAAGTACCGCTTTCATATTTAAATCATTTCTAAAAAGCCCTACATTTTTAAAAAATATTTTACCCATAAACTCTTTTTTCTCATAAAAATTAATTTTGTTAGGAAAATCATACACCGCTTTTATAAAAGCAGTGTCATTAAGAAATTGTTTTGTAGGAGAAGTTATTTGTTTTTTCGTATCTTTTTTTAGCGCTTTGTAGGCACTAGAAGCTGCTATTTTGCCAAAAGTAATAATCTCTAGGAGTGAATTGCCTCCAAGCCTATTTGCCCCATGTATGTTCGTTTGAGCACACTCTCCACACGCATACAAATTTTTTAGTGTGGTTTTGGCTTCTTTATTCACTAAAATGCCTCCCATACAATAATGTGCTGCTGGGTTAATACTTATTTTTTCCTCTTCAAGTTTCACATTTGTAAAATCGTAAGCTAGGCGTCTTTCTTGTGGAATGGCTTCTTTGATTTTTTCTAAGCCCAAATGCCGTACATCTAAAAAGACTTCGTGTTTCTCTTGAATTTTTTCATAAATAGCACGTGCAACTTCATCACGAGGTTTAAGTTCATCAATAAAACGATTGTCTTGTTCGTCTACTAAATAACCGCCCTCACCTCGTGCGCTTTCACTCATTAAGACATTGCACCCTTTAATGGCTGTGGGGTGAAATTGTATCATCTCCATATTGGATAACTTTGCACCAGCTCGAAGAGCTGCTGCTATGCCATCACCCGTGGTTGAATTGGAGTTGGTGTTAAACCCGTTGTATAATGCAATATACCCTCCCGTTGCAACAATGACACTTTTTGCTAACAGTTCTTTGACTTCCATGGTTTGTAAATCTATTGCTGTAATTCCAACAACTGTACTATTTTCTACAATAAAATTTAACAGCATATGCTCGTGTAAAAAATTAATAGACTCTTTAATGCAACTGTCATACAACGTATGCAAAATCTTTAAACCCGTATAATCGCTACTGTAACACGCTCGTGCAAAGGAAGCACCGCCTAGTTTTCGTTGGGCAATATGAGAAGTGTCGTCTCTTGAAAAAGGGACGCCTAAAATATTGAGCCACTCTATATTTTCTTTAGCATTTTCACACATGGTTTGTATGGCATTTACATCACCCAATCCATGAGAAGATTTAAGCGTATCGTTTACATGGTTTTCAATGCCATCATTTTCATGCATAACTGCATTGATTCCACCTTGTGCTTGTGAAGTTTGCGAATGAGTAGGATACGTTTTTGAAACCACTAAAACAGAAGCGCCTAACTCTTTAGCTCTTAATGCTGCACTTAAACCAGCTCCTCCTGAACCTATAATTAAAATATCTGTCATATTCACTTCTTTATTTACTTTGATTTGAAAAAATATTTTCTGCCCATTCCGTAATGGGACCTCGCAGCACTTTTTGCAGTTTAACGGCGAAAAGATGTACTAAGCTGTTCTCTTCTTGAGTTGAGCGTAAAAGTGTTGTAAGAGCATTGGTGTGTTTATTAACATAGAAATTATCAATTTGCATATTGCTTCCTAAGATAATTACTTTACAGCTTGAATCCACTCTTGATAAGACCATTTGCATGGTTTTATTAGACATATTTTGAGCTTCATCTACAATAATAAAAGCGTGTGAAAGCGTTCTACCACGCATTTCACCTACCCACATGGTCTCAATATTGTAATTACTAATATGCTCTTCAATCCGTCTTGTAACTTCTCCATCATCAAGTGCTTCATAAAGATTTCTTTTAGGCATATTTCTCTTTTTATGCTCACTTCTTATTATATAATCCAAACTATCCATTAAAGGATGGTTGTAAATTTTAAACTTCTCTTCAAGTCCTGGTAAATATCCTACATCTTCTCCTTTATCCAAAGACTCGATGGAGTTTCGTATATAAATAATGCGTTGATAATCTTTTCTCTTTATAAGCTTTAATGCACCACTTAGTGCTAAAAGTGTTTTTCCAGAACCTGCTTTTGCTTCTACAATTAGAACATTGTAGTAGTGTTCTAAAATAGCATTTGAAAAAAAGAGTTGCTCTTTATTCAGTGGAGTAATTATTTGGTCTCGGATTATTTCTTCATCTAAAAGACGGATTTTCCCGTTTTGAACCATGCCCAAAATAACTTGGTCTGAACTTTTTACTTTAAAACAGTAGGTGAAGTTATAGGGTTTATGCTCTGGATCAAATTTTAAAATATCGCTGTTATCTAAAAATTCTGTTTGTTCAAATGGTACGGTTATCTCTTTATTAAATTCAAAATCAAAATCATTTTTACTGGAACCTAATAAAGAGTCGGTTTTAATATCTAAAGAGATAGCTCTTGTTCTTGCCATAATATCAAAAGATAAAAAGATAATTTCTTGCGTATAAAGTACTTTAGCAAAGGTTGCTATTTCTAATATTTTTCTGTCATTGTAAATACTTAAAGGCACATTTTTAAAATTAGCAATGTACTCCTCTTTAGAGATAATATCAATGACTGCACTATTACTCTCCTCTACTTTTAAGCGAATAATTTTACAACCATTTTTTGTAGAGTTATTTTCTATTTTTGCATTTTCTAAAATACGAGCAAACTGTCGTGCTTGAAAATTAATCTCTTCAAAACCACTTTTTTTAGCATCAATTTCATCTAAAACGGTTTCAGGCAGTATTATTAAATTATTACCGCTGTCACTTAGTTTAAAAATATTGGTGGCATCTTCAAGTAAGATATTGGTATCCAGTAGATAATATTTTTCAAAATTCATTGGTTATTTTTTTTTGGGATTCATAATTTTGTAGGCTATAAAAACAAATACTAATATTGAAATAAATGTAAACCAAAATGAAAAAGTTTTAGTAATTACATATCCAACAATGAGTAACGATAAAAGAGTAGGAACTTCATTGTAAGCTCTAAAGAATTTTCCACTCTTTTCGTAATTTCCTTTTAACAGCTCTTTTCTATAATAATCTAAAGACAATGAATACATAATAAGCAAAACAACCATTGCTATTTTTGCATGCATCCAACCACCACTTTCAAGTATACTTGGGTTTAAATAAAGCATCCATACACCACTTAAAAATGTTGCCCACATTGCAGGATAGCCAATGTATTTATATATTTTTAACTCTTGCATTTGTACAACTTCTACAAACTCTTTTTTCTCTTTATGTTCAACATGATAGACAAATAATCTGGGCAAGTAAAACAGCATCGCCATCCAAGACATAAACGACATTATGTGAAATGTTAAAATCCAAGTGTAATATTCCATAGCTTTTCCTTTAGTTTAATTATTATGTTTGATTTTAGTTAACCACTCATTTAAGGTTTTTTCAAACCCTATTCCTTGCGTTTTATAATAGCTAATATTTTCTTTTAAATACTCTTGTTCTACATATCCTCCAAAGTCGTGTGGATATTTATAGTTTAAAGCACTGTCCTTAAGATGTTCAGGAATTTCCAATATCTTACCATTTCCAATTGCATCAAGTACTTGATTAATAGCAAGATATGATCTGTTTGACTTAGGACACGAAGCTAAGTAAATTACGCACTGTCCTAAAATTATTTTGCTTTCAGGATACCCTATTTTACTTGTTGCTACCATAGTGCTTACTGCTAGGTTCAAAGCATTGGGATTGGCATTACCAATATCTTCACTGGCAAAGATAACCAAACGCCTTGTGATAAACTCTACGCTCTCACCTCCATCAATTAGGCGTGCCAAATAATACAATGCAGCATCGACATCGCTTCCTCGTAAAGATTTAATCATAGCACTGGCTAAGTTGTAGTGTGAATCACTTGAACTCACACCATCACCAATACTTTTAGCACGAAGTTCTAATAAAATCTCTAAAGTAATGGTGTCTGAAACTTTAGATGCAAAATCGAGTAGATTCAATAATGCCCGCGCATCTCCACTGCTTGAATTAAGCAGATACTCTTTAGCTTCGCTTGTTAGTTCACTCTTTATCATCTTCATGGCTTGTTCTAAAACAGTAGTTAACTCTTGTGTCGTTAAGGCTTTAAATTCATAAGTAAACGACCTTGAGCGAATAGCATTAGTAAGCGTAAAAAATGGGTTTTCAGTACTTGCTCCTATAATAATAGCTTCATAGTTTTCCATAATAGGCAGCAGCACTTCTTGTTGGTTCTTAGACAAACGATGTACTTCATCTATAAAAACAAGAGGCTTGATTAAGCTGTTGTGGTAACGTTTAAAAACTGCGCGTAAATCATCTACTTTAATCGTAGTAGCATTAAAATAGTAGTAGTCTGTTCCAATAGTTTTGGCAATGATTTTTGCCAGCGTAGTTTTTCCCGTTCCAGGTTTTCCATAAAAAAAGAGATGGGGAATCTCTTTTTTTAAAATAAGTTTATAGAGAGCTTTTTGAGGCGCAATAATATGGGATTGTCCTACAAAATCTTCTAACCTTGTGGGTCGCAATAGTGTTGCTAAGTTACTCATTAATTTCTACATCACCTATATATTCTCGTAAATTTTTATACTCTTCTCGTGAAAGGTATCGTCTTTTTCCCGTAGGCAAATTGTTGAGTGTAATGCCTCCAAAATCAAGTCGTTTTAAATCCAATACATCTAAATCGAAGTGAGCAAAGAATCGTCTTAGTTCTCTGTTTTGCCCTTCTGCAATAACTACTTTTATTTTAGAAAAGTTTTTATTGTTTGACTGTATTTGGTACCCAATAAAAGGAGCAAAAGTCATAGATTTAATTTTACTATCACTTCTTGCACCTTTAGTGGCATCTTCAAGTTCCAACCCTTGGTTCATTGCATTTTCAATTGCTTTGGTAATAATCCCATTAACTTTTATTTTATAGACTCGTTCTAAATTTGAGTGCAATAAACCATTTAGCACATCAACAGAATCGGTTAAAAGTAATACTCCCTCACTGGCATAGTCTAATCGCCCTACAGGCAAAAAGTGCTTGTATTTCTTACCTAAGGTATCGAAAATGGTTTTTCTTCCTTGTGGGTCTGATTTGGTTACAAGTTCCCCTTTGGGTTTGTTATAAACTATAACCGTAACAATTTTATTCTTTTCCACTCTAATAGCTTTATTGTTAATTGCAACAACATCTGTTTCTGATACTTTGCATCCCATATCGGTTATGGGTTTTTTGTTTATAGTAACTTTTCCATCAGCAATAAGTTTATCCGCTTCTCTTCGTGAATGCTCTGTATTGTGTGAGATATATTTATTGAGTCGCAACAACTCTTCTTCTTTTTTTGCTGACTCTTTTCTTGGCTGATCTTTCTTAACTTGCGCTCTTTTTGGTTGCTCTTTTTTAGGTTGCTCTTTTTTCACTTGTTCTTTTTTTACGTATTCTTGTTTCATTTTTCGCCTTATCTTATTCCAATTTCAATTAAGTCATGAATGTGCAATGTTCCAACAAGTTTATCTTCAGCATCTACCACCACTAAAAGTTGTATCTTGTAATTTTCAATCATTTCCAACGCATCGCTTGCCAACATATTTTTATTTTTTAATGTTCGTGGGTTTTCATTCGCTACTGTTTGCACACTGCAATCCAAAGAAAAATCCTCTTTCATCAAGGCTCTTCGCAAGTCCCCATCACTCAACACTCCAATAACTTTTCTTTTTTCATCGAGAACTATTACGTTACCTAAACGCCCTTCGCTCATTACTACAATGGCATCTTTCAATTTTGTTTCACGTGAAACAATTGGTAAATTTTCTTTTTTTAGTAGGTCATCCACTTTAACAAAAAGTTTTTTACCTAAACTTCCTCCAGGATGAAAGGAAGCAAAATCTTCTTTTTTGAAATCTCTTTTTTTCATTAATGCAACAGCAAGTGCATCTCCCATTGCCATAGTTAGTGTGGTTGAAGAAGTAGGTGCAGTATCCAAAGGACACGCCTCTTTTGTTACGCTAATATTAAAAAATATATCTGAATATTTAGCCAAAGTAGAGTTAGGACTTTTTGCCATAGCAATTAAAGGAATATCAAATCGTTTTAAGTGAGGAAGAATTCGAATTAACTCTTCACTCTCCCCACTGTAAGATATGGCTAAAACAATATCGTTTTTGCCTATCATTCCTAAATCTCCATGCATAGCTTCCGTAGGATGAAGGAAAAAAGAACTCGTGCCTGTACTTGCAAGTGTTGCTGCAATTTTAGCTCCAACTAATCCAGATTTTCCAACACCTGTAACAATTAGCTTTCCCTCATTAGGAGCAATCAATTCAACCGCTTTTTGAAATTCATCGCCAATATTCAAAGCTGCATTTTGCAACTCTTTGGCTTCAACTAATAGAACTTCTTTTGCAATGGCTTGAAAATTCATACGGCTCCTTTACTATTGAACGAAAAGAGTTGGTACAATCATTGGGTACTTTTTATATTTTCGTACACAATGTTTTCGAACCACTTTTCGTACTTCATCTTCAAAGATTTTATTATTTTTAAAAACTCCGGGTTTACAGTTAGTAAGGAAAAGTTCTAACAACTCTTCTATTTCTGTTGAGAATATTTTATCTTGTTTGTCAGGTACTAAACCAAACGATCTTACTCGTGGCATTTGTACCATTTTTCTGTCGTTTTCATTGATTTGTGCAACTATCATAACCACACCTTCATTTGCCATGGTTTGTCTATCCAGTACAACATCATCTGCAATTTTGTGGTTAAGTTGGTTATCAATATAGATTTTACCTGTTTTAACTGTTTTAACTTTCTTCAAATATTTAGGTGTAACTTCAATTTGTTCACCATCACTCATTACATGAATATTTCGTTCTAATACTCCACAATCAACTGCTGTTTGTGAATGTTTTAATGCGTGGTTATACTCTCCGTGAACGGGTAAAAAGAATTTAGGTTTAACCAATCTTAACATTAGTTTTTGTTCTTCTTGAGCTGCGTGTCCTGAAACGTGAATTTCACTGAAATCTTGATACGCTACTTTTGCTCCGGCTTTTAACAAATGGTTAATAATAGTAGAAACACTTGCTTCATTTCCAGGAATTGCACGAGCTGAAAGAATAATTTGGTCACCCTCTTTTATCTTTATGTGTCGGTGTTCATGAATAGACATTCTGTACAAGGCACTCATAGCTTCACCCTGACTTCCCGTAGTAATTATTAAAATCTCTTTATCTTCATATTTATGCACTTCATGTGCATCAATAAACTGATCTTTTGGAAATTTAATATATCCTAATCGCATGGCAAGTTCTAAGTTTTTTTCCATAGATCGTCCAATAACGCACACTTTTCTTCCATATTTTAAACCATACTCAATAGCTTGAGATACACGGTGAATATTTGAAGAGAACGTTGACATAATTACACGACCTTTTGCTTTGGCAAAAAGATTATCAAATGTAGGTCCTACTGTTTTTTCAGATTTTGTAAATCCTACAGTATGAGAGTTTGTTGAATCACTCATTAAAAGTAAAACTCCATTTTCTCCGTGATATGCTAAACGGTGTAAGTCAGTTGGAAAGCCATCAATAGGAGTATGATCTATTTTAAAGTCTCCTGTGTGAATAATGGTTCCTGCTTCTGTTTTAATAGCTAAAGCAGAAGAGTCAATAATAGAGTGAGTAATGTGCATCCACTCTACTTCAAAATCACCAATTTTATAGGCTACTCTTTTTTCAATGGCTCTAAAATATCTTCTGTGTTCTCTCATTTTATGCTCATCAAACTTTGCACCAATCATCTCTAAAGGAAGTGGCGTTCCGTATACTGGAAATTGCATCTCTTTAAATAAATACGGCATTGCACCAATATGGTCTTCGTGTCCGTGTGTTAAAACAATTCCTACAATTTTATGTTTAATCTCTCTTAAATAGCTGAAATCTGGAATTAAAATATCGACTCCGTGCATATTTTCATCGGGAAAACTCATACCAACATCTAAAATTATGGCTGATTTATCTGTCTCAATAACCATCATATTCCCACCAATTTCGTCTAACCCACCTAACGGAGTAATTCGAATTTTTGCATTAGTGTTTAAGTTTAGTTTATAATGAGGGTTTAGTCTGTCTCTATGCGATTTTTCATTAATAGCATTTGCTTTTTTTAAATCGCTTGTCCATGCAACTGCACTATTGTCATTTTCAGGAAATTCATTATTTGGATTATTTTTTCTTTTATTATGAACAGGTTTTTTTCTAGGCAGTGGAGCTTCTTGCTCACCATTTTCCTGATTATTTTCTTGTTCATTCTCTTGATTGCCTTCTTGATTAGTCTCTTGATTGGCTTTCTCTTTATTGTATCGTGGTTTTTTATTGTGTCGTGGCTTAGGAGCTGTTTCTCTTGGAGTGTTTGAACCCTCTTCGTTACTTGAATCCGTGTTTGAAACTACACTGTTTGAAACTACGCTTGAAGGAGTGTTTATTTCACCGTTGGTTGGCTCTACGCTTGTGCTAATTTCTTTAGCAACTACTACTATCTCTTGTTGTTCGTTCTTTATCATTTATTATCACCTTTTTATGCATTTGGCGATACAAAGATGGACTAACTTCATGAGGTCTGATGTTATCATCAATATTAAGTTCGTTATATAACTCTTTTAAAAAGTCTTTGTTAGCAACGCTTGATAAGTTTTTAGAGAGTTTCTTTCTTGGCTGCGTAAAGGCAGCTTTGAGAAATCTTTTAAAAGACAAATCCAGCTTTTCTGTAAAAGCTTTTTTAATGTAAAGCACTGAAGAGGTCACTTTTGGTGCCGGTTCAAAACAAGAAGCGGGAACGTCAAAGAGTATTTTAGACTCTTTAGAAGAGAGCTTTGCAATTACACCTAAAGAAGAAAACTCTTTTTCTCCCTCACTTGCTGCAAATTTTTCCGCCACTTCTTTTTGAATCATAACAATTATGTTTTCACAATTGTCATCTTCAAGGGCTTGTAATATAATATTTGTCGCAATATAGTAAGGTAAGTTTGCAATTAAATCAAACTTATCTTTATACAAAGTACCTTTTTGTTTCCAAATATCTAAAACATCTGTGTGGATGAGTTCTAGAGAATTACTTTGTATTTCATTTGCGAATTTTGACCTTAATATTCTTAATAAATCGGTATCGATCTCATAAGCTGTCATATCTTTGTATTTGAGCATTCTTTGCGTCAAATCACCTAAGCCAGGGCCAATTTCTACAATATGATTATTGTTGTTGGGCATCGCTTCGATGATCTTGTTTAGGATTGAATCGTCTTTTAAAAAATTCTGTCCGTATTTCTTTTTTGCTTTTATTTTTTCCATAAGAAGGAGAGTATATCTGATATTAACTTACATTTAGATAAGATTTCTTACAAAAAGATAAAGGATAGCTATTTTGAACACACTTGCAAAAAGAATTATTCCATGTTTAGATGTGGACAGAGGAAGAGTCGTAAAAGGGGTCAATTTTGTTGGCTTACGCGATGCAGGCGACCCTGTAGAAATAGCGAAGCGATACAATGCCGAAGGAGCAGATGAAATAACCTTTTTAGATATAGGTGCAAGTCATGAAGGCAGAGATACTATTGTTGATATTGTTAAAAGTGTTGCAAAAGAGGTCTTTATTCCATTAACTGTAGGCGGAGGAATACGAACACTTGATGATATTTATAAACTCTTAAACGTAGGTTGCGATAAAATATCTATTAATTCAAGCGCAGTGGTTAATCCTGATTTTATAAATGAAAGTTCAAAACGCTTTGGAAGTCAATGCATTGTTGTTGCCATTGATGTTAAAAAAGTTTCCGATGGAAGCTATCATGTTTTTGTTAAAGGCGGTCGAGAAGATACAGGACTAGATGCCGTTGCCTGGGCAAAAGAAGTTTACAACAGAGGTGCAGGAGAAATTTTACTTACTTCTATGGATACAGACGGAGCTAAAACAGGTTTTGAACTTAGTATTACTGAGCAAGTTTCAAAAGCCGTTAATATCCCCGTTATTGCATCAGGAGGCGCTGGAACCATGGAACATTTTAAAGAAGCTTTTGAACACGGTGCAAGTGCGGCACTTGCTGCTTCTATTTTTCACTTTAAAGAGATTGATATAATGGATTTAAAGCGATATTTATTAAAAAATTCTATCCCAGTTAGGTTATAAAATTATGAAATTACCATTACTATTATCATTGCCTCTGCTAGTTTTCGGCTTTGAGTTAAATTTTACAAAAGAGTTCTCAAAATCTTTGTTACCCAATGAACTTACAAGTACTATTAAAGTTGTTGTTGAAGATAAAGAAGAAAAAGAAGTAATATCGAGTCTGAATATGTACAATAAATTTCTTACTAAATACGATAAAGTTAAAAAATCAAATTTATCTATCTCTATTACTCCTAAATACAGCTATAAAGAGGGGCAATCTATTTTTGAAGGGTACAACGGCGTGTTGAACTACACAGTATCTTCCAATAAAAGCTCTCATATAAAAGAGTTCTTAGAGAAATTTTATGAATTAAAAGAAGATACCTCTCATTCACTTCTTATGCCAACCATGCAATGGAAAATAGACGATAAAAGCTATGAAAAAGAGTTAGAAGATTTAAGACTAGACGCTATTATATGGACAAACAATTATGCCAAAGAGTTATCTGCAAAAATTAATCACCTATGTTCAGTAAAACAAATTAATATTTCCCCTAACTTTGCACGACCTTCTCATTACAGCAGCGACATGGTAATGTTAAAAAGCAGCAAAAATATAAATATGCCTATTCTTGAAAAAGTAGATGAAACTATTACTATTTCACCTAGCATTGTTTTGGAATGCAAATGATTATTTGCGCAGGAAGAAATGAGTCCTTTAAGTTTGCAACACCAATGGGTGTTGGACTTATAGAAAGTGCTATTAACCTAACTCGTCAATGTTTGTTTGATAAACCAGAATACCTTCTTTTTATTGGAAGTGCTGGAAGTTATGGGAACTATAAACCTTTTGATATTGTTACCTCTACTAGTGCTGCTAATATTGAACTCTCTTTTTTGAATAACGATTGCTACACTCCCTTAGAAAATGTTTTGAGTTCTGAAAATAAGTTAGTTAAAAATGAAACCATAGTAAACAGTTCAAACTACATTTCAACCAATTTTGAGTTGAGTCAAAAATTTAACCACTATAATCTTGGTATTGAAAATATGGAGTTCTACTCCTTATTAAATGTAGCAAAAGAGTTTGACATTAATATTGCAGGCATATTTGTAATTACCAACTACACCAACAAAGAGGCTCACAATGATTTTATTCAAAATCATCTGAAAGCAATGGAAACATTGACTCAATATCTGCTTGAACAAAAAATTATAAAATAGTTTCACGTGAAACATTAAAGGACAATTGTGCAATCAATTTATGAATATCGCTTAGATGAATTAAAAGAGATGCTAACTCCATCTTTTAGAGCAAAGCAAGTTTATAATTGGCTCTATAAAAAATATATATCTGATTTTGACGAGATGAAAAACTTACCAAATGATTTAAAACAATATTTAAAAGAGAATTTCAAACCCTCTGGCTTAACCATTCTAAAAAAAGAAGAAAGCCAAGATGGGAGTATAAAATACCTATTTAAACTTGAAGATGGGCATACCATTGAAACAGTACTTTTACTTATGAAAAAGAAAAAAATCAATGAAGATGGCGTTATTGAAAGAAGTGAAAAATACACGGTTTGCATCTCTACACAAGTTGGCTGTAAAGTGGGCTGTACTTTTTGCCTAACCGCAAAAGGTGGATTTGTAAGAAATCTTACTGCTTCTGAGATTGTTGAACAAATCGTTCAACTTAAAAAAGATAATGAAATTGCAGAGAATAAAGCTTTAAATATTGTTTATATGGGAATGGGAGAACCTCTTGATAACTATGATAATGTGGTTCAAGGCATAAAAATATTAAGTGAGCTTGATGGCTTAGCAATATCAACAAGAAGACAAACCATTTCAACCAGTGGAATTAGTACCAAAATAGAAAAACTAGGACAAGAGAATTTAGGAATTCAATTGGCAATTTCTTTACATGCAGTAGATGATATTTTACGAAGTGAATTAATCCCTATGAATAAAGCATATAATATTGCTTCAATTATTGAAGCGGTTAAAAACTTTCCAATCGATGCACGAAAAAAAGTGATGTTTGAATATTTGGTTATTAAAGATAAAAATGATGACATTGCAAGCGCTCAAAAACTGATTAAAATTTTAAATGGCATAAATGCAAAAGTAAATTTAATTTATTTTAATCCTTATCCTGGAACTTCATATCAAAGACCAACAAGGGAAAATATGATAAAGTTCCAAGAATATTTATTGAGCAAGAGTTTAATTTGCACAATTAGAGAATCTAAAGGCTTAGATATTTCTGCAGCATGCGGACAACTTAAAGAAAAGGACGCAAATGGAATTGCTTGATGGAATAATGCTTTTATTTATTGTAGTGGTTGTAGTTGCTACGACAATAGGTTTTATAAAGAATTTTAAATAACAAGGACTTAAAAATGGCAATCACACGATTTGCACCCTCACCTACAGGATATTTACATATAGGAGGTCTTAGAACTTCTTTGTACAGTTATTTGTGGGCAAGAAAAACAAGCGGAGAGTTTAAACTCCGAATAGAAGATACCGACACTCAACGAAACAATGAAGAGGCAATGAAAGCCATTATCAGTGCATTTGACTGGGTAGGCTTAGATTATGATGGTGAAGTAGAATACCAATCAAAACGACTTGATATTTACACTAAATACATTAATCAACTCCTAGAAGAAGGTAATGCATACTATTGCTATATGTCAAAAGAAGAACTAGACGCGTTAAGAGAAGAACAAACACTAAAAAAAGAGACTCCACGATACGATGGTAGATACAGAGACTTTACAGGAACGCCACCTGAAGGGATTCAGCCAGTTGTACGAATAAAAGCTCCAAAAAATGGGAAAATATCTTTTGAAGATGGTGTTAAAGGTGTTATGAATTTCGATGCCAATCAAGTAGATGATTTTGTAATTGCTAGAAGTAATGGAATGCCAACATACAACTTTGTTGTTGCTATTGATGATGCACTTATGAATATTACCGATGTTATAAGAGGCGATGACCACTTAACCAATGCTCCTAAGCAAATCGTAGTTTACAAAGCATTGGGTTTTACTATTCCTAAATTCTATCACGTTCCTATGATTAATAATCCGCAAGGGAAAAAACTCTCTAAACGAGATGGGGCGATGGATGTAATGCAATATAAAAACGAAGGGTATTTACCAGAAGCTCTTTTAAACTTTTTAGTTCGTTTGGGTTGGTCAAATAAAGACCAAGAAATTTTCTCTATGCAAGAGATGTTAGAACTCTTTGACCCTAAAAATATCAATAAATCGGCATCTGCTTATAATGAAGATAAACTCAAATGGCTTAATGCTCATTACATTAAAAATGTATCCAATGATCGTTTAGCAAAAGAGTTGGAATTTCATAATTGCCATTTATCAGGTCACGATAAAAAAGAGATGATATTGGACTTGTGTAAAGAGCGTGCTCAAACACTAGTTGAACTAAAAGCCTCTATTGATGGTATCTTAGACACACCTTCTTTATATGATGATAAAGGCGTAAATAAATTTGTAAAAGAGGATACTTTGCCTATTTTAGAAGAGTATCTTGTTCTTTTAGAAGCGAATAAAACGCAATTACATTTAACGTGTGATTATGAATTACTTACAAAACCTTTTATTGAAACCAAAGAACTAAAATTTCCTCAACTGTTTCAACCAATTCGAATTGCACTAACGGGTGGAACACAAGCTCCTTCGGTATATGACATGATGGCAATTTTAGGTTTTGATGAAACAGCAAAACGATTAAAGCTTGCTATTGAAAAGCAATTTAAAAATTAACCTTTTTTATAAGGGTGTTTAGACCTCTGAACAGCCCTACTTCTGGTTACTTTGCTCAAATATAACTTTTGCGTAACTAAAATAAAAAGAATTTAAACTTTTGAAGCAAATCTAAAAAGTTTATGATATAATAATTCAACTAGATGGAATAAAGCTTCTACTAGTAGAAGTTACTTGTAAGAGTAATAATTACACGTTCGATTGAACATTAAAAGGATTGAGGAAGATGAATATCTATGTAGGTAATCTTTCATATAGAATGAATGACGAAAGTTTAGAGGAAGTATTCGCTAAATTTGGTGCGGTTAAAAGTTGTAAAATTGTTAATGACCGAGAAACTGGAAGATCAAAAGGTTTTGGATTTGTAGAGATGGATGTAGATTCAGAAGGACAAAAAGCTATTGATGAATTAAATGGAAAAGAGATTGAAGGTCGAACGTTAAAAGTTAACGAAGCTAGACCAAGAGCTCCAAGAGAAAGAAGATCTTACTAATATTTAGTATGCTTCTTTTATAGGTCGGCTAGAGTCGACCTTTTTTTATGCCATAAATTTAGCTTTTTTGATTAAAATCCAATAAAAATTGCGTTCCAACATTTAGTTTTGAATCTATTTTAATATCAATATTATACTCTTTACAAATAGAAGCCACAATATTAAGCCCTATTCCAAAGCCCCCCACCACGCTAGTGTCTCTATAAAATCTATCAAATATTTTAGATAAATTTTTCTGTTCAATGCCCATTCCACTGTCTTTAACCATTAAAATACCATTAATTAATTCAATCTCTATTTTTCCGTGAGCGGGAGTATATTTAATAGCATTAGAAATAAGGTTATTAACGATTCTATTAAAACTCTCTTTATCTATAAGAAATTCAAAACTTTCAATATTGCATTCAAAAAGAACTCTCTTTTTAAGTGCAAAAAATTGGTAATACTCTATTTGTTCGTTTATAATCTCTTTTAAATCAATTTTATCGGCATTTATAGCTTTATTGTGTTCATTATTTAAAAACAAATAGGTTAAGTCGCTATAAATATCGCTTATGCGTTTGGCACTTAACACCATTCGCTTAATACTTTTTTCATCCAGTTTGTTTTGTGAAGCAGCAGACATAATAAGTGCTGTAATTGGTGTATTCAGTTCGTGAGTGGTGTCTTTAATGAAATTATTAAGCTTAATTCGTTGCTGTACAATGGGTTGAATAAAACGTTGGGTTAGGTAAAAGCCAAAAATTATAATCAATAGATAAAACAGTAAAAAAGAAATAATAATTTTATTTTTCAACTCATTTAATGCTTCAAACAGAATAATCTCTTCAATAGCAACATAGGTAATGCCCAGATGCCCATTAACACTTCTGTCTATTAAAATAAAGTTGTTTTCATCTTGATAGAACTTCATATTAAGCGTTATTGGTTTGGTTATTGTTGTTGCAACAACATCCCCATTATAGTCGTACAATCCAAAATTCAACCCTTTATCTACTTGTAAATCACTTGTTTTTAAAGGAATGTTTTGCATATGTGCATATACAATTTTAGAAGCCAATCTGGAAGCATTAAGTTGCATATTGGAAATGGTAATATCTCTTACATAGCTTGATTTGGTTTCAAAATAGAGCCATGAGATAATTAATAATAATATAAAAGTAATGGCTAAAAAGAAAGAGTAAAAGCCATAAAATGTTCTTTTTTCATCTTTTGTTAAAACGATAGCCTACTCCTTTTAGTGTTGTAATACTCTCTTCACCTAAAACTTTACGCAAATTTTTAATATAGGTTCGTATGGTTGAAGACAAAGGGTACTCTTCATAACTCCAAATATTAACACTTAACTCTTCGCTTGAGACAACTTTATTTTCATTGTTTAGAAAATATTCCAATATCTTTGCCTCTTTTTTAGGCAGAGTTGTTTTAATTCCCGAATTGTTAAGCTCGTATGTATGGCTATTATAAGTTAGTTCTTCTGAAATAATAGTTTCCATATTGGTTTCAATATTAAATAAGCGTTTAATATTATTAATTCGCAAATTTAACTCTTGAAGCTCAAATGGTTTTTTAATATAATCATCACAACCACTTTCAAAACCTTGTTGCAAATCAGAGGCTCGATTGAGTGAAGTAATAAAAATGGCAGGGGTATTAATATTTTTTTTTCTTAACTCTTTCAAGAAAGTAAATCCATCTATAAAAGGAACATTTACATCTAAAATAAAGAGGTCAAAAAGCTCTTCATACGCTATATTTTGGGCTTCTTGTCCATCAAAACAAGAAACTACTTCGTAGGCTTGCATTTGTAAAAATTCTAAGATAATTTCATTAAGAATAACATCATCTTCTAGCAGTAATATTTTCATACCAAAAGTATAGCATATTAAAAAAAGATATTTCTACACGATTATTGCACACAATAATTAAAGTTTATATGGGAATATGAAGCTTGTTCAGTGTCCATTTTGTATACAAAAACATAAATATGGCTGCTGAATATATCATAACCAGTAAACTTACCCACAGCCAGATAATTTCAAGTTCAAAAATATGAACAACCGTATAACCCACAATAAATTTAGCAATAATTTGTCGGTACGCTGCTATATAAAAAATCATTTTAGGCTTTTTAATTCCTTGCAAAGTTGCCACACAAATAAACAAAACAAGAAAAGCAAAAAATATCCATACTTCAACAAAGAGATATTCTACCGCATAATTTACAACCAATGCATCGTTATCAAATTGTTTAATAATAAACTCTCCAAACAAATATAAAAACCCTACTCCAAACAGACATATAATAAATCCATATTTCAATGCATAATAAAGAGTCTCTTTTACTCTTTCATACTGTTTAGCTCCGTAGTTATTAGAAACTAAAGCTAAGACAGCAGTACTAAGACCTAATGCAGGTAAAAGCATTAGTTGTTCAACTCTAAAGCCAATTCCATAACCAGCAACCGCATATATGCCATAATTTGATATAAAATATAAAATAAGCAACGAACCCACTGCCATAGAGAGCATATTTAAGCTTACTGGCAAACCTTGTTTCAAGATATTCCTATATATTTTTTTATGAGGTAAAAAGTAGTCAAGTCTTTCAAAATGAATCATTTTCGTTTGAAGTACTTTTCTAAATAAATAAAACATGTTAATAGCTTGTACTAAAACGGTTGCCAGTGCAATTCCTTTTATTCCCATAACAGGAATAAATAAAAATCCATAAATAAACAAAGGATTAAGGGCAATATTGGCAAAAAAACCAAATATTAGTGTGTTTCTGTATGACTTTGTATCGCCGGTTGCAACAAGTACTGCATTTAAAGCGAAATTTGCCATAAAGAAAACTACCCCAAACAAAATGGTATAGACATAATCTAACGCATCTTGTAAGTAACCCTCTGTTGCGCCTAAAAGCATAAAAATATCATCTGCAAATAAAAAACCAAACATAGAGATAATAACTCCAGTAAGTGGCACAAAGACTACGCCTTTGTGGGCGTAAATAATAGCCAGCTTTTCTCTTTTCTTTCCAAAAGCATTGCCAATTAAAGCGGTAATTGCAGAAGAAAAGCCAAAGCCAGTTCCAATAATAAGAAAGAAAATCATAAAACTTAAAGAGAGTGCCGCAATGGCTTGAGTGGAGATAAGCCCTGCATAAAAGGTATCTACTACATTATACATAGTATTAAAAAACATTCCTGTACTTGCAGGAATAGCTAACTGTTTAATTAGGACAGGAATTTCTTGGGTGATTAATTTTTGGTTTTTTCGCAAATAGACCTCATTTTTTAGTTGAAGCCCATTTTATCTAAATATTGTAAAGGCTATGCTTCTATTCGTATCATCGCAGGTTTAACACTCACATAAGAGAGGTTTTCTAATACTTGCAATGCTCCTTTAATATCTTTTTCTTTACAAATATGTGTTGAAAGAAGTAGCAGTGCATTTTGATTTCCATCGGGCGTTTGCAGCATTTTTTCAATAGAAATATTTTTATCTCCTAAGACTGCTGCTATTTTTGCTAACACTCCTGGTTTATCTTCAACTTGCAATCGTAAATAGTAGTTGGTTTCAATATCATTCGCATTGGCTAACACTAAATCTTCTTTTAAAGCCTTTTCAAACCCTAACATTGGTGAGCCTTTGCCTTTTCGTGCAATATCAATAATGTTTGCAATAACAGCACTTGCCGTGGCATCGCCACCTGCTCCTGCTCCATAATACATGGTTTCGCCTACTTTATCGCCAATAACAGAAATACCGTTCATTACGCCATCTACTTTTGCAATCATTTCATTGTTAGAAATAAATACAGGATGTACACGAAGCTGAATCTCATTGCCAATTTTTTTAGCAATGGCTAAGAGTTTAATCGTATAGTTAAACTCTTTTGCAAAAGCAATATCGTGTTTAGAGATATTTTGAATGCCTTCTATTAAAATATCTTCTGGCTTAGCATCAATCCCATATGCAATAGAAGCTAAAATAAGAAGTTTGTGCGCGGCATCAAAACCACCTACATCAAAAGTAGGGTCAGATTCTGCGTATCCTAAATCTTGCGCTTCTTTTAAAATAGTTTCGTACTCTACGCCTTCGTTAATCATTTTAGTAAGCATATAGTTACACGTACCATTTAAAATACCTCTGATTGACTCTATATGATTGGCACTTAACCCTTCTCGTAACGCATTAATAATTGGAATTCCACCTGCGACTGAAGCTTCATACTCAAAAGGAGTATCTCCCGCTAAATCTTGCAATTCATAACGGTGATACGCCAAAAGTGCTTTGTTTGCAGTTACTACTGGAATTTTTTTAGCAAACGCTCTTTTAACAATTTCATACGGTTTTTCAATTCCGCCTACTAGTTCTACTATTACATCTATTGAATCATCGTTAAAAACATCTTCAATATTATCAGTTAGTTTAATATTAACATCTCTTTTTTTATTTAAATTGCTTACAACTCCAATTGTTGGAACAATTGCACACCCTGCACGAGCAGTAATAATATCTTTATTCTCTTGTAGAATTTGAATTACGCTTGACCCAACTGTTCCAACACCAATAATTGCAATTTTTAACATTTCACTTCCTATAAACTTTTTAAATATTTCTTTACATTCTTTGCGGCTTGTCTGATTCTTTTCTCATTTTCAATTAATGCAATTCGAACATATTCATCGCCATAATATCCAAAGCCAATTCCCGGACTAACAGCAACTTTTGCTTCTCTTAAGAGTTGTTTTGAAAATTCCATGCTTCCTAAATGACGAGCTTTAAGAGGAATTTTTGCCCAAATAAACATAGAAGCATTTGGAACATCCATCTCCCAACCGGCTTCTTTGAAAGCTTCAATCATGACATCTCTTCTAACATTATATTTTGCTACGTGTTCTGCAACACACTCTTGTGGACCATCTAGTGCAATAGTTGCTGCTATTTGAATAGGTGCAAACATTCCGTAATCTAACCACGATTTAATTCGTTTTAGTGCGCCTACTAGTTTTTCGTTTCCAACAATAAACCCTACTCTCCAACCTGCCATATTGTATGATTTACTTAATGTAAATGACTCAACAGCAACATCTAAAGCACCTTCGGCTTGAAAAATAGAAGGTGTTTTATAGCCATCAAAAGTAATATCTGCATACGCAATATCTGAAATAATATAGAATCGTTCTTTTTTGGCTAAGTCAACAATTCTTTGATAAAATTCAGGTGTAACAGTAGCACATGAAGGATTGTGTGGAAAGTTAACCACCACAAATTTTACTTTTGGAATAGATTCTCGTAATGTTTTATTGAGTCTTTCAAAAAATAGGTCTTCATCTACTTTAAAATCTCTTCCAAATGGCAATTCAAAATTGTGAATCGCTGCTCCACTTAGCATAAACGCATAAGAGTGAATTGGGTAAGTAGGATCTGGTACAACTGCAACATCGCCCACATTTACAATGGCTTGAACCAAATGCACATAGCCCTCTTTTGAACCCATAGTAGCAACTGCGTGTTTATTAGGGTCGAGGTAATCTACGCCATATTTTCTGCTGTACCAATTACAAATAGCCAATCTTAATTTGTAAATACCAGCACTGGCACTGTAACCGTGATTTTTTGGCTTGAGTGCAGCTTCTACTAACTTATCAGTAATGTGTTGTGGTGCAGGACCATCAGGATTTCCCATAGAAAAATCAATAATATCTTCACCAGCACGCCTTGCTTCCATTTTAATAGCATTTACTTCTGCAAATACATAGTTTGGAAGCCGTTTCATTCGTTCAAATTCAATTTCTGGAAACATTCTTGTTACTCCTTAATCATTACATTTAGTCCACGCTTTATGTTATCAAGCGTATATAAATCGGTTATTTTAATATATTTTGTCTCTTCAGGGATATCTAACGATACCTGTCTTAGCATTTGGTCATTTTTTATAATCGTTAGACTGTTCAAGTGTTCATCGTAAAAGACAATATGCGGGTACCAGTTATCCAAAGAGGCACTCGTTACTTTTAAAACGCTACCGTTATTAATTCTTATAAAATAGGGTCCTAAAGGTTTTTGTAATTTAACAAGCTCGTTTGAGTTTATAAAAATTGATTCTGAAATATTAGCAAAATTTGTATCAATTTTGTATATCCATTTGTTATTTTCTTCTTTATTTATCTCTACTGTTTTGCAATTGTTTTTTGAAATTTCATTAACAAATACCAAAGGGTCTATTGCGAACTCAGTTTTAAGTTTAATGGTCCAAATTAAAATACCATCTGTTCCATATTGAGTGCTTTTTGTGAAATAGTAGTAATATCCCAATGCTTTGAGAGTGTCATTTAAAATTTTGAGTGATTTTACAGGGTCTTTGCTGGTATGAAACTCCACTTCAATCTCTTGTGGCGATGAAAGTTTCAAGTTAAGCAAACCATTTTGTTTTAACTCTTTAAGAACCAGTGCATAGTTTATTCGTCCGTTGGCTAAAAAGAAGTTCGCTTCTTCACTAAAAATAAGTTTAACCAGATTTTTATGAAGCCTATACTCTTTTTGCCCCATAAAATTTTCAACTTTTTGAAGCAAACTGTTCGCATTTAATGTAAGTGCACACAATAAAACCATAAACCACAATCGCATTGGGATTATCCTTTTAAGTTGTACATTAAAATACCAGCAGCAACGGAAACATTTAACGAATCAAACTCATTGGACATTCCAATAGAAACTTTTAGGTCAAGTTTTTTACGCATTTTTCCGCTTAAGCCCTCGCCTTCACTTCCTAAAATAAGTGCTACTTTATCATCGCTTTTAATTTTGCCGTACTCTTTTAAGTCTACGCCATCAGTCGTTGCCCCTATTAAGGTAAATCCGCACTGCTTTAACTCATTAGCTAAATCTATTGAGTTTGGATATAAAGCAAATGGCAAGTCAAGCATAGCACCTGAACTTGCACGAACAACACCTGTGTTATTAAGAGTTCTAACTCCCGTTGCAACTACGCCACCAATGCCTAAAGAGTAGGCGCTTCTTGTAATTGCTCCAATATTTCCTACATCTGTTAAGCCATCGAGTACAACTATAAAATTAAGTTTTTTAAGCTCTTCAATAGTGTTGTAAGAGAACTCTTTTAGTTTTAGGAAAAAACCTTGATGATTTCCTCCATGAGCTAATGATTGTGCTTTCATATTATCAAGCTTGATTATTTTTTTACCAAGCTTTAAAAACTTAGAGAAGAGTTTCTTGTCTATCTCTTTTGAGAAAAGTACCTCTTCTACGAGGTCGGGGTGTTTTTCGAGTATATATAATACTACTTGTTTTCCATATATTATCATGGTTGGATTGTATCTAAAATTTCTTGATAAATTTCTTTTACACTTCTGCCTGTAAGTTTAGAGAGCAGTTTAGCTTTTTGTTTAGGAGGCAGTTGCAGTTCTTGAATATCTTGTAGAGTAATATTTTCACCATTGCCTTGTTCGGAAGGTTCGATAACCACTACCCACTCCCCTTTAATGCTGGTTTTTTTAAGCAATTCAAAAAGTGTTTTAGCACTTCCTTTATGAGTCGTTTGGAATTTTTTAGTGATTTCTTTGGCTAAAAATATCTCCCTATTTTCATCATAAACACTTAACTCTTCTAATAGTTTTAATAATCGGTGCGGAGATTCATATAAAATGGCTACAAATGGGCTTCGCATAAGGTCATTAAATGCACTTAAGCGCTCTTTCCCTTTATGCGGTAAAAACCCAAAAAAGGAGAATTGCGCATAGTCAAATCCACTTAACGCATAGGCTGTTAAAATAGCATTGGCACCGGGTAAGACATCGTATTTAATATCATTTTTTATACAAAATTCAACTAGCGTTGCACCTGGGTCACTCACACATGGCATACCAGCATCGCTTACATAAACCACATTTTTTTCTTTTAACGTGGTTACTTCAATGGCGGCTAAAATTTTATCTTGATTGTGGTGATGAAAGGATTGAAATGTAGTACAAGGGAAGGTGAGATTATATTTTTGACTTAAAAGAGTTAAAAGTTTTTTAGTTACGCGAGTATCTTCGCATAAAAAAAGTTCCGCACTCTTTAGGACTTCTAATGATCTTAAAGATATATCTTCAAGATTGCCTATGGGAGTGGGAACTAAAGTAAGCACAAAGGTTGTACTTATTTGCTCATATTGTATTTAGCTTTGAACTTCTCAACTCTACCAGCAGCATCAACAATTTTTTGCTCTCCTGTAAAGAATGGGTGACAAGCTGAACAGATGTCAATTCTCATTGATTCTACATTTGATTTTGTTTCAAATGCATTTCCACAAGCGCAACTAACTGCACATAATTTATAGTCTGGGTGAATATCTTTTTTCACGATGTTTTCCTTAAGTTATTATTGTTTAATAAAAGGTCAAGTTTAGGTGTTGCCCTTTAAAAAACTTTTATTTTATTTTGGGTGCAGATTATATCTAATATATCTTAAGAATATCTGAATTTAAGCTCTTTAGAATGTTCTTAATAGGCAAATTTCCAAACTGAGATTTGTTAAAAGTGCGTTGCCTTTTAGCAAGTTGTCCTGTTGTAATTGCAATTTTGTTTTCAAGTTGCTCTTTTGTAAGTTTTCCATCTAAATACTCTAGCGTTTCAATAATTCCAATAGAACTCATGCAGTTAGGAAAACGCCCATATTTTTTCTCCAAATAAATCACTTCCTCTATTAGCCCCATTTCTAGCATCTGTTTCGTACGAAGGGCAATTCGTTCGCGTAACTCATCTACTTCCCAAACAATTTCAAAAATAGGCAAGTTTTTTACAAACGGTTTTTTAGGGTTTTGCAAAAAATATTGTGTGGGTGAGAGTTTGCTTTGTTTATAAATATTATAGGCTTTTTCCACTCTATATTTGTCGTTTCTTTCAATTTTTTGCATATATTCACAATCTATTGCATATAAAAAATCATAGGCTTCTTGTGTAGGAATATCTAAAGGCTCACTTGTAGTAATTCCTAAAGAAATTCCTTCAATAAGCGTTTTTAAATAAAAACTAGTCCCACCTACAATAATAAGATTTTTCCCAAATTCTTGTGCATATGTTTTAGCTTTTTTATAGCACTGTATAAACTCCAAAACATCAAACACTTCATTAGCATAGACCTCATCTATTCCAAAGTGAATAATATCGGCTCGCTCTTCAATAGTAGGTTTTGCAGAAGCAATGTCTATCTCTTTATATACGCTCAAAGAGTCAAGTGAGAGAATAATAGAGTTGGTTTTTAAAGCAATATCAAGAGCTAAACCTGTTTTACCCGATGCTGTTGTTCCAATAATGGCGATTTCTTTCATAAAACAATTTTAACCAAAAGCAAATTTATATTGCATAAGGCAAGTAAAGAAAAGCATATAAACTTTTTGATACAATGCCGTCATGAAAAAAACAACAACCCTTTTAAATGACTTCAACGAACTAGTAATGTTCAAACACTCCATTTTCTCCTTGCCTTTTATTTTTATAGCTATGATAGTAGCAGCCAACGGTTGGTTTGGATTCAAACTTTTATTCTTAGGTATTTTAGCAGCACTCACCGCTAGAAACTTTGCCATGGCACTAAACAGATATTTAGACAGAGATATAGATGCCTTAAATCCAAGAACCATCAACCGTCCAAATGTAGATGGCAGAATTAGCCCCACATCTATGTTCGTTTTTGTAGCTTTAAATGCTTTAGGCTTTATTGTAGTTGCCTACTTTGTAAACGATTTAGCTTTTTACTTAAGCATTCCTATTTTAATTGTCATTGGAAGCTACTCTTATTTTAAACGCTTCTCCTATTTAGCCCACATTATTTTAGGCATTTCTCTAGGTTTAGCTCCCATTGCAGGAGTAGTAGCTGTTAGCCAAACCATTACTTTGTGGTCAGTTTTATTAAGTCTAGGAGTTATGTTTTGGGTAGCAGGTTTTGACTTACTCTACTCATTACAAGATATAGATGTAGATAAAGAGTTAAACCTACACTCTATTCCTAGCATTTTTGGTGTTGAAAAAACTATGTTAATTTCTAAAGCATTTCACGCCTTAACCGTATTTTTTTGGCTTTTATTTGCTTTAAGTAGCCAAGCTGGAATATTTACTTACATAGCAGTAGGTGCTAGTGCTATTATGTTAAGCTACGAACACTATTTAGTAAACAAAGATTTTAGTAAAATAGATAAAGCCTTTTTCACTGTAAATGGTTACTTAGGTATAGTTTTCTTTTTTTTAGTATTGCTTGATGTTATTTTTAAAGTATAGTTCAAAGAAACAACTTTTTATAAAACTTTTAGGAAACATTGAGTAATATTCCAATCTCTTAAAAGCGTCTGTGGCTCAACTGGATAGAGCATCGGGTTTCGGCCCCGGCGGTTACAGGTTCGACTCCTGTCAGGCGTACCATCTAAAAGCTCGATTTAATCACTCTTTGGAGTGTTTAGGTCGAGCTTTTTTTATTTACATCTAAATTAACTGATTAAAAAATTTCCTCATATTCTTTAATTTTACCACTTTTATAGTAATATAAATCCACTATATATTAGGAATATTACAATGCACACAGCAATTAAAATTATTTTTGCTTCTATTCTTTTTTTCTCACAAACTAGCTTTGCAAAAGAGCTTGACAAAATTAACCTGCAGCTTCTGTGGCTTCATCAGTTTCAGTTTGCGGGTTATTATATGGCTAAAGAGAAGGGGTTTTACAAAGAGCGTGGATTAGAAGTTAACTTTAAAGAGTTTGGGCATGGAATAATTCCTGTGGATGAAGTTTTAAATAACGATAATACCTATGGAATTGGACGCTCTTCTTTAATTATTGATAAATCACACAATAAAAATATTCAACTCATTGCGGCAATGTTTCAAACTTCTCCTTTGGTATTAATGGCATCGCCTAATGCCAATATTAAAACGCTTAAAGATTTAAAAAATAAACGAATTATGCTCTCCCCCGATGAATCTACTTCGGTTTCTATTAATGCCATGTTACACTCACAGCGAATCTCTTTAGATGAGATGATCCAACTGCCTCACTCATTTGATGTTAGTGATTTTCTTAACGATAAAGTCGATGTTACTTCAGCTTATATTTCCGCACAACCGTATACGCTTCAAAAAATGGGAATGAAGCCTATTATTTTTGACCCTAAAGATTATGGGTTTGATTTTTATAATGATATTTTATTTACAAGCCAAAAAGAAGCCACTAAAAACCCCTCTCGAGTGCAAGATTTTAAAGAAGCTTCCTTAAAAGGGTGGGATTATGTCTTTAACCATATCGATGAAGCAGTTGATTTGGTTTACAAATACTATAACCTACAAAATAAAAGCAAAGAAGAGCTTTTGTATGAAGCCAACAGTTTAAAAGAATTGGCTTACTTTCAAAAAGCTTCTTTAGGTCAAATTGACCCTATAAAATTAGAAAAAATATACAATATTTTTAATGTTATGGGATATATAAAAAACCATTTTAACGTGCGTGATTTAATTTTCACCTACGATAAAGAGAGTCTTCATTTATCCAAAGAAGAGCAAGAGTTTATTCGCACTTCACCTGCTATTAAATACAGTGAAGTAAACTGGAAACCTTTGTCTATTATTGAAAACAATAAAATGAGTGGAATAATGGGCGATTATTTAGATCTTGTTGCTTTCAAAACGGGATTAACCTTTGAATTAATTGAAGCTCAAACATGGTCAGAAGCGTTAGAATTATTTGAGCAAAAAGCCATAGATTTAATTCCAGGAGTAGGTTCTTCTGAAAAAGAGAGAGCCCTGGGGCTTATTAGTAATAAATACGCTTCGTATCCTATGGTTATTATTACTGACCAAAAATATCGCTATATTGATAAGCTAAGCGAACTTGACAATAAAATTCTAGCTATTCCCAAAAATTATACGAGTTATAATTTTATTATTAAAAATTATCCTCATTTTAAAATCATAGAGACTAAAGATATTCAAGAAGCTCTTTTATTGGTTTCAAATGGCAAAGCCGATGCTTTTATAGGACATATTGCCACCTCTTTATACTATATTTCTGATTTACACTTAAGAAACTTAAAAATAAGTGGAACAACTGAGTTTAAATTTGACCACCACTATTTAGTTCAAAATGATAACGCTATTTTACTCTCTATTATCAACAAAGCATTTAACAATATTTCTCAAAAAGAGAAAGATGCTATTACATCTAAATGGGTTATTACAAGTGTTGAAGAGTCTGTGAACCGTGAAATTATTCTAATTATAACCTTGTTTTTTCTTCTTATTTTAATGGTTTTATTGTATCGACAACACATTTTAAAAAAATTCAATAAACAACTTAAAAATTCTCACTTTGAACTTGAAAATATCTTAGACAGTGCTTTAGAGGGAGTTATTATTTCCCAAAATGGTATTTGTCTTGATGTCAATAATGCAGCTTTAGCTTTATTTGAGTTTACGCATAAAAAAGAGATGATAGGCAAAAGTATTGATCTTTTTTTACCTTTCAATCAAGAGCAAATAGAACTTGAAAACTTTGAAAAACCGTATGAAATAAAAGCCAATAAATCCAATAATGAGTCGTTTATTGGGTTGGTAAAAAACAACAGCATTTATGTACAAGAAAAAAAAGTCTTTATAAGTTCCATTGTAGATTTAACGCTTCTTAAAGAGAAAGAAACGCTGTTAATTGAACAATCCAAAATGGCAGCTTTGGGTGAAATGTTGGGGAATATTGCTCACCAATGGCGACAACCTTTAAGTATTATTTCAACACTTTCAAGCTCGTATAAACTCAAAGATGAGTTAAATTTACCTATAGATATGAGCGAATTGGCAAACGATATGGATCAAATCAATCAAAATGCTCAATATCTGTCGCAAACTATTGATGACTTTAGAAACTTTATTAAAGGAGAAGCTTCTCACTCTAAAGTTAATCTTACTGAGGTAATTGATCTCTCTTTGAAAATACAAAGCAGTTTGATTAAAACACACCGTATTGAAGTTATTAAGGAATATTCACAAAGTGTTGAGTTAATCTGTTTTAAAAATGGACTTCTTCAAGTTTTAATTAACATTATTAACAATGCCAAAGACAGCGTGTTAAACAATGAAGAGAAAAATCGTTTTATTTATATTAAAACCACTCTAGATGAAAAATATTTTAATATTGAAATTATAGATAATGGTCAAGGCATAAAAGAGGAGATTTTAGACAATATTTTTGAGCCTTATTTTACCACTAAACATCAAGCCAAAGGGACAGGATTAGGGTTGTATATGTCTTACAATATAATTCTTAAAATGAATGGCTCACTAAAAGCAGATAACGCTTTTTTTATGCACAACAACCACTCCTATGAGGGAGCTAGATTTACTATAAGCCTTCCTCTAATACAAAAGGAAACTCCATGAACATAAGCTACACCGACTTTACACAAGCTGTTGAAACCTTGGGATTAATTAGTCTTAGCTCCAAACAAAAAGTTAGAAAACGATACTTAGAGCTTTCAAAAAAACACCACCCCGATATGCCAAAAGGTGATATGGTAAAGTTTCAATCAATTAATAAAGCGTATGAAATTCTTAGCTTTTATATGGATAATTTTAGATACACTTTTAGCAAAGATGAGTTTGAAGACCAGTTTCCATTTGGAATTGCCCAAACAGATTGGATTGTTTAGTTGTCGTCTTTTTTAACGCATTGCGTGTTTTTTAAATCAAACCATTGATAAAGTTTTCGAATTAATACCATTAACAACAATCCATCAATCATACTGGCAATTATAAAAGACAAATACTCTTCTTGTGCAATAACCCCGTGCTTATACGCTAACATTGAAATGGCTACCATAAAAGTTAAGGGCATGGAATCGCTTAGGGCAAAGAGTGTGGTTTGTTTAAATTTTAAGTATTTATAAAAGCATAAATAAGAGCTAATAAGCCGAATAGTTACCATTACTATAATAATAAAAAGAGCGTGTTTTAAAATATTAAAATCAATAATTTCTAATTTTACTGTTGAACCGGTATAAATAAAGAAAATAGGTACAAAAAAACCAAACCCAAATGACTCGATTTTTCCTAACAGTTCACGGTTGTGATTAAAAAACATTTTTAAAAATAGCCCTGCTGTAAATGCACCCAATACAACATCTATTTTTACAACAAGCATTATTGAAACCATTAACATTAGCATAGACAAAGTTACTCTAATATCTTGATCAAACCTATCGGTATAAGAGTCAGGAATAATAAATTTTTTAAACTCAGGATACCACCAAAAAAGCAGATAAAAAAACCGTAAAGAGAAAACAATGCCCAAGATTACTGCAATTATTGT
>Ga0265294_10001487_pt1 | contig 31454 bp, 36 predicted proteins | sample MunlanPumphouse3_FD_192504 | JGI IMG/M metagenome (GOLD analysis project Ga0265294, IMG submission 192504) | Groundwater microbial communities from a municipal landfill in Southern Ontario, Canada - Pumphouse #3 | ecosystem: Environmental > Aquatic > Deep subsurface > Groundwater | place...
TTATGACGAGTACTTTAACTCTAAAAGAAGAACGTTAACCAATCACCTCAATCATAATAAAAAGAAGTGTAATTTTCAATTACTTTCAGTAATTTACTTATTACACTTTTATAGTACCAAAAAGAAGCAAATAGGTATTATGTAAGTGTTTTAGTAGATGATAAATCACCTATTAAAGAAATAGAAAGTAATTATGCTGTAGGTATAGATTTAGGAATAACTAATCTTCTTACTACCAGTCAAGGCGAAGTATATCAAACAGAAGATTATATAAAAAAATATGGAAAAAAATTAAAACATGAACAAAGAAATTTATTAAGAAAATTAAAAGGTAGTAATAATTATCTGAAAAATAAATATAAAATTCAAAGAATACATCAAAAAATACGAAACTCCAGAAAATATTTATTACATGAAATCAGTAAAAAACTAACTGAAGAAAATAAAGTTATAGCTGTAGAAAACTTAGATATTAAAAAAATGATTAAGGAAAAAATCATATCAAAAGAGATAACAAATGCTTCCTGGGGCGAGTTAATAAGACAACTAGAATATAAATCCAAACTTAAAAAAGTCCGGCTCGTGAAAGAAAATAGATATTATGCCAGTAGCCAAATATGTAATAAGTGCGGTTATAAAAATGAAAAACTAAAGGATTTAAGTATAAGAGAATATATATGCCCTAAATGTAATGAAGAACATAATAGAGATATGAATGCAGCAATAAATATAATGAGAAAAGGAATGAAAACAATACTACGGCAGCGACTGTCGCCTAATAGTGCCTGTGGAGGATATAGATTATGAACCCTGTGAAACAGGAAAAAAAAGACCGTGAGATCTTTTAAGTTAAATTTAAGTATACTTTAATTTAATTTTGTTCATGCATATAATTTTTATGAGTTCATACTATTTACAGGAGGATATATGGATAAAATGATTGATGTACCAGCATTTTCACATGTAGTAAAAATTAATGATCGAAAAAATATTGTTATAAGTGGAATAAAAAAGATAATTAGTTTTGATGACCGTGAGTTTTACTTAGAATCAACTATGGGAACCATAATTATTAAGGGTAGCGATTTAGAAATGATAAAACTTGATACTGTAGAAGGCAATGTCTCTATTAAAGGAAAAATTGACAACTTTACTTATACCGATATTGCTAATAAAGAAAGCTCAATAATTAGTAAACTTTTTAAATGAATCAAGTTATTTATTTGCTTATCTCCTTTAGTTATGGATTTATTTCAGGTTTACTCTACAACTTACTAAATAGTGTATTTAAAAAATATAATTACATTTATTATTTAATAATTCTTGTATATTTTATGCTTATAACTACTATATATATATTCTTGTTTTTCTTGATAAATAATGCTGAAATTCATTTATATTTAAAAATAGTTTTGATAACTGGCTTTCTAACTTCCTTTAAAGCGTCAATTTTTTGTAAAACAAGAGTTTTTTATAGTAAAAAATAAACAAATATTAATGATAAGTGTTATAATTCCCATACGGGAGTGTGAAACAAATGAGCAAAATATCTAAAAAAGATAAACGAAGATTTTTGTTTTGGTCATTGCTTATCTTAATTATAGTTTCATATTTAGGAGTGTTCACATATAATTATTGGTCAAAAATCTTAGCTAATTATCAAGAGCGAGAGATTTTAGAAAAAGATTATGAAAACTTATTGTCAACAGAAAAAAAACTTTCAAGTGAAGCAACAAAATTACTAGATCCCGAGTATGTGGCTAAGTTCGCTAGAGAAAAATATATGTATACTAAAGATGGAGAAAAAATAATCAGAATTCCAGAATAATTGAAATTTTACCTAGTTTGTGATAAACTTTATTTATGGGGTCGTCATTGGTTTCGACAGAGTATTAAAAATATTATTTGCAAGTGGTTGCTAAACCTAAATAGCACCAAATTTAAAATAACTGACAAAGTGAATTTTAACCCAGCTTTATCATACGCCTAACCGCGTAAAAGCGCTGTTATCTAACTAGACTCACAAAGTAAGATGATGGTTCATAATAGTGAGTTATATTTATAAATTGCTTTAGTTTATAAATGAAAATTCAAAAGCTTAGCTAATGTTTTTTTGATAGTTTTCAAGATATTAGTGAAAAACCAATCTATCTAAACTTGTAGATGATAATATGTTTATATTTTGGACAGCAGTTCAAATCTGCTCGACTCCACCATAATGAAAATAAGATTAACTTTTTTTGTATTTCTAGGAGAAGTTTGTTTAATAATAAATATAAATAAAATGTAAAAAAGTAGTATAATTTCATCAAATAGTTATCATTGTATATATTATTGTAGGGTGATAATAAATGGAAAATAAATTGAGGAGGCTTTTTATGGATGGAAGAATGGATGCTTTAGCAGTCATATTTGGGAACTTTAAATTAGATAATATAAAAACTGAAACATTAAAAATTCAAAATCTATTTAAAGAATATGAATTTTTTTGTACGTTGAATCAAAATATTGTTGGACAACCGGGAATTGTAGTTCCCATGTTAGAATTCGTATCAAATAGTAAAAACATTAATCTTAGATTATCAAGAGAAAGAATAGAAATAATTAAGCCTTTTTCTGTTAATGATAAGGGTGTGAAAACTGATTATGATGAGGTGGAATTTTTAGAATGTGTTAAAAATATTCAAAAAGAATTACTAGCTCATTACAAAGTGAATGGGAATAGGATTTCGTATGTAATAAATTCTGGGAAGACAAAAACAGAGAAAATTAATGAGGTCAAAGGAAGAGTTGTTAGCGATTATTTTTATAAAAGTAATGAGTCTTTTGAATGGGGTTCTAGATCAGCAATAAAAGAACTATTTATTATTAAAGATAATGAAGAAGAAATAAATGTTATAACAAGTCTTAATTACAATTCTGATAGAATAAAAATTGCTATTGGCAATAGTGCTATAGATATATATGGATTAATGTATAATATAGATATAAATACTAGCCCAAATAATATGCAGACAAGAATTGATGCAAAATTTATTGATGAGTTTTATGAGCAAGCAAAAAAATTAGCAGATAAAATAGAGGAGACTTTTTAACATGGATTATAAAAGGGATGAATCTACAACTTATAACATTTCAAATAAGTTTTTAACTAATACGAATAGTTTTGATGTTTCTAGTCCTTTAGATGATAATTTTAAATTGTTAAATGAGGAATATCTTGAAAAGTTTTTAAATGTTATTAAAAGAGAAGAGTTAGAAGATGGGTTTTTATCTAATTCAGAATTATTGTATACGGAAATTGCTAAAAAGTATGGATTTGTTTTGGCGACAAACTTTATTAACAGTATTCATAAAATAGGTTTGCAAAATAATGATTTAAAAATTACCTTATCAATTTTAAAAATAATTTCAAATATAAAAAATGAAATAGAAATAGATAATTTTTCGATTATAACTCTATCATTGTTTAGTCATAAGAATATTGAAATTATTGATGGGGCAATATCTTGTTTTGAAAAATGGGGAAGAAAAAGTGATGCTGAATTACTAAAAAACTTTAATGTGCCAGATGTACCCTGGCTTAAAGAATATTTTGACAAAACTATATCGTATTTAGAGGGATTATAATGAGTTATTATGTTAGAAAAATAAATAGAGCAAAATGGAAAACTTCTGAAAAATTGAATGACAAGGAAGATGTTAATAAATTGGAAGCAGACTTTTTATCTAGTTGTTTGAAAGTACAACATGGTGAAATTTCACTATGGAAAATAAAAGATGAATCTGAAATAAATGATGTTGTTATTGCCATAGTGTCAGTTGGAGATTATGCTGATAAAGTAGATTTAATTCTGATTGATGAAAACGATTTGAATAATGTAGATATAACTCCAATTAATGCACCAGAGGGAAACACGAAAATAAGAGAACAACATTATAAATTATGTGACTTAAACTATGAAGCAATAGGGAAAGTTGCTAAAATAATATTTAATAAAATAGAAACTGATGTTACAAAATGTAAAAGAATTTCTGCCAGAGAAACTAAATCAATAATTATAAATGCAGTTTCAACTGGCGAGTTAACATTACTTCCTGATAGTAAATTATTGGAAAGCTGTTCATAAAAAATAGTATCGTAAAATTAAATGATGCTACTTTTGTTAATGAAACAATATTCTTCTTAACTCAAGGCAAAGAATCAAAATAGAAAAAGAACTACTCGAAAGGGCAAATATCGTAACTATTCTCGGAAATTATAAATTAATGCATGCGAAATGTAAATGCTAATATAAAAATGTAGGTAATAATGATAAGTGCACCAGTTGGGTGTTTAATATATAATGGTAAGTTCTAGCCAAACACCAGTATCTACAACAAGCGGAAGTCGATACAGTCCATTTTGTAGCAGACTAAATACTTATATCGATAAAGGCAAGGTAAAGTAGGTTTAGTCGGTTCTTAGAGTGTTAATGTTTAAATTAAGTTCTTCGCTACTTTGTGTGGGGAGGTAGAAAAAAACTATAAAAAATAATAAAATGGTATTGGTGATAAACAAGCTAAAATATGATTTTTTTTGGAGCAAAAAGCTTTTATAAATAAAAATAAAGATGGTTGGGACGAATTAATTAGAAGTGGCAAAAATTTTTCTAATACTTCATTGCCTGAATATGGTCCATTTATGGAAAATGAAGAAAAATTGCAATTATTTAAAGATATAAAAGGGAAGAGCATTTTGGAATTCGGATGTGCTTCATGCTTAGAATATCTTGCAACAAAAGGTGCTTCTGAATTATGGGGATTAGACTTTCACAGGAAAATAAACATTGCCTCTCAAAAGGAACTACTTAAAAATGCCAAGTTTATAGTGATATTCCAATGGATTATTTTGATTGTGTTTTATCTTTATATAGTATTGTTATAGTTCTAATCCTGTAGCATCATTAAAATTGGCAAGTTCTTACCTGAAAAATAATGGGCAGTTAATTGTGTGCTGGACACATCCGTTTTTTAACTGTATAGATATTGTTGATAACAAATTAATTATTGGTAGGTCTTATAATGATGAAAAGTGTGACATATTAACAAAGGGACCAGATAAAATAGAACTTGTCCAACAAAATTTAAAAATATCTACTTTAGTTAATGCAATAATTGAAAGCGGACTAGTTTTAGATAAAATTATTGAAGAAACACCAATTAAAGATAATAATATAGGAATTATCAAAGTAACTTTTGGGATAAAAGAAAAATATCAGCTAACCCAACAACTTTAATATTAGTTGCTAGTAAAAGGTAATTTCATTTGGTGTTTTATAATTAATATAAAACCACCACTAAAGACAAAGTAATTGTTTTTAACTCGTCAGCTCCACCAATACCACCTGCTTTTTTCAATATCTTAAGTAAAACAATTGATTATTTTCTTAATTGGCGATAAAATAGTATTTAAGGAGGTAAAAGAATGAATAAAAAATTAAAAGGATGGATATTTGGTGTTATAGTAATATTAATTTTAATGATCCCGATATTTTCTGATTATTATAAAAATAAAGATATTGAAATAATATCATATAATAATTATTTAGAACTAATGAATAGCCCAGATTTTGCTATAGTTTATTTTGGAGATTCTGATCAAGCAAATTATAATAATGTCAAGGAATCATTATTAACAGCTCGAAATGATTTTACAATTAATGTAAAAACTTTAAACAATAATTCACTATCTGATGAAGAAAAAACAGAATTAAGCGCATCATTTGAATATGACAATGGTTATATATTTATCAAAGATTATGAAGTTGTTTATACGCATGAAGGGGATCTTACAGACAATAAATTAGAAGTTTTAATAGACAAATATTTAAACAATATTATTCCAGAGGATGAAATATCTTATAAAGTAGCTAAAGATTATGCCGCATATAAAAAGATTATTGACGGAAAAAAAGTTATAATGACTGTTTTAGGGCGTGACACTTGTCCTGCTTGTAATTATTATAAACCAATTTATAACGATGTGGCTGGAGAAAATGAAATCAATATATATTATTTTGATTCTGATTCATATGATAAAACAGAGTATAACAAACTGCTTAATTCAGGATTAAAAATTCCTAAGGATTGTAATGAGTCTGGGAAAGATGTTGCATTATCAGAATTAAATGCTGTTCCATTAACTATTTTTACTAAAAAAGGTAAAGTTATAGATTGTATTAATGGAGTTGAAAGCAAAGAAGGCTTGATAGCAAAACTTAAAGATGTTGGAATGATTAAATAGAAGGAATGGGTAACATGAAAACTACATATCAATTAGTAAAAGAATTTAAAAATAATTATCCTTGGACAGTTACATGGTGGCGATTAAAAAAGCATGCTGAACTACTTGACAAATATTTACAACCTAATGAAAAGGTATTTTATGCCCTTGCTGGTCAAAACGATAATATTCCAAGTAGCTTTTTTAATACTGTAGTGGTAGCAGTTACCAACGAAAGATTAATAGTTGCTCAAAATCGTCTAATAGTAGGATATGATGTTTCCTTTGTCACACCAGATTTATATAACGATTTAAAAGTCGAGGCTGGTTTGTTATGGGGAACAGTTACTATAGATACTGTAAAAGAAATAGTCTACATATCCAAGCTCTCTAATAAGGCGTTACCAGAAATTCAAGAAAAGATTTCTACCTTTATGATTGAGGCTAAAAAGAAGTATCATAAAAAGCATGAAAACAACAAGAATTCTTAAAGAATTCTTTTTTTCTAAGGAGAATTATGAAAAAAATATATATGTTAATTTCTATTTTTATATTTGCTTTTATCTTTTATCTGCTTGTATTGTTCTTGCCTAAGAATTATACATCCACTTATATTATAAATAACTTTGAGGTTAGCGAAACTTATATAACTGATGAAAAGAAATATCAAATTATAATTAGTGAAAATAATTTAGAATATCCATTAATCTTTTTAGATAAATATAATAAATCTCGGAAAATAGTAGAAAATATTACCTCAATTATTAAAGAAGATGAAAAGTGTTTAACAATTGTAATAAATGATAAAAAATATCCAGTTTGTTACAAAAATGATATTTTAATAGACTTTCGTTTATTATCTAAGGAAATGCAAGAAAATTATCAAGAATTAATTAGTAGTAAAAATGATAATATCATCGATACATATCAAAATATTAAAATTTATAACTATAATAATAAAAAATTCTACATATGGAATTACAAGGGGTATGAATATTTAAATGAAAAAGAAAATACAACTATCAATTTATTTGATGAAGATAATTATCATAATTCTTTAGCTTATAAAAATGATAGATATATTTTAACTCCAAATTATGACCAAGAATATTACTTTAATTCGTTTTTAGTCATTGATAATAAAAACAAAGAATTATATAATTTTGATTTTGAAAACGAAATATCATATTCATCTTATTATTTAGGTGAAATTAAAAACGAAATATTTTTAGTTGATAAAAAAAATTATATGGAATATAAACTAAATATTAATAAAAATAAACTAAAAATTGTAGGAACTGAAAAAAAGAATGGCCTAATTTTTACAGATAAATGGGAAAACATTTCATTAAAAAAATTAGCTAACAAAGAATATACTTTTTTAAAAAAAGAAAAATATAATTACCAAGTTATAGATGAAAAATTATATTTATTAATTAAAAAAAATAGAATTCTAATATCAAATTATAAAATCAAAGATATAATATATATTAATAATCACGATGTATATTATTTAGTAAATGATGTACTTTATTTATTTAATCCTAATATCGGTGAAGTTAAATTGTTAGAAAGTAATGAATGGAATTTTAACTACGAAAACAAGATATTTATTTTTGATTAACACAATTACAGCTAGTGAATACTTTATATTAGGTGATGAAATGGATTATAAAACAATAAAACCAGTTGAATATTTTGATTATTATAATATAGAAAAAAATGATAGCTTGTTTACAATTGCTCAAAAGAAGAATGTAAATCCAAATTTACTTTCTCTTTTAAATGGACTTGATATAACTGACTATTTATATAAGGATCAAAAAATAATGATTCCTAAAGAAGGTTTTTCTTATTACATAACAAAAGAGGGTGACACTTTAGAGATATTAGTAAATATGTTTAACACTCATATTAATAATTTACTAAAATACAACCAAACAGTCTATTTAAAAGAAGGCCAATTAATTGTTAATAAAAAATAGCAAAATAAGAAATATCATATCTTATTTTTCTGTGATATAATTATTTGGAAAGGTTGATAGTGATGATATTAAAAAAACCCTATGCATTTTTAATTAGATATTTTAAATTAATCCACATTATTCTATCTATAATTATCATCATTATAATATCTCTTTTTAGAAATATAACTAGTTTTTTTTCTCAATATGTTAAAGGTTCAATAAGTGGAACTATTGATCTTTCTTCAACATATATAAATTCACACATATATATATTATTAATTTTAATAATAGGTTTTTCATTAGCAATGTTTTTACTTATGAAGAAAAAAGAAAAACCGACAATTTTATATATTACATTATTTATATACTATTTAATAATGTTAATTATGATTATTTTTGCAACAAGTATTTTAAAATCAATAGAAGTAGCTTCTTTAACTCAGCAAAGCTCTAGAGCATACCGAGATATATTTTATATAATTTCACTTCCTCAGTATTATTTTTTAATAATGAGTATTATTAGAGGAATTGGGTTTGATGTTAAAAAATTTAACTTTACTAAAGATTTACAAGAATTAGAAATAAGAAGTGAAGATAATGAAGAGTTTGAATTTGTTCTGGGGACAGATACTTTTAAATATAAACGAAAAATTAGACGAACTTTTCGAGAATTAAAATATTATATTTTAGAAAATAAGTTCATATTTACTATTATTATTTCAGTTGTTTTAATAATTATTTCAGTAATACTCATGATAAATTTTAATCTTTTTAATAGAACCTACAAAGTCGGAAGTTCTGGTAAGGTTGGAAATTTTAATTATAAATTAGTGTCGGCTTATGAAACAAAATATGATTATAAAGGTAATATAATTAGTTCAGGCAATAAATATTTAGTTCTCAACATGCTTATAACTAATATGTTAAGTATACCTCAAGAGCTTAATAATACCCATTTTTATTTAAAAGCAGGGGATTTATCGCTATATAATATGCCGTCATTAAGAAATTCTTTTATTGATATTGGAAAGACTTATATTGGTGATAATATTCCTGCATCAAGTACAAATAATTATCTTTTTATATTTGAAATAAGTGAAGAAATAGATATAAAAAATTATTATTTAAATATATTAAAAAACATTGAAACGAAAAAAGGAGAAACGATATATAACTATGTAAAATTTAAAATAAATCCACAAAGATACAACACTAATATTAATAAAGAAGAAATTAAAATTAATCAAACTATTTACTTTGGTACTACTTTTTTTAACAATTCAAATTTAAATATAATAAATGCCGAAATAAAAAGTAGTTATGAATATAAATATGAAATATGCAATGAAGAATGCACTGAGTATTATGACATTATAGCGCCAAGTAATCCAGCTGAAGATTCACTTTTAATCTTAGATTATAATTTAGAAATATCTGATAGTATAGGTATTAATGAAACTATTAAAAGTGATAAAGCATTTTTTGATAAGTTTTTAAAATTAGAATATAATTATAATAACAAAAACGTAATAAAAAATGTTAATGTTAAAATAAATAAAAATATAAAAAACAAAGTATTTATTGAAATACCTAAAACTGCTGAAAGATCCAATCTTTTGAATATTTCTTTAAATACCAGAGAAGGTAAATATTTTCTTTATTTACAAAAATAAATAATAATTGAAAAGATTATAAATCTTTGCTATAATCTTTTTAGCATGGGGCCTTAGCCAAGTGGTAAGGCAAGGGACTGCAACTCCCTCAGCACCGGTTCAAATCCGGTAGGCCCCTCCATTAAGCAAAAATGTCGAACTTTTCGACTTAAAGATAAGATTCAACTTATAACGAGTTGAATTTTTTTGTTGTAAAGAAGGAAATTTATGAAATTAGAAATAACAAAAAAAGAACTTGAATTTGATGAGGAGATAAAAAGAAAGGTTAATATTGTTTGTAGCTTCTGTCATAAAAAAGCAAAATACATCAATGGTAGTATTAGAACAATAAATAAAACCAATCTTGCTTACGTTGAACCTCATCGAATTTATATTGATTCATTGGTGTTCCTCGTATTTAATAATAGTGAATCAATATTCCTTTCCATCACTGAAAGGACAAAGAAAGGATTGGTGATATAAATGACTTACGAGGAAGAGTCTAAAACATTTTATAAGAAAATGATTAAAAGAAGGTTCATCTATGAATTATTGTTTTATAGACAATATTTTGAAAACGAAGAAGAAACTTTAATGCAAATTTTTAAATCATGTTTAGACAATTGGGTGTTAGATGACAATGAAATTAAAGAAATAATAACTAATGTTAAAAATGAAATGAAGAAAGAATAAAAATTAGAAATTATTAGTGATGAGCCTTTGAAATTTAAAGAATTATGTGGAATATACACCAATCCCTGTGATTTTTAAGTGAATATCTACAAGCATTGACTTATATTTTAATTTAATATAATATATATAGCAACTGTTAGGGGGAATATTAATGAAAATAGCAGTAAGTAATAGAGATTTTAAGGAATCGGGTTGTGTAAATTGTGGCTGTGATTTTGCCTATAATCATAGCGGAGCTAGTGGCGGTGGTGTTGTACCAGTTAAATGTGGAGAATGCGATATTGAATTTGTTATTTTAGCAGATGGTTTAAATGTTTCAAGAATGGGATTTGGGACTGGAAAGAAAGATGCTGAGGGTAAAGACATATTTGCATATCCAATACTACTACAAGCACATCCAAGAAAAGGCATTCCAAGTCATGAGTTTGTAAGACCAGACATAAGACCAGAAAATGGTATAGGAGAATTTTGTAAGCCAAGAATCGTTGGTTATGATTTGGCTTGTTTTGTAAAAAGCAAGGAAGCAGGAGCAAGAATAGTTAATATGTTTGACACTATCAATGCAGCTGAAGAAAATAAGAATAATTTTTCTTGTTGGTTAGATTACAGACCAAATGAGCCATTATGGATACAAGTAAAAATTGATTATAATTCTGTTGGGGAGCATAATGCAAGTGCTTTAGCACAATTAATTGGTCAAGATGGAATAATAACTGTTGAAAAAATAGTACAAGCAAGAGATATTGTTTGGAATTTTGAAAATATGTGGAATTTTATTACATCAAACAAAATTGGGAGTAGTGTTGATTTAGGCTTTATGCAGAAATTAGTTAAGTTCCCATATGAAGTAACTGATGAAGATAGAAAAGGTATGGAATATGTTTTAAAAACTAATAATAATCAATTAGCTATGTTTGAAATATATGGAATGTATTTACAAGTTCAAAAAGAATTAGCTGGACACAATGTTGATAGAGCAGCAGAAGTTGTTGAACATACAATGGCTAGTATTGATTCTAAATTATATAAAAATATTCAAGGACCACGTGAATATGCAGATCAAAGAGTGTTCCACGAATATTTATTTACTGATTTAGCAGAATTAATGAAATCATATCAAACACACGATAAAAAGCAAGATGGAAATATTAAAATAATTAAATAAAATATTTAATATAACAATGTGTGCATTGTTATGAGAGTTGAATATGATTTCAGCTCTTTTTTTTTGGTTTTAATATGCTAAATATAGAGTTTTTAGATGTGCAAAAAGATTTTGACTTTTTTATGCAGAAACAGTTTATTACGGGCTATTATAAACTTTCAATAAAAGACACGTCATTTCCAAAAGTTTTGGGAACGCACTTCTAAAACTTGACTTTGTCAAAAAAAGATATATAATATCTTTAATTAAACAGGAGGTTTTATTAAATGAAAAATATAATTGAAAGAATAGAACAAGCTACAGAGAAGTCAATAATGCCACTTATATATTTGGCACTTCATGATTCTTTAATCGCTGTTTCATGGAATAATCATGATATTAATAGAGGCGCAGAACCAATTGATGTTGAATTTCATCAAAGATTAAGAGAAGTATCAATGGCAAAGCTTTTATCTTTTGGAGTTAAAAGTGAACAATTACAATCTTGGTATGATGTTTTTGCAGCTCGTTTTGAAACATTTGGAATTTTTAGTAGACATATCATATCTCAAATAATTGATGGAACAATATCAGAGGCTAGGTTAAAAAAGTTATTTGCTAAAGATAGTGATATTTCTAATGATGAGATTTATAGGATTGCTGATGAATATTCTGACATGGACTGCGCTTTAGCAAGAGAGCTTGGATATGAAACATGCTCGCCATTATATTCGGCTGATGATCAACTAGTTATTAGAAAAACAAGAAGTTCACATTCTAAATAATATTGTCGCTTTATCATTTAAAATTTTATAATAGTTTGTTAAAATAGCAAACTTTTTATTTTGTTAAAATGAAATTTGACATGAAACTTGTAAAAACGTATAATTTAGTAGTAAGGTGGTTAGAATGAAAAAAAAGACATGTGCAGTTATATATAATCCAAATAGCGGGCATACTTTAAAACCAAGGTATATTAAAGAGTATAAAAAAATTTTAATTAAGTACGGTTATGAACCAAAAATAATTGGAACAGAGTATGCTGGGCATGCTAAGGAAATAGTAAGTCATCTAGATAGTGTAGATCTTGTTATATCAATGGGTGGGGATGGGACTTTTAACGAAGTCATGAGCGGTAACATCGAAAGAAAAAAACGTCTTGTGCTAGCCCACATTCCAGTTGGTACAACTAATGATATTGGAGTAATGTTTGGTTATGGCAAAGATATGAAACAAAATTTAAGAAATTTACTTAATGGTGTTGTTAAAGGTATGGATGTTTGCATGATAAATGGAAGACCTTTTGTATATGTAGCAGGTTTTGGTAAATTTTTAAATGTAGCTTATGAAACACCACGAGCTTTAAAGAAAAAATATGGAAAAATTGCTTATTTAATTGAAGGCTTTAAAGATTTTTTAAGACCAACTAAGCTATATAAAGTAACATATAAAGTTAATGGAATTGAAAAAACTGGCTATTATTCTTTTATGCTGATATCAAATGCTAACCGAATTGCGGGAATAAATAATTTTTATCGTGACATTAAACTTGATGATAATCAATTTGAAGTTTTGTTTTGTAATTTTAAAAGAAGAATTGATATATTAAGAACCTTTAGTGTCCTTCTAACTACTGATATTACTAAAGTTTCGGGCTTTGAGTTTTATCGAACAAACAAAATTGAAGTCGATTTTGAGGAATATCCTAAAAAAGTCTGGTGCGTAGATGGCGAAAAATTAGATCGTGCTGTTTTAAAATATTTAATAGAAAATGAGCAAAACATTAAAATTATGCTTCCTAAAAAAAATGTTGATAAAATATTTGTAAGTAAAAAAACTTTTTAATTAAAGTTTCTTTTTTTTGCTTGAAAGAGCGAGGCAAATTAATAGAGAAAGCAAACTAATTGTACCTCCGGCAACGATACCAGGTGAGCGATATTTTAGTTCTATTATATTTTCTCCAGCATTTGCATCAAATGCGAGTAAACAATTACCAATCTTAAATGTTTCAACTTTTTTATCATTAATTTTAACATGCCAACCTTTATCATAAGGAATAGATGTATAAATAGTTAAATCTTCATCTAAATTAACATTACCTGCAATATAACTTTCTTTAAATTCATCAATTATTATTTTATTTTTATTTAAGATATTATAAACTTTTTCATACTTCTCATGATTAATTGTATAAGCTTGAAAAGAATCTGTTTTGTAATTTAAATATCCAACATATATATTAAGTTCTTCTTCATCTGTTCTTGTATTAATAATATATTTTTCTTTAAAATCTTTATAACTAAAAATTTTAACTTCTTCACTAACTTCTTTATAATAATCGATACTTTCATTATTATAATATAAAATACCATCAACTATTATAAAGTCGATATCTGGGTCATTAATATAAAAGTACATATTATCCCCAGGATTCTTATAAGTGTATTTAACTAATGTTTTAACGCGGTCATAGAGTATGTTTTTATTACTAACCTCTAACTTAGATAGTATATGATCAACTAGAGATGCTTTTTCTAAAAATTCATCTTGGATTCTAAGTGGGTCATCGCCAGTGAAATTCCATAATTTAATATCGCTGTTTACACCAAACATTAAACCCACGTTATAATTGTTTTCAAAAACCAAGACATTATCTTTATTATATTTAAGAGAGTATCTATTGATATCCCATGTATCACCAATAAAGTATTTCATATTAAACATTAAATCATATATAGGTGTATTTTGTTTATAGTAATAACTATTAATTAAATTGCCTGGTATTCCTAAATAATTTTGAAGTATGGCCATATTTTCATAAGCCATTGAGCTAAACGTAGTTTGCCCATAGTAGTTATACCATGATGAATCGTTAAAAGTCATAAGCTCAGTTTTTTCAATACGATACATTTTTTCTTCTTCATTTCGATTAATATACTGTAGAGCTTTAGTAGTTGGAATATAATCCGAATAAAAATTATTAATATTTTGGTTTATGTTCCAATTATGATTAATTGTTATAACAAGCTCCACCATAATTGTTAAAATAAACAAAGCTCCGGCATATTTTTTGAGATATGGAAAATATTTTGCAATTAAAAAAATCATAAAAAACAAAGTTAAAATTATATAATTTAAAATTATCATCTCGACAGAAATGTTTTCATAATCTAAAAAATATAATAAGCTAATAAAAATTAAATTTAAGAAGTAAACTATACTTATATATTTGGTTTTGAGATGCATTAGATTAAATAATGAGTAGGCTGAGATGATTATTAAAATAAAAGAATATAGAAATGAATAGCGATAAGGCAAATCATTTGGAACGTGGAAAGCATGCCAAATAAAGTCAAGTGGAGCATAAAAGAAACTTAAAACTAAAAGCATAATCAACCCTAAATAAAAACATTTAATTTTAATTTTAATTTTTGGATTAATTAAAAAAAGCATAAGTAGAGGAATAGATAAAATTCCAACTGAAATATTTGCAACATTAGATATACCAGAAGAAAAAACTGTGCTCCCAACTCCAGAAAAATGATTAGCTAAAAACTCCCAAAAATTAAAAGCATAATACTGGCTAGTTGGCCATGCATCTGATGTTGCACTAATCTCATTCATTCCAAGAAAAAGAGGGAGTAACATTACTGCAGATAAGCCACCAGCAAGCAAAGATGATCCTGCAAAAACTAAACATTTTTTTAAAAAACATTTAATTTTAAAATCTTTAGTTAGCAAATAACCAATGAAATATAAAAAAGAAAAAATACAAATCATAAAACCAATAAAATAATTTGCAATAAGCATTATTGCTAGACTAATAATATAAAGTAAATATTTATTATCATTAATTATTTTTTCAATTCCTAAAACAATAATTGGTAAGAAAATCATTCCATCTAACCACATTATATTCCAGTAATATGCTGTGAAATAGGCACAAAAGCCATATGCCAGTGATAAAGGTATAAAATATAACTTATTTATATTGAATTTTTTATTTAAGAAATATATTAACGTAGTACTTGCAAAAACTGCTTTAATTCCGATAATTATTGAAAATGACATTAATAGATTATCTCGATTAAAAAGTAATATTATTAAATTAAATGGACTTGATAAATAATTTAAAAAGTTTTTAATAAAAGGAAGTCCCATCCCCATTGAAAAGGAGTATATTAAATTTGTTCCATTTTTAATTCGATCATAAAGCTCACCTAACATTGGACCATATTGATGATAGAAATCAATTGTTAATAAAGATTTACTACCAAATGGGGCTACATTTTGTAAATAATAAATTGCTGATATAATAAGTATTCCACAAATAAAAGTCAGAATAATATTTAAATTATTTTTAATAAAATATTTAAATTTAAAAAACATGTTTATCACCTTTTTTATTATACCACTCGATTTTAATATTGCAAAACAACAAAAAATAATGTATGCTTGTGCAAGCACGAAAGAAGAATGTTTATGGATAAAATAATTAATATTGCAGTAGTAGCCCATGTAGATGCTGGTAAAAGCACCTTGGTGGATGCTTTACTTAAGCAAAACGAAAAAAATGGTAAGGGTATTATTGATAGCTTTACAATGGATAATAATGATTTAGAGAAAGAACGAGGAATAACAATTTACTCAAAAAATTGCTCTATTAGATATAAAGATTATAAAATTAATATAGTTGATACTCCGGGTCATGCTGATTTTTCATCTGAAGTAGAAAGAATTATTAAAACTGTTGATACAGTAGTTTTATTAGTTGATTCTTCAGATGGACCGATGCCCCAAACGAAATTTGTTTTAAAAAAAGCCTTAGAAAACAATTTAAACCCAATTTTATTTATTAATAAAATAGATAAGTCCGATGCAAGACCTGCTGAAGTAGTAGATATGACTTTCGATCTTTTTTGTGAACTTAATGCAAGTGATAAGCAGCTAGATTTTCCAATTATTTATGGTGTTGCTAAAAATGGCATTGCTAAATATGAATTATCAGATGAAGACTTAAGTTTAGATCCTCTTCTGGATACTATCTTAGAAAAATGTGTACCATACCAAGGTAATATAAATGATAATTTACAATTACAAATTTCTAATTTAGATTATGATGATTATATTGGTAGATTAGGTTGCGGCAGAATAACAAAAGGGAAAATAACTAAAGGTAAAACAGTTAACTTAATTAAAAATAATGGAGTAATAGAGAGTTTTAAAATCACTAAGATTTTTATTAATGAAGGTGTTTCTAAAATTGAAGTTAATGATGCTTCTTTTGGAGAAATGGTAATTGTGGCAGGATGTCCCCATATTTCTATTGGTGATACCATTTGCCCATTAAATATTATTGATCCACTTCCTCAAATCGAAATTGCTAAACCAACACTTAGTATGAACTTTATAGTTAATAATGGCCCCCTTGCTGGTCTAAGTGGTAAATACTTAACTAATAGACATATTAAAGAGCGCTTAGAAAAAGAATTAGAAATTAATGTTGGTCTTGAAGTAGAAGAATTAATAAATAGTGATGGTTTTAAGGTTAGTGGCCGGGGAGAACTTCATTTATCTGTTCTATTAGAAAATATGCGGAGAGAAGGGTACGAATTATGTGTTAGTAAACCAGAAGTACTATTTAAAGAAATAAATGATGAAAAGTATGAACCGTTTGAAAATGTTATTGTAAATACACCAAATGAGTATTCAAGCACAATAATAAACACATTACAAGAAAGAAAAGGTACACTATTAAAAATAGAACAAGAAGGCAATATTACAACGCTAGAATTTTCCGCTCCGACACGAGGTTTAATTGGTTATAGAAGTAATTTTATAACTTTAACTAAGGGTGAGGGAGAAATGTTTAGAAGTTTTTCTGAATATAAGAAAGTAGTTCCTAATTTACATACCAGGAAAAATGGAGTTTTAGTTAGTATGGAATCAGGAAAAGCTCTTGGTTATTCACTATTTAATCTTCAAGCTAGAGGCGCATTAACTATTAAACCAGGTGCTGATGTTTATATGGGAATGATTGTCGGAATTCATAATGGTAGTAATGACTTAAATGTTAATCCTTGTAAAAACAAAGAACTTACAAATATGAGAAGTAAAAGTAGTGATGAATCTATTGCGCTGACTACTCCTTATACGTTTACTTTAGAATCAGCTCTTGAATTTATTGAAAGCGACGAATACGTAGAAATAACGCCTAAAGAAATTAGAATACGTAAAAAAGAGCTTGACCCTAGGTTTAGAAATAAAAAATAAGTCCTCTTGAAATATTTATCATTAAAGATTATAATATTAAATAGGAGGAAAGTAATTATGGAATTAAGAGGAAGTAAAACAGAAAGAAATCTACTAGCAGCATTTGTTGGGGAAAGTGAAGCTAGGACAAAATACAATTATTATGCTTCTCAAGCTAAAAAAGAAGGCTATGAACAAATAGCAGCTATTTTTGAAGAAACTGCTAATAATGAAAAAGAACATGCTAAAATATGGTTTAAAAAACTTCATGGTGGTAAAATTCCAACAACTATTGAAAATTTACAAGATGCAATTGATGGAGAAGATTACGAAGCAACTAAAATGTATGTTGGCTTTGCTAAAGAAGCGCGTAAAGAAGGTTTTGAAGAAATCGCTAAACTTTTTGACGGAGTAGCTACAGTTGAGGAAAAACACAGAGAAAGATATATTAAGTTGCTAGAAAATATAGAAAAAGATTTAGTTTTTAAAAAAAATGAAGAAGTTGTATGGAAATGTCGGAATTGTGGGCATATTTATACAGCAAAAGAAGCTTTAGAACTTTGCCCAGTATGTGCTCATCCTTTAGCGCATATGGAAATGCATAAAACAAATTATTAAAAAAGCACTTCGAAAAGTGTTTTTAATTTTTCACATTTATTAGTTCTCTAGCTATTAAATCTCTACTTTGCAATCTTTTAAAATTAGCTTCATTAAATATAAGATCAAACTCACCTATAAATTCATAAATATCTGGTTTAAATCCTAGTTTAAATTGATTATCATTATAAAATTTTGAGTCAGCACTAAAATCAGATGCTAATCCATTTAAATCAATATAGTCATAGTCTTTTTTATAAATTTCAAATAATTTATTGTATAAATAATAATTAGGATATAAATTGGCAAAATTTTCATTATACCCACTTGCTATAATTGTTATTCTATTTAAATATTTAACAACAAGTGCTCCAGCAATATATTCATTGGGTGTTTTTTTTAATCCTTCAGTAGCTTCAATTATATTGTTTTTAAGTTGCAATAATAATTTATCAGAAGCCATTTTAATATTTAAATTTTCTTCATTTGGTTCTACTTGAATTCTATTATTATATTCATTATTGTTTTCTAACTCAAGTTCATATGCATCTTTTGCTTGAATTAGAAAGTTTTTATAATCTACTTTTATTAATATCAATTCTGCCATATCATTTTTAGTAAAAATATTAAGTAAATTTCGATAACTATTTAAATGATTTTTAGAGCTATCTTTAATAAAGTTGCAAAAAATACTGATTTCTCTACTTGTTGCAATATCATATTCTAAACCTCGGTTATTGGCAATATTTATATAATTTTTAACTTCCTCAGTTAATTTATCTTTTTTATATTTTTTTAAATTAATATAAGGATTAATTTTAGGGGTAATTAATTCAAGTGGTTGTACTTCTCTTCTTCTTTTAAAATTTAAATCTTTTAAATCATCAATAATCCTAACATTCTTATTATAATTTCCAGCAAAGTTTTTATTGGGTTTTAATTCACCAATAATAATTTCCGGATTAATTTTCATAAATACTATTTTTTTATTCTTATATTTATTAGTAATATCTTTAATAAACTTTGTAAGTAAGTCTAAATTATAGTAATCAATTAAGAAACCTTTAGGAGCATAGGCATATTTTTGTAAACCAGCAATTCTTTTAAAAAGGATTAATGATGCAGCTACTAAGTTACCGCTATCATCTTCATAACCAATATAATCATAACTATAACCTTGTTCCCCCATATATCTAGCATAACATGAGCTTTGGCAATAATTACGTAGTGGATGATTTTTAGCAAATTCATCGAATCTTTGGATTGTTAGTTCTACTATTTTCATAGATTTACACCTCCTTATAATTATAGCACACCTAAGATAAAAAACATTTAACTTGCTTATCATTTACATTTATTTTATAATTTTATTAGAAGATTAGGAGAAAATATGAAGATAAAAGATATTTATGCAAGAGAAATATTAGATTCAAGAGGTAATCCAACTATTGAAACAGATTTAGTACTTGAAAATGGAATAATGGTAAGAGCTAGTGTCCCAAGTGGGGCATCAACTGGAGAAAATGAAGCAATTGAGCTAAGAGATAATGATAATAAACGTTATCATGGCAAGGGAGTTTTAACCGCTGTTAACAATGTAAATACAATTATTAAAGAAGCTCTAATAGGAAAAGAAATTAATCAAGAAAAAATTGATAAAATACTTATTGAGTTAGACGGAACAGAAAATAAAAGTAAATTGGGTGCAAATAGTATACTTTCGGTTTCAATCTGCATTTTAAAAGCCTTAGCTAAATTACAAAACAAAGAAGTTTATGAGTATTTAGGAAAAGGTGCATTGCCAATACCAATGATGAATATAATTAATGGAGGCGTTCATGCTAGTAGTGGTCTTGAAATCCAAGAATTCATGATTGTTCCAAGGCAAGGAAGTTTTAAAGAAAGATTAAGATGTGGAGCAGAAATATTTCATAGTTTAAAAAAAATATTAGAGCAAAAAGGTTTTTCAACTTCAGTTGGTGATGAAGGTGGCTTTGCCCCAAATTTAAAAACCAATGAAGAAGCACTGGACTACATAATAGCAGCAATAAAAGATAGTAAATATATTCCTGGTAAAAATGTGTTCATTGCCCTTGACTGCGCAGCAACAGAATTTTATGATGGAGAAAATTATACGATTAATAAAGTAAAAATATCTAAAAATGTTTTAATTAAATATTATCAAAATTTAGTAGATAAATATCCAATTATCAGTATTGAAGATGCATTTGCGGAAAATGATATAGAATCCATCAAAAAACTTACTAACTTAATCGGTAATATAATAATGTTAGTAGGAGATGATTATTTTGTAACTAATAAAAAACATTTAGAGCAAGGAATTAAAGAAAAATATAACAATTCTATTTTACTTAAACCGAATCAAATAGGAACAATAAGTGAAATGTTAGAAACTATCAAGTTAGCTAAAGATAATAATTTTAAAACTATTATTTCTCATCGAAGTGGGGAAACAGAAGATCCTTTTATAGCGCATTTAGCAGTTGGACTTGATTTAGGTTATATTAAAACTGGTTCACTAAGTAGATCAGAGAGAACTTGTAAGTATAATGAACTTTTGAGGATTGAAGAAAGAAGTAATTATGAAAAATAATATTAAAGAAAATTTTTTTGAAATAAACGATATTTTTAACAGCCAATATGCAAACAAAGGATTTTTATTTGAAACATATCATGTTGCGGTAAGTTTTTTTAAAACAGGAGCTTGTTGGTGAGATCTTAATTGGCAAAATTAAAATAAATGGATATAATTATAATTGCTGATCTTATCGTTAATGATTTAACAAAAGAAAAAGAAGAATTAAAAAGTTTGTTTTTTTGAAAGGAGAATAACATGCAATGGACAGTAAATAATATTTTAGAAATTTGTGATGGAAAATTATATTCGGGGGATTCTAGCATTAAAATAAGTGGTTTTTCAAAAGATACTCGAACAATTAATGCCGGAGAAATATATATCGGAATTAAGGGTGAAAATTTTGATGGAAACTCATTTTACAATGAAGCTTTTTCGAGTGGAGCAGTAGCTTGCATTATTGAGAAGTCGTACTTGATAAATCTAGGTAAGACTGAAAAAACAATCATTATAGTCGATGATTCTATTTTAGCTCTTAAAAGATTAGCAATAAAAAGATTAGAAGTAGTAAATCCTAAAGTAATCGCAATAACTGGAAGTGTGGGAAAGACTAGTACAAAAGATATGACTCTATCAATTGTCAGTAAAAAATATAAAACATTAGCTACTAAAGGAAATTATAATAATCATATCGGTTTACCTCTAACAATTTTAAAATTAACAGATCAAGAAGTTATAATACTTGAAATGGGAATGAATAATTTAGGAGAAATAAAATATTTATCAAATATTGCTAAACCAGATATAGCGGTTATTACTAATATTCAATCTGTGCATATTGGGAATCTAAATAGCATAGAAAACATTTTAAAAGCAAAGTTAGAAATTATTTCTGGTTTAAAAAAAGATGGAACATTAATTATTAATGGTAATGATGAAAATTTAAAATCCTTAAATATTCCGGCAATTAATATTATTAAATGTGGAACTAAAATAGGAAATTATCTAGCTAAAAATATTAAATCAAATTCCTTCGAAGTAAGGATAGCTAATAAAAATTATGCATTTGTTAACAAAGTAGGTACCTTAGGTTATTTACTTAATAGTTTGTTAGCAATTGCGGTAGGAATTAAACTAGAGGTGCCAATAAAAGATATTCAAGAAGCGATGACTAATTATGAACTTACAAGTGGTAGATTAGAAAAAATTATGACTAAAAAAGGCGCTATTATCATAAATGATTCATATAATGCAAGTGCTTCATCGATGATTAATTCTATAGAATACTTACTTACTCAGCCTGGTAAGCGAAAAATAGCTGTTTTAGGAAATATGAATGAACTAGGAAATGATTCAAAAAAATTGCATTCTGATGTTGGAAAATTTATATCTGAGTATCCAGTTGACTTTTTAATAACGATTGGAGATAATGCTCAATATATAAGTAATCAAGCAAAACTAGGCATGATTGAATCTAATATTAAACATTTTAAGACTAAAGAAGAATCTAAAATATTTCTAAAGGAATTAATAAAACCAGAAGACTTAATAATAGTTAAATCTTCTAATAGTAATAATTTTATAGAAATAGTGAACTATCTTAAGGAAGCTACTTGAATTATTGTCAAGAATATGTTAAATTATTAAAGAAATTGGGTGAAATAAATGGAAACAGTATTATTAATCGTATGTGTTATGCTAATAGCGATTGTCTTATTACAAAGTGGTAAAGCATCAGATGCAAGTCAGATTATTACTGGTGGAAATACAGAGTTATTTCAAAATCAAAAAGAAAGAGGCTCAGAACTTTTAATTAGTCGTATTACTTTATTATTAGGTTTATCTTTTTTTGTCTTATCATTTTTATTATATATAATTAATTAAGTGCTAATGCACTTTTTTTTCTTTGTAAATTAAGTTTATGCTATACTTAAATATATAGGAGTTAAGTTGATATGAAAGAAAAAATAATAAAAGTTTTAAAATTAAAAAAAGATGCTCAAGAAATCATCCAAATTAATGATTTACTTAATTTAAAAACATCAGATGAGTTAAAAGAACTTAATGAGAATTTAGAAAAGTTAGAACAAGAACATATTGTGTTTAAAACTAAAAAGAATAAATATATGCTTTATGAAAATTGTTCAAATTTAAAAGTTGGTCAATTAAGTATTAATAAAAGAGGTAATGGCTTTATATTTTTAGATGGGCAAAATCTTTATATAAATTTTAATAATTTAAATGGCGCAATTAATGATGATCTTGTTTTAGCAGAAACATTTTTTTATCATGATGAACTTGAAGGAAAAATTATTAAAATATTAGAGCGAAATACTAAAAATTTAATTGGCACTATTTATTATAAAAAACAAAGGCCTTACTTAAAACTTGATGATGAAAAAAAAGCTATTAAAATTGAATTAGATTTAGAAAGCACTAAAAATTGTGTAGAAGGTACTAAAGTACTTGTTAATACTACTAAGGCGCTGGGAAACAACAAATATTTCGGTAAAGTAGTAACAATCATTGGACATATTAATGATCCAGGAGTAGATATTAAAACAGTTGCGTACAAGTATGATATATTTGATGATTTTAGTAAAGAAACTTTAGAACAAATAGAAAAAATCCCTTCAGAAGTTTTAGAAAAAGATTTATTAGGACGCAGAGATTTAACTAATGAGAATATATTTACAATTGATGGTTTTGATACTAAAGATATTGATGATGCTTTAAGTTTTAATTATGAAAAAGGTATTTACACCTTAGGAGTTCATATTGCTGATGTAAGTTATTATGTAAAAAAAGATTCACCGCTTGATAAAGATGCATATGAAAGAGCAACGAGCTCTTATTTAGCCGATTCAGTAATCCCTATGCTTCCTCATAAATTATCAAATGGTATTTGTTCGCTTAATCCAGGAGTTATTCGATTAGCTATCTCATGTACTATGAAATTTGATAAAAACGGAAATAATACTGGCTATGATATATTTCCTTCTTATATTAAATCGACTAAAAAAATGACCTATCATGAAGTAAATGATATACTTATGAGAAATATTGAAGTCAAAGGTTATGAAGAATATGTAGAAATTTTACAAGAAATGAATAAACTTGCTAAAATATTAAGAAATCAAAAAGTAAAAAGAGGTTATATTAATTTTGAAATTGATGAGCCAAAACTTATTATTGATGAAGCAGGAAAATGCATTGGAGTTGAAAAAAGGATTAGAGAAGATGGTGAAAAGCTAATTGAAGACTTTATGATAGCTGCTAATGAAACAGTTGCAACTCACATATCTAATTTAGATTTACCATTTCTTTATCGTATTCATGGAAATCCAAAACAAGAAAAGATAGAAAGTTTCATTTCTTTAGTAAGTTTAATGGGATATAAAATTATAGGTAAATTCAAAGATATAAATCCCAAGTCATTGCAAAAAATATTAAGTCAATTATCTGATAAGCCAGAATATAGTATTTTATCATCACTTTTATTAAGAAGTATGCAAAAAGCAATTTATTCACCAGAAAATATTGGCCATTTTGGGCTAGGCAGTAACTGCTATACCCATTTTACAAGTCCAATTAGACGTTTACCAGATTTAATCGTTCATAGATTATTAAGAGAATATTTATTTGATGCCAGTATCAATAATGAAACTATAAATAAGTGGGAAAAAGGTCTTCCTGAAATTGGGGTTCATTCATCAGAAAAAGAACAAAAGTCTGTTGAAGCAGAGCGCGAAGTCGAAGATATGAAAATGGCAGAATATATGGAAAATTATATTGGCGAAATCTACTCAGGTATTATTTCTGGTGTTACTAATTTTGGAATATTTGTCGAATTAGAAAATTTAGTTGAAGGACTCGTTCATATTAATAATTTAACTGATGACTATTATAATTATATCCCCGAATTAATGTCTTTAATTGGACGTAATACTAAAAAAACATATAGATTAGGATCTAAAATAACTGTTAAAGTAATTGGCGCTAGCAAAGAAGCTAGAACTATAGATTTTGAAGTTTACAATGGAGTTAAAAATGGAAATAAAAAATAAAAAGGCATATTTTGATTATATAGTAGAAAAAGAAATTGAAGCGGGACTTGTTTTAAAAGGTACGGAAATAAAATCTATCCGTAAAGGTAGTGTTGATATTAAAGATGCATATGTTAAAATTAAACATAATGAAGCATATGTTATTAATATGTATATTGCTAAATATGAAGAGGGAAACCGTTTTAATCACGAAGAACGCAGAACTAGAAAAATTTTACTTCATAAACAAGAAATAAAGAGATTAGTAACTGATATAGATAGAAATGGATACACGGTTATTCCTTTAAAATTATATATTAAAAGCGGTCGTGCTAAACTTCTTATTGGAGTTTGCAAGGGAAAACATCTCTATGATAAGAGAGCTGCTTTAAAAGAAAAAGAATTAAAGAAAGAAGCAAAATTAAATGAATATTAAAAAGTTAATTATATTAATGTTTTCTTTTTTAATATTGCCAAAAACTGCTATAGCTTATAACAAAGCAGCTATTGATATTACTAGGGTGGATATTAGTGAGTTAAAGAATGCTCTTGATTTAAAAATTATTTCCAGCCAGGAACTTACATTACTTTATTTAGATAGAATTGAAGCATATGATAAAAACTACAATGCAATTATTTCGATTAATGATAAGGCACTTGTTGAAGCAAAAAAATTAGATGAAGAAAGAGATAATGGTAATGTAAGATCAATTCTCCATGGGATACCGATTATAGTAAAAGATAATATTGATGTTCTAGGAATGACCACAACTGCAGGAGCCAAAGCATTAAGTGATAACTACCCTAAAGCAAATGCAGATGCGATTCAAAAATTAATCGATGCGGGAGCAATTATTCTTGCCAAAGCTAATATGAGTGAATTTGCTTTTCAGGCATCCTCATCAAGAAGTAGTTACGGAACTGTAAAAAACGCATACAATTTAGAATATTCGGCATATGGTTCAAGTGGAGGTTCAGCTACTTCAGTAGCAGCATCTTTTGCAACAGCAGCTCTAGGAACTGATACTAACTCTTCGGTTAGACTTCCGGCTGCTGCCTCTAATTTAGTTGGATTAAGACCAACAACAGAGCTAATTAGTAAAACTGGTGTTCTTCCCTACGATCCTATTAGAGATACAATAGGCACGCTGACAAAAACCGTAGCTGATTCAATTTATATAATGAATATTATTAATCAAAATAATAAAGAATTTAAAGTTGATATAAACAATTTAAAAGGTTTAAGAATTGGAATTCCAACAAATTTTTTTAAAGGAGATAGTAATAACAATTTACCAGAAAATCAATCGACTTATAGCGAAATCCAAGCTTTAATGGAAGTAGCAATAAAAAAGTTAGAAGCAGAAAATATTACCATTATTTACCTTGATGATTATTATAATTATCAAACAGATTCTTGGTTTAGTAATTCACTGAGTGGCTATTTATTTTGTGATAGTTTTAATAAATATCTTAAAAATACTTCTTCGACAATCAGAAGTTTTACGGAATTAGCTATTTCACCAAATATAATCACAGATTTAAGTGATTATACTGGCTCCTGCGATAGTTTAGAAACAAGACTTATCGAAAAAAATATTCTTAAACAAGAATATAAAGATTACATTAATGAGATAATGACAAACAATAATATTGATTTAATAATGTATCCAACTACTAAAAATAAATTATTAAAAAATGCTGATTCTTCAAGGGTTCAAAATCTCTCAGCTCATGCCTCATCAACAATAAATTATCCGGCTATAACTCTGCCTCTTGGTTTTGATAAAGATAATCTTCCCTATGGAATAGAATTCATGGCTAAATCCAATAATGAAGATTTATTATATAATATTGCCAGTCTTTATGAAAATAAGAATCACAAAACACCATCAATTGCACCATCACTTTATGAAGTGCCTGATAATTTAAATAAATTAGTTTCAAATTATACTATTAAAATGAGTAATGCAAAATATGATTTTGAAAAGAAGTGGTTAACAGAAGTCCAAAAGTTTTTTAGAGATTATCTAAATAAAGATAATAGTCACCTAATAGATAACTTAAATCAGCAATACCAACATAATAAAAACTATTCAATATTAATTAAAATTTTAATATTTTTTACAGCAAGTACCTCATTCTTATTCATAGTGAGAAAATTAATACTAAAAAATACGAAACCTACCAAAAATCAACGAAAAAGATTAAAATCATCTTTATTTTAATCTTTTTTGTTGTATAATTTATTTAAATATAAGGGGGCTAGATATAGGTGGTTGTATGATAAAATTTGTTGTAATTGAAGATGGACCTGATTATCAAGAAATAATCTGTAAAATTATCGAAAAAACTATATTTAAAACAGATAACGATTATCGAATCGAAAAGCACAATAAGTATTCATTAGAATTATCAGAAACCATAAAAGATTGTTCAGTTCATAAAATTTATATATTAGATATAGATTTAGGAAAAGGACCATCAGGATTAGAAATTGCTAAAGAAATTAGAGAGATAGATTGGGATAGCGAAATAATATTTATTACTAGCCATGCCAAACTTTTTGAAACAGTTTATCGTAATATTTTTAATGTTTTTGCTTTTATTGAAAAATTTGTCTCTTTAGAAAGCAGACTTGAAGATATTCTTTTAAAGATTATTTCGAAAAAAGTTGATATTGGAAAATTTTATTATTCAAATAGCAAAATAGATGTTCAAATATATTATAAAGATATAACTTATATTTATCGTGATACCATAGAAAGAAAATTAGTAATTAAAACTACAACAAATAAATTTTTACTTAACAAAACCATTTTAGAAATATCTAAAGAATTAGATGATAGATTTAAACAAATTCATAGAGCTTGTATTGTAAATATTGACAGAGTAAATATGTTTAATTGGTCAAAAGGGTATTTTGAGCTTGATAATGGTGAAAAAGTAAATTTGTGTTCTAAAAATTTTAGGAAGAATATAAGCAATGGATTATTTTAATATCCCTGGATTTTTAATAATGGTATTTGGATTTTATGTTATTTTATATTCATATAATTTTTTTACTGGAGTGAATATAATAATTACAAATAAACTCAAATATATAATAGGACTCTTTTCATTGATTATGATAATTAATAATCTTTATAGTTTTTCATTTTTAAAAATTACTGGTACAATAATTATTATTATATTATTTTTTTGGGTTTTAGAGAAAAAAATGAACTTTGAACTTATATTTACTAGTGTTTTTATTTGCTTATTAACAATAATGATAGAATTTATATTATCAATAATAGTATCTTTTGTTGTTACTGATTTAAAATCAGTAAATCAATTATTAATATTAAAAGATTTGTTTTCTTTAATATTTTTTTGGATTTATTATTTTATCGCCACATGTTTTATTTTTAAATATATTTACGTTAGGACATTGGAATTATTTAAAAAAAAGAAAGTACTTATTGTGCTAGTTTTTGGATTTTTTTTATTGACTGCTTTACTTTATTCAATGTATGTAGTTAATTATAATAACATTCACTTGTATATTTTTAGCTTATTAACCATATTAATATATATAATTATTATATATTGCTATCTTAAAGAAATTCATAACAACCAACTATTAAAAATCAAAAATGACTTTTTATTAGAGAGACAACAGTTATTTAATAGTACACTTGAAGATTATCGAACTCTTCGTCACAATCTATTAAACGATTTCGTTTTTATTAGCAGTATGTGTGAAGAAAGCGTTCAAAAAACTATAAAGGAAAAAATAAAAAAATATAATACAAGCTTAAATTATATTAATGATTTTACTAAGATTCCGGATGGATTACAAGGATTAATATATTTTAAATCTAGCATTGCAAAAAAAAAGGATGTTTTATTTTATACTGACAATGAACTAAGCATAGAAAAAAGCGAGTTTAGTAAAAAAATATATATCGATTTATTTGAAATAATATCTATATTATTAGACAATGCTATTGAGGCAGCAGAATTATCTATATCTAAAGTTGTTTATTTTAATATTATTAAGAAAAATAATGAAATCTGTTTTGTAATTTTAAATACATTTAATAATCAAATAGATTTAGATAATATAAGTAATAAAAATTATAGTACTAAAGGCCCTAATAGAGGATTAGGTTTAAATTATACGAAATTATTGAATAAAGAGATAAATATAAAAACTACTATTATAAATAATTTGTTTAAAACAGAAATTAGTATAATAAAAGAATAGAAACTATCATCTATTCTTTCTTATAAGTTGTTACTTAATTAGTGATTGAGGGCAATCAGGCTCTTCAGTTAACCAAAGATATGATGCAAAAGTACCTCCAACAGCTCTTCCTAAAAATGCTAGTATTTCGGCCATAAAATTCAACTCCTTTCCCAAATGTTTAAATATATAATTAATTTAAACCATAATATAAATAATTGTTATAACGCATTTTAAATAATTTATAAAATATTGGGGTTATTAGGATTGACTGATATAATAGTGCAAAAGCTATTATGTTTATTATAGAGTTATTATTTAAAATAATAATTAATGAATATATAATCGCTATAACTAAAGTTAAAATTTTTAATATTAGTCTTCTTTTTTTATTTATAATTGGTCTTGCTGAAGTATCTGCTGGACTATATAAATAATAAATAATTAAAGAAAATAATATTATACCAAACTTGAAATAAATATTAAGATTTATTATTGTAGCAATATAAGGTAAAATTACAAAAGAGACACCTGATAATAGCCAGCAAACTAAACTAGACTTAGCGTGGAATCCATAACTAAAACTTCTAAGTGGAACATAAAACAACAAAAATAATAGTCCTTCTTTAAAAATTCCTAAAAAAGCATTAATTATAAAATAAACAGTTAGTTTGCTTATATTTAAATAAAGTGCTTCAAGTCCATATCGAATTTCTTGCAATTTAATTTCGTCATATTTATTTTCTTTAATTATTGAGTTCATTCCTAGATTTACTACTAAATTTTTCATGTGTCCTCGCCTTTACCTTTAAAATGATATCATAAATAATAATACATTATTGTTTATTTGTACCAAATGTCGAAATATGACATCTAAAGCAATTTATTCTCACTATATGTTTATTAAGCAATGATTTTGAACATAAACAATAACTTTTAGACCTTTTTTGACACAATTTTTAAAATTTTGTTGTTATACTTGCTTTATCACTAAATACAACATTTTAAAAACTCAAATATTTTGTGATAGCTGTAAGAAATCTGTTAGAAGGGAAGGTGTTTTGTGTGAGAGGTAAAGTGAAGTGGTTTAATAATGAAAAAGGCTATGGCTTTATTGAATATGAAGACCTAGAAGATATTTTTGTTCACTACTCAGCAATCATCAAAGAAGGTTACAAGACTCTTAAAGAAGGTGAGCTCGTTGATTTCAACTTAATCGAAACTACAAAAGGCTTACAAGCGGTGGATGTATATGCTGTAAAAATGACTACAATTTTGTAGTTTTTTTCTTTTTATTATGCTATAATTTTTTAAAGGAAGTGATATAATTTGAAAGTAATAATACATGGAGATAAAATTAAAATTACTGATTCAATAAAGACTTTTATTGAAGAAAAAATTTCAAAACTTGATAAATATTTTGATTCACCAGAAAAAATTGAAGCAAAAGTAATAATTAGAATTAAAAACAATAAACAGACAATTGAGGTTACGGTACCTGCTCAAAAGTTTACTTTAAGAGCAGAAGAAACTCATGCTGATTTGTATGCTGCAGTTGATTTAGTTATTGACAAACTAGAAAGCCAGTTTAGAAAACATAAGACAAGATTAAATGATAGATACAAAAAGGAACCGAAAATTATAGATTTTATTTTTGATAATGATTACGATAGTTACAAAGAAAACGAGAGTAAGATTATAAAAAGAAAAGATATTAAATCAAAACCGATGGATGAAGAAGAGGCCATTTTACAGATGGAACTTTTAAATCATGATTTTTTCATTTTTAAAAATATTCAAGAAGAATGTTTTTCGGTTATTTATAAAAGGAAAGATGGACAATACGGTATTATAAATACATATTAAGGACTTTATGTCCTTTTTATTTTATTTAAATACAGTACACAAGAAGAAATATCCATGTTATAATCTTTTAAGTGAGACCAACTATAATGTGTCAAGATAAAATTGAAAAAAAATTCAAACACAAATTAGGCACACAAAAAGCTGA
>Ga0265294_10001488_pt1 | contig 31453 bp, 32 predicted proteins | sample MunlanPumphouse3_FD_192504 | JGI IMG/M metagenome (GOLD analysis project Ga0265294, IMG submission 192504) | Groundwater microbial communities from a municipal landfill in Southern Ontario, Canada - Pumphouse #3 | ecosystem: Environmental > Aquatic > Deep subsurface > Groundwater | place...
CGTTGCCTGAGCGAGGATGATCCTGGCTTCAGGCATGCCGATCACATGTACGGCATCGAAGCAGGCCTGCGCCATGACGAGCCCGTTGGGCGAGGCGTTGCCGACGTCTTCGGACGCGAAGACGATAAGGCGGCGCGCGATAAATTCCGGCTTTTCGCCGGCATCGAGCATCCGCGCGAGGTAATACACGGCGGCGTCGGGATCGGAGCCCCTGAGGCTCTTGATGAAAGCGCTGATTATATCGTAATGGTAGTCGCCCGATTTGTCGTATTTCTTTCTGCTGTCAGACAGCGCTTTCTTCAGCTCGGTCTGTCCGATCAGAACATCCTTTTCCTGTCCGGACAGCTCGACCGCAAGCTCAAGCGTATTGAGCATTTTGCGTGCGTCCCCTCCGCCGGACTCGACGAGTATCTTTCTGGCGTCATCCGCGATGACGACCCCCGCGGCGGCCAGCACCGGATCAGAATTCAGCGCTTTATCGAGGATCTTTCCCAGCGCTTCCTCGCTTAACAGATTGAGCTTTAAGACCTTGCTTCTGGACAGGAGCGCTGAATTTACCTCGAACGACGGGTTCTCCGTCGTCGCGCCGATAAGCCGGATGATCCCTTTCTCGACCGAGTCTAAGAGCGCGTCCTGCTGTCCCTTGTTGTACCTGTGGATCTCATCGATGAACAGCACGGACCCGTGACCTTTGCGGGCAGCCGCGGCCGACTTCGCTATGATCTCGCGGAGGTCTTTTACTCCGGAGCTCACTGCGCTTATCTGGTAGAACGCGGAACCCGTCTCGGCCGCAATTATCTTAGCCAGCGTCGTTTTTCCGCTGCCCGGCGGACCCCACAGAATAATTGAATAGACGGTCTTATTTTTTATCATTCCGTCAATTATTCTGCCTTCGCCCGTCAGGTGCTCCTGCCCGACCACATCCGAGATGTGCTTTGCCCTGATCCGCTCTGCTAAAGGCACGAGCTCCGGCGCTATGTCTTTCTTATTTTCCGTATCTTCGAAAAGTTCATCCATCTGATCACTACCGCTTTTTTATGGAAAATAAGCTATTTGCGCCGTTTTTTCAACTAAATAAAAGGGGCTGACAGATTATTTTCCTTGTCAGCCCCTTTCTGAGGAGTTCATATGAGGTGTTATCTATTTGAAGCGTTATGTCCTATTCCCGGGGTTCAACATCGGTTTCATGCCGACCCAAATCTTCCTAAACGCATTACTGCAAGGAGGAGCGCCGTCCGCGAAAAGGAGCCTGCTTTGAGGCAGGTGACTTGAGCGGACAAGCTCCGACGCCGCAGTCATGCGTTTACATGCCCATCATTGAGGGATCCATGCCGCCCATACCGCCGCCCGGCATACCAGCAGCCTTCTCCTTCTCCGGTTTCTCAGCCACAACACATTCTGTGGTCAGAAGCAGAGAAGCTATAGAAGCGGCGTTCTCAAGAGCTGTGTAAGTAACTTTTGTAGGATCTATTACGCCTGCTTCGACCAGGTCTTCATAGACTTCGGTCTTTGCGTTGAAACCGTAGGCGAAATTCTTGTTCGAGATCACTTTGTTAAGAACAACGGCGCCTTCAAGACCCGCGTTTATAACGATCTGCCTTAAGGGTTCCTCGAGCGCTTTTTTAAGAATGTTGATACCCACTCTTTCCTCGCCTTCGCACTTGACCTTGTCGAGTACGGAGATGGCTCTTACGAGAGCGACTCCGCCGCCGGGTACTATTCCGTCCTCGATCGCTGCTCTTGTTGCGTGAAGCGCGTCGTCAACTCTGTCTTTTATCTCTTTCATCTCGACTTCAGACGCGGCTCCGACCTTTATTACGGCTACGCCGCCTGCGAGCTTGGCAAGTCTTTCGTTGAGTTTTTCCTTATCGTAATCGGATGTTGTTACCTCGATCTGCTTTTTGATGCTGTCGATCCTGTTCTGGATGTCTTTTTTCTTGCCCAGCCCGTCAACGATCTTGGTGTTCTCTTTGTCGATTATAACGGTCTTCGCGCTTCCCAGCATTTCAAGTTCCGCGTTCTCGAGTTTCATTCCGAGCTCTTCAGTGATCAGCTCTCCGCCTGTTAAGATCGCGATATCTTTCAGCATCTCTTTTCTTCTGTCGCCGAAACCGGGAGCTTTGACGGCCGCTATCTTTAAAGAGCCTCTCAGCTTGTTGACAACAAGGGTCGCCAGCGCTTCGCCTTCTATATCTTCAGCCACGATGATCAGAGCTTTACCTGTCTGAGCTACTTTCTCAAGGATCGGGACCATTTCTTTTATGGATGATATTTTTTTGTCGTAAAGAAGAATGTAGGGATTTTCCATCCTGACTTCCATCGCTTCGGGGTCGTTGATGAAATAAGGCGACAGATATCCTCTGTCGAACTGCATACCCTGAACAACTTCGAGAGTGCTTTCCATCGATTTTGCCTCTTCGACGGTGATAACGCCTGTTGTTCCCACGGCTTTCATTGCGTCGGCTATCATTTTACCTACGCTTTCGTCGTTGTTCGCGCTGATCGATGCCACATTTGATATCTCTTTGAAATCATTGCTTACTTTTTTTGTTTTGGACATAAGGTATTTTTTAACTTCGGCCACGCCTTTGTCGATACCCTTTTTGATGTCCATAGGGTTCGCGCCTGCAGTGACGTTCTTGAGACCTTCGGTTATGATAGCCTGAGCTATAACTGTGGCGGTCGTGGTTCCGTCGCCGGCTTTGTCGGATGTTCTTGAAGCCACATCTTTTATCATTTCCGCGCCTATTTTCTGGATCGGAATGTCAAGTTCGATCTCTTTTGCTACCGTAACTCCGTCTTTTGTTATGACGGGAGCGCCGTATTTTTTCTCGAGAACAACGTTCCTGCCTTTTGGTCCGAGCGTAACTTTTACCGCGTTGGCCAGTATGTCAACACCTTTCTTAAGTTCGGTACGGGCTTCGATCCCATATTCGATCATTTTTGCCATTTTAAGTTTCTCCTTATGATTAAATTATTTTACGATCGCAAGTACATCTTCGAATTTGAGTATGAGGTATTTTACTTCGCTTATTGTGACCTCGGTTCCGGAATATTTGGGATAGATCACCTTGTCGCCGACCTTGATCTCCTTTTTCATGTCTTCGTCGTTACCGACCGCTACGACTTTGCCCATCTGCGGTTTTTCTTTTGATGACGTATCGGGTAATATGATCCCGCCTTTTGTTTTGTTCTCTGTTTCTTCGATGATCTCAAGAACCACTCTGTCCTTGATAGGTTTTAGATTTACTGCCATTTTATTCTCCTTTCGGTTAATTTTTTGTTTGCTTACATGTATTGCAACTATAATGCCAACGCGATTTAAGTGCGTAAAAAAAGGGGCCGGTCATACCTGATGCCCCTAATCTGTCATATTATGTCAGGACAGTGTCAAATCCTGCCCAGTTTCCACCTGCTTATACCTCTGAAGAACATCATTACCGAGAACGGCACCACGAAATCTGATTCCATTATCCTGTTCGCATTGGACAGCAGAAGCCATGCTTTATCAAATTCGTTCTTCCTGTAATACTTCAGAAATATAGCCATCATCTGTTTGGAAAACTCTCTGAACCTTCTGTCATTCATTATTAAAAGCACGGCGTTTTTATAGTATTCGGTACCTTCTTCGGTATGGAACCAGCCTTCCTGCGATACGGGCTCTCCAAGTTCTTTTATGATATTGTCCGTCTCTTCGTCCGTGAAAGTGAACTCCGTGAATTCTTCCGTACTGAAGAAATTGAAACTGTCGGCCATGAATTTATCGGGGTCCTTATCGTATTCATGACCAACCGCGGCGTGAGCGTTCATGAGCCCCATTGATGCTTCCATAATGCTCTTCTGCATGACCGGGCTGCCGAAATATGATCCCGCCGATGTATTTTCCTTTTCCTGTTTTTTCTGAGCGAATTCGGCCGAGGTCTGGTAGAAAACGCATTCCGCGCAGTCTTCGTTCCTTATAGTAGCGCAGCAGACGGGACAGATCAGAGCGTCGTTATTTATCAGGCATTTCCTCTTTCCCGGTTTCGAGCTGCAGTTCACACATTTTTCTTTTGCCATATCTTTATCCTGAGTTTACTTATTTCAAGAACGCGGTAATGATATAAAATTATTCGTGTTAAATCAAAGGTTTTTTACCAAAAAAAAAGGAACCTTTTTGCCGGTCCCTTTTCGTTGAGGAGTGAGTGTTGAGGGGTTCTTTTTAGAATTTGTGACCGAATTTGAAGATGCCTTTTCTGAAATCGTATGTAACTTGTGTTTTTATCATCTCTTTCAGGTCCTGATTCTTAAATTTTTTATCTATCTTCATTTTGTGCTCCTTTTTTTATGTTTATGTCAATTACACAGGTAATATAACTACGGGAGCGCGACCGTCCAACCTTAGTCCGACGAAATGCAGAAAGAGGGGTGTGAACCGAATTAATCAGCGGTTGCCGAATACAAATGTTGTAAGAAAAATTGTCTCGTTTCTGCTTCGTTCATTTAATCATTCCTTTTAACAAGTAAGTCTGATACCAATAAAAGAAGGCTTCCGGATTTGATTTTTTCAGTTTATTTAACTTATTTATTTCCTGATTTTAATGACCCACTCTTCTATTTGTGCAGGATCTTTAAATTTTATTATTTCGGTACATTTATGCTCAATTAAAGTTGACAGATAAGCCGCTCTTGAAGAAAAAACAATAGCTTTATCGATATGAAACGATTCTGAGAATATATAAGCCTTCAACTTAGAAATACCTTTAACAAGAATGTCATATCTACCTCTGCCTAATTGATTATTGGTTGAAATGCAAAGCGAAGTCTGAACAATATCATTGAGTACGGTCTCAACGCCCGCATTGATATTTCTGTAATTCATTTCTGTTTCGGCAATTTTTCTAAAAGTTTTTGAAACTGTTGACATTTCTTTAGAAGCTTCAAAAAGGTTTCCGATATCATACAGCTGTTTGATGATCTCCATACCCATTTCTATCGAATTTTTCTCATACGGAATACCGGTTGTATTCGGAGCGAATGCCGTAAGTTTATCACCTAAGAGATCTTCAACTCCCGGAATTGTTACTTTATTGCTTGATCCATCAATTTTTATGAAAGGCGAATTTATATCTGTCGGGTTCAAATTTGCATAATTATTCGATTCTATCAGAATATCTAAGAGAATATTGTCTTCAGGTATATTGCTTTGATGCACGGGAGTATAGTAGAATTTATAATGAAGTTTACGGATCTTAGAATTAACCATTCTGTTTTGCAGCTCATACCGTGTGAAATTCTTTTCATTTAAAAACTTCTTAAAATAATCTTCAAAATTTATATCTGAAAGTGTAATAATGTCGATATCTGTCGAAAATCTTTTTGGAGTAGTTCCCTGAAGTAACATAACAGCCGTTCCGCCTTTAAAAATAAAAGGCAATTCAGATTCGGCCAGCCCATCCAGGAGAAGTAAAGCTCTTATTACTTTTTCTATCAGGATTTTATCGGCTTTCCTGTTTTCATTCGAAACCTGCTTTATCCAGTCAATATTTAAGGTGTCCTTAGAGATCACAGTTTATTCCCTATTTATCGGCAAATTATATCATTTATTGCCGTTTCTTTGATTACTTGCATCAGCTATAATATTATAGCTGTTTCTTCTTTTTGCATACCTGTTTAACTTGTCATAATTTAATGTATATTTGTTTATAGCATTTCTGAATATATTAAACTTTTCATTCCCTTGTATAAAGTAAAACAATTCCTTATCTGAAAAGATATCAACCAGTATTTTTTCCAGATCCGGAACCGGTACTCTTTCTTGTTCCGTTACGGGTGCTTCGCTTACAAGATTTTTTACAATTACCGGATTCCTGATATTAATTACATATTCTTCTATAAGGTTTTCTTTGGGTTCGTAAAAAACATTTGAATTCGTTTCTTTAAGGCTGTTATACACAGATTGGACAGCTTCTCTTTCAACCTCAACTATTAGAAAATTGATGCCGAAAATATGCTGAAGAAATTCTTTTATTACGGAAAGATTCCAAATACAATATTTAGCATATGGAAATTTTCTTTTAATTTCATTAGATATTTTTCTTTGCAAATTCGAAATACTATGAACGAACTTCCTTTCAGAACCCAAAGAATAAATGCCTCTGCCGATCCTTGTTATTATTCCTTTAGAAATAAGATCGTAAACTCTCCAGCTTAAGGTGCCGTTTTTTACATCAGGATTTATTCGTATGAAATAATCATTCAGTTCTTTAATAGAAAATGATTTACGATTACTGAAATATTCTAAAAAATTATCTTTATCAAATACCTTCTTCATTGTGACAATATACCCAATTATCGGCAATTTGTCAAGATTTTTGCCGAAACTTTGATACGATATGATAAGTTTACTGCAAAGTTGAATTCCCTGCAAAAAAAAGGAACCTTTTTGCGGGTCCCTTTTTCGTTGAGGAGTGAGTGTATGAAGAGTATGGGTATTCTTAGAATGTGAATTTGTGTTTTGACAGCGAGTTTCTGAATTTGAATGTGAAGTTCACTGCCTCTACGGCTTTTTTATCTTCTACTGTCATTGTGGTGTTTGTATTTGTATTCATTTTGTGCTCCTTTTTTATCTTTTTATTTCAATTACACAGGTAATATACTACGGGATAAGGAGCCGTCAAAGGTAAGTCCGACGAAATGCAGAAACGGGGGTGCGAAAGGTAGTAAAAATACTATGCAGGGATCAATCAGCGGTTGCCGAATACAAATGTTTCTGAAATTTGATGAAAGTGTTTCTTATTCTGTCAACTCCGCCCAAAAGGTCTGTGGCATCAGCAATAGCGAAGTATTTGATCTTGAGCAGATCAGGTATCTTATCTTCAAAGAGTTCTTCTATGCCTGTTTCAATATATTTTGAAAGTACAAACTCTAAAAATTCTTTCTGATTGTTATCAAGTCCGCCGAATATGAAAGGCTGAGCTTTTGCTACTCTTGCTTCTCTCGAAATCGGACTTACCGAGAATGAAATGTATTCGAGGACATCGAAAAGATCGCTGTTTTCGGCTTGAACAATTTTTTGAAGCTCTTTCAGCTGATCCATCCCGTAACCTGCGCCTTCGAGCCTTTTTAAAAACAGTTGTCTTGTTTTCGGTTCCGACCATATTCGCCTTAATTCTTCTTCGTCTTTGAAGAACTCGGGAAGCTTGCCGTACAGCCTTTCAAGGAACTGCTGAGCCGTTATCGGTTTACCTTCCGCATCCCAGAAAGAAGTCTGTGAAAAGTGCTCTATCTCTCTTTCCTTTCCGTCACGAAGTTTAATCTTTAATTTCTGAATTACTTTACCGTCATCTGGATCCTGACCGTAAGGCGGCATCCTCGGAGGGTCCATGGTTCTTGTCGGTCTATCAACAATTACAGGCTCCAATGGTTCGCCGTCCCACTCCGGATCTGAGAAATTCCGGCTTGCGCCTACGAAATCGTAGATAGTAAAATATTCTTTGCCGTCAAAAAGCCTTGTGCCTCTGCCGATGATCTGCTTGAACTCGATCATGGAATTGACCGGTCTGAAAAGCACGATATTTCTCACATTTCTCGCATCAACTCCGGTAGAAAGTTTTTGAGAAGTCGTCAGCACGGTCGGGATCGTTTTGTCGTTATCTTTAAATTCTTCAAGATACTGGTCACCCAGCTTGCCGTCATTCGCGGTCACTCTTACGCAGTAATTAGGTTCTGAACTCTGCTTTTTCTGGTTTATCAGGTCTCTTATCGCGGCCGCATGGTCCTGATTTGCGCAGAACACGAGCGTTTTCTGTTTCTGATCGATCTCGGACAATAAAATATTAACCCGCTTAGCCTCACGTTCTTTGATCTCAATTATTCTGTTGAAATCCGTCTCTTTATAAACTTTACCTTCCTCTACTTCACCCTCGATAACATAATCGTCTGTATCGTAGGTATATTCGTCAAGAGTAGTCTGGATTGACCTGACCCTGAACGGAGTGAGAAAACCGTCATTTATGCCTTCTTTGAGCGAATAGACATATAAAGGCTCACCGAAATATCTGTAGGTATCTGCGTTCTCTTTTCGCTTTGGAGTTGCAGTAAGTCCGATCTGGACAGCTCCAGAAAAGTGTTCCATAATATCGCGCCAGTTGCTTTCGTCGTTGGCTCCGCCTCTGTGACATTCATCTATGATCACAAGATCGAAGAAATCCCTGGGGTATTCACCGAAATAGGGTGTATTCTCCGCGCCTGACATGAAGGTTTGAAATATTGTAAAAAATAAACTGCCGTTTGTGGGAACCGTACCTCTTTTTCTGATCTCGGAAGGCTTTATCCTTACCATTGCGTCTTCGGGGAATGAATTGAATGCGTTGAAAGCCTGATTAGCCAGAATATTCCTGTCCGCGAGAAATAAAATCCTAGGTCTTCTCTCTCCGTCACGATTAAGATTCCAGCGTGCGTAAAACAGCTTCCACGCGATCTGGAAAGCGATCATCGTCTTGCCTGTTCCCGTAGCGAGAGTTAAAAGCATCCTTTTTTTGCCGTCAGCCACCGCGTCAAGAACTCTTTGAATGGCGATATCCTGATAGAATCTCAGCTCAAAATTACCGCCTTGAGCAACACTCTCAAACTTCGACTTCCAGAGACTTGAATCAGACACTTCAGCCTTAATCTTTCCGGCAGCCATATTCCATAATTCATCAGGTGACGGAAATCTTTCAACAAGACCCTCCGCGCCTGAATCCATACATATCTGATAGATCTCTTTTCCGTTTGTAGAATAAGCATAATCAAGACTAAGCTTCTGAGCATAATCCTTTGCCTGCGCAACACCGTCGCCGATCACCCTGAGAGAGCTTTTAGCCTCAATAACAGCAAGCTTTCTGCCTTTATGAACGAGAATATAATCCGCAATGATAGCATTTCGCCTTTCCGCATCCGTTTTGATCTTGCCGGGAGATATATGGAATTCGCGCATCACTTTTGAGCCTTCAACCGTGCCCCATCCGCTTTCTCTCAGCTTCGGATCAATTATTTCCGCTCTCGTTTCCGCTTCGTTCATTGATTATTTCTTATTCGTTATATATTTTTGATTAGGACTATTTGGTTTGTCCGGAACAGTTAGTTCGAGCATACCTGAATCGAGAAGAGGCTTGAGTATTTCTGCCCTGAAATGCTCCCTATGAGACAGGTCAAGATAATTCATTATTTCGGAACTTGATCTAGGCTCCCTGCAATATTCGAGAATCTTGCTTACCCTTTTGTCCCGTTCGGTAACTTGCTCGGTAACTTGCTCGGTAACTTGCTCGGTAACTTGCTCGGTAACTTGCTCGGTAACTTGCTCGGTAGTCTTTTCATCAACATTCATTAGGCTATACAGATCTTTTCCGTATTTAGCTTCGAATTTGAAAATATCCTTTTCTTCGATAACAGGATCGATCCCGAAGAATGCTTTCCCGTAGCGGGCAACCTTCCTGAATCCTGAACCGAGCTCCTCGCAGAATTTTATCTCCCTAAAGAAAGCTGAAATAGCAGGATTTTTGGGAAATGGCCTCGAATCCTGAATACTGATGACACCATAGCCATGCGGCTTGTTGGAATTTTCTATATAAAGTCTGTCTCTTTCGATTATGAATTTTGCGGGAAAATGATTCATGTATTCCCTGTGTATAAGTGAGTTTGCTATAACCTCCCTCATCACCATTGATCTTATGCTTATGCGCTGATCACCTTCAAGATAGAACGGGTCGGGCAGATGTTTTTCTGCAAAAGCAACCAGCCTTTTATAGCTTTCTATCAGGTTTGTTCTCACAAGATCCCTGTCATCGTACCTGTCGGTGTCGATCTTCCTTAGAACTGCGTCAGTCCTGTGATGAGGCACTGCAGAGAGAATAACATCATCCTTAGCGAGAAGCAGAATAGCCGCAAGAGTAAAACCTTCTTTTCCCGTCTGCCAGTCTTTTTTGAACAGACCTGCACTCTTTATCAGTTCCTCGTCAGTCATATTTGCCCATGGATGATCCTGCCTTGCGACCGTCGCGATCTTTCTTGCATAACTAATAAGATCCTGCCTGAATTCAGACATCGTAACATAAGGATAAACAGTATTTTCGGTAAATCCAGTCTGTTTTCTAAGATAAAGATTAGCTACAAGAGTCGTATTATCGGTAATATTAAAATCACCATCTTCATTTCTATCATAAATTTTACCGCTGCACCTGTGAACCTGAGAGCTTTCCGGAATATAAATGTAAAGAATTTTCTTGCCGTCAATTTCGATTTCATCGATAGTAAGATAAACCGTCGGGCTGAACTTATTTATATTATTCAAAGAAGTAACAAAATCATTTCTGATCTTCCCAATATATTCAGGATCAATACCTACAACTGTGCCGTTATCCTTAACACCAAGCAGAAGCTCTCCGCCTATCCTGTTCAGAAAAGCGCACACAGTCTCATAAACATTTTTCGGAAGCTCACGCTTACATTCCTTAAACTCTACATTTATGAACTCACCGGCTTTGAGAATATCTCTGATCTTTTCAATCATAATTTCGTACACCAAATCTCTTTGTCATAACACCTTTGAATTATAAGGCAACGGAGTCGTTAAATCAAGAAATAGTTCCAGATAAAGTTTATAAAATCCAATAAACGGCAATTTGTCAAGTTTTTTGCCGAAACTTTGATAAGAGGATAAAACCATCTTTTACAATCTGTCAAGCTCATCAATTAAAGCTGTTCTGTTTGGATATTTAGCTTTAAGTTCAGCGACAATCTGATCAGCTTTATCTCTCCCTCCGAGTTTTCTCATTCTTCTTATATACCTGCATGCCGTCTGGTAATGAGGTCTCGATACATTTTCGGTCAGATATTTATTTATTGCCTGAAAGTAAAGCTGAACAAGTTCAGGGCTGTAATCTTTGGCAAGATACTTTTCGTTGCCGCTGAGCGTGTAAAGATCCGGATTTTTTGATACTAAAGCAAGCAGTCTGTCGAACATCTGCTCTTTTATATAAATATCTTCGATCTGTCTTGATCCCAGCGAAGATCTAGTATTCGATATTTCGCTTATCATACCTTCGAGGAATTCATCCCATTTTTCAGGCTCGATATTATCTTTAAGTATCTTATAGTAGTCTCTCTCTCGGAGAAAATTATTTATGAAAAGCATTCGCGCATACTCGATAGTTTTTATTTTGTCACCTTCGAGCATAGCGATCTCAAGCAGTTTGTCATACCATTTTTTTGCAAGTCCCGGCCAGTCTTTTTTGTCATGTTCAATGCCGTCTTCACAGATCTTTTTTGCTTCTGCGTAGTTTTTTTCAAGAATTGCAGACATTATGGCTTCTTCCCTTACAAGAGGGTTTGACAGATTTCTGTTAATAAAATCCTGAACTTCTTTTTTTGTGCCGAACTTTTTTAGCGCTTTGAGCTTTAGATGCCTTGCGCGTTCGGAGTCAAAATCAGATGAATTAAATTCATCCAACAGTCTGCACAGTTGGTTATATTCGGTTTTTTCAGAAATATACTTAAATGCGATTTCAAGCATATCAATATGCCAGTCCCAGCCTTTGAATTTTCCGGACAAATGTTTATCGAAGCAGTATTTTATTATCTCTTTTCTAAGATCATCGTCAGGATTGTTTTCAGGGATGCTTCCGAGAACCGAAATAGAATTTTCTATAATACTGCCGAAAACACCGTCGCTGTCATCAGTATATTGCAGCGCCGGAATAAGTTCATTGATAAGCGCTCTTGCTATTACCGAAGCCGTTCTGAGATCGTTGGCATTCAGATTTTTTTCTGCAGCTTCAAGAATATGATTCAAATACATTCCTGCCCGGGGAGCTTCGTGGTAACCGATGAACTTTTTTCTGCCTGATGATTGAGAAAGAATTTCTTTTATCTGTTTTGTGTATTCTTTTATCGACATATCCTTTAAAAGATGAGAAAATTCCGCTCTGAACATTCTTTCAAATGATTCATTAGATTCGGATTTCTCAATAACGAACCTTCTTAATTCTTCAGCACTTACCTTTTTCAGAATTTCCTTAACATCTGCACGGTCTTTTGAGCGTTTATCAGGAATCTTATTTACTTTGATCTTGAGCTTATCTTGCTGAATGAAAAATAGAGCCGCGACTATATGCTTACAAACCGGCCCCATATCATAAGGACAGGGACAGTAATGATTAGTGACTAATCCATCCTCAATATTTAATTCTACACGATATTTCTCCGTTCCCCTGATCATTCCTACGAACTTACCGGGTGACATTTCATCAACGAATTCTACATGGCCTTTCTTAAAATATGCAAGACCCCGATCCACTATAACATCGTCGATCTGGTCTCTGAAATCTTCAAGTGATATTTCTTTCATTCTGTTCTAGCATGTTTGTTTTTTCTTTTAGTACTCTTTATTGAATTTTATTGATTTTATAACATCTATTTTCGTAGCTGTTTTCTCATTTTTATTGATTTATTTGATCATTTTTCAAGACTTTTTTAGTTTTAATAACATTTTTTCATCAGATATGCCTTACTTCATATTCAAAACCGGGAAGGGTTTTTATCGCTTCCGCCAGATGCATCCTGTCGAGCTCACCGCCGAAAACTTCCAGCAATGCCAATATGACTTTTCGTCTGTAAAACATAGTTTATTTCAAATCCAATTATATATCTTAAAGTTTCTCTTCTTTAACAACGATAAGATTTTGCTTTGAATTTTCTATTATCGCCATTGGGTTGATAATTGGTAGATAAATGTCTTTATAATCATCGCTTGTATTTAAAACAGCTAACATACCTCTTGTGCCTGAAATTGCAATGCCTAAAAGGTTCGCTAAGAATGTTTTGTTGACAGATGATTTCCCTCCGGCTTCTTCTTTTAGAATTGATTTTATATCACTTATATAAAATTTGTGATAGGTAGATATTCCAAACAGAACTTTATCTTTTTTATTATTTTTAAATACCACACCTAACTCAAGCATAAATAGGTTATTTTTAAAATCTATTCCAAAAGAAATCGAGAAATCTATTGGTATGTTTTTCTTATCAATAGTAAATTTCTCTTTAAAAGAATCAAGAAGTGTTTCGTAGTAACTTAACTTTTTTACTTCGACAACATTAATTTGAATAGTTTTAGTCTTTAATTCTTTACCAGACATATGCTGAATCCTCTTCTTTTAATTCAATTGTATTGCATTTTCTTTTTTCATTACAAGAGTAGTTGAAATCTTCAATATAGCTTGAAATTACAACTTTAACACTTCTTGTTGTATGAGCCATTAATTCTTGTTTATACTTAATAAAAAATTGCTCTTTTCTTTTCTCAATCTGACTTGTTGTGATTTTTAAGTCAATTCCGACAGAATCAGCCAATTCTACCATTTTTTTGAGAGATATATTTGGAGAATTGTTCAGCAGTTTAGAGATCATAGCTTTGCTTTTACCGGTCTTAACTGCAAGTTCAGATCTGCTAATATTCTTTTCTTCCATTTCTGTAAGTATAATATGGTAGAAATCGTGTATCAAACCCCAAGCTTTTTGATTGGAAGTCGGTTCGGAATTAAAGATTTTCTTAATTTCCTGATATAAATCTTTCGAATTCTCTTTCATAGTATTTCATCTCCGTTTGCAATCTTTTATAGATATCGCTTTTTAATGATCCTTTCTTTTTTTCTTCGTAGTCAAACAATATCAGATTTTCATTTACTTTAACAAAGAAAAAAAAGCGATGACCGTGTGGTTTCAATTCACCATAACTATATTTTGCCAATCTCCATTTCACTTTTGGTGATTTATATTCAGTTCCGTTTTCAGCCATTTTTTGTAACAAATTAATAACCTCGTCTTTTTTATCTTGAGTCAAACCGTCAATTGATTCCATAACTCTTGAGCGAGAATTCCTTTCAACAGCATAGACATTTAATCTGTATCCATCCTTTTGAGATAATATTTCTTTATATTCAACACACACTTCCCTTGCCAATTTTAACCCCAAGTTAACCAATTAGTAAACTATTGTCAATGATTTTTATTATATCAAATTTAATAAATTTTAGATTATTCATGCCTACAACTCCCCTCTGAAGGCTTTCTGCAGGATAGATTTTTTTAATTCGTCCAAGTCAGCTATCTTTTTGGCATAAACAGCTTCGAGTTTTTTCGTTTGCTCTGAAAGAGCGTCTAGTTTAGCTACGATGCGCTGCTGCTCTTTTAAAGGTGGAAATGGAATAACAAAGTCAAGGACAGCGTTCATATTCGCACGGGGCATTCTTGCGCCTGTGCAAGTTGCATTTATTGAATCCATTGTTTTTTTGTACATAAGCCAGAGTGAAAGGAATCTTCTATCTAAATTCTTTTTGGCCAAAATTGGAAATATCTCTGTTGAACAATGTCCTTCAAATTCAGGCAATAAAACCTTGTTTAGATACGGTCTGAGCCTGCCATATAGTACATGTTTGTCAGTGAAATAAAAAGTACTGCTTTTTACTACTAGCGGTTCAAGGGAACCGATGAATTTACCTGTGCCAGATTCAATATTCTCAAGACCGACGTAAGGTAAATTTTTATCATTCGAAATTTTAACATATTCAGCAACTTCCCCAAGCTTCTTTTCTTCCCAGTCTTTGCCTTTCTTTTCAAAAATGTTGTACAGGTACGATTCGAAAAGTTCTTTTGCGTTTTTGAGATTCTTTTCGGCATTTTCTTTAGCTGTTGATATGGCTGAAAATGCTTCGTCAAGGATCGCGACTATCCGTTTTTGTTCGTCAAGCGGCGGGATCGGGATTTCAAGTTCTGAAAGTTTGGTTGCATTGAAACCACCTAGCGTACTTCCAGTTTTTCCAATTTTGATAATATCCCAGTATTCGCCAGATTGGAAATACTGATAAAGAAATTCAGGCTTAAGTGTAGTATTTTCTAAATGAACTTTTATCAAGTATGAAGCAGCAACTGAATCCGGTGGATTTTCAAGAAGGTAACTTTTGCCTGTAGTTGCGCCTGTCCTCGCAAAAACAATATCGCCATCTCTCAATTTGTGCTTCTTAAAGTCAGATTCATTAATTTTACAATATGGCACAGTATCCCAATTTACATATGAGTCTTGTATATCGGTTATTCTTAGGAATTTTGGACCGATTTCATTTATATTCGCACTTTCAGTGTAGCCATACATTATCTTTGCAACATCCCCTAATTTTCTGACTTCCCAAGCCATTATAAAAGCTCCCTGACGGATTTGAGTATCTCCGCGCTTTGTTCGTCAAGCTCAGAAATTTCATCAAGGATCTCGACCGGTTCACGCAGAACAGCCTCATCCTTCTTGTTGGGATTTTTTACGCTCAGATCGCAGGTTTCCGCATTGATGTCTGCTATTTTGACCGTCCATGAATTAAGTGAGTCAGCTTTGGTTTTCTGAAGTTCGATAAATTCCGCAAGATCATTTTCGTTCAGCGGATTGGTTTTGCCCAGGTTCCTGCCCGGATTGAGCTGATAATACCATATCTTTTTCGTTGAAACGCCTTTGTCGAAGAATAGAACGACGGTTTTTACGCCCGCGCCGAGAAATGTACCGCCCGGCAGGTCAAGAACCGTATGCAGACTGCACGACTCAAGCAGATGTTTACGCAGTGACACAGACGCATTGTCCGTATTGGAAAGAAATGTATTTTTTATGACTACGCCGGCCTTACCTCCGGCTTTTAGGATCTTTATAAAATGCTGAAGGAACAGAAACGCGGTCTCGCCTGTCTTGATCGGAAAATTCTGCTGAACTTCGACCCTCTCCTTGCCTCCGAAAGGCGGATTGGCCAGAACGACATTGTAGCGGTCTTTTTCCTGTATGTCCGAAATATTCTCCGACAGCGTGTTCGTATGAATGATATTGGGCGAATCTATGCCGTGGAAGATCATATTCATAATGCCGATGATGTATGCGAGCGATTTTTTCTCTTTGCCGTAAAAGGTCTTCTTCTGAAGCGTTTCAAGATCTTTCGTAGTCAGATTTTTGCTTGATTTAAGATATTCGAAAGCCTCGCACAAAAAGCCTGCCGAACCTACCGCGCCGTCGTAAATTTTATCACCGATCGAGGGAGCCACAACCTTCACCACAGTCTTGATCAGCGGTCTCGGAGTGTAATATTCGCCGCCGTTCCTGCCTGCATTGCCCATATTCTGAATTTTAGCCTCGTACAGATGAGACATTTCGTGCTTTTCCGCATGAGAACCGAACCTGAGACTGTCAACGAGATCAATAACTTCACGCAGGTTATAGCCGCTCTGAATTTTATTCTTAAGCTCGGAAAATATCTCGCCGATCTTATAATGGATCGTATCGGGACTGTCCGCATCAGTCTTGAATTTCTTGAAATAAGGAAATAATCTCATGTTCACGAAATCGTTCAGGTCGTCGCCCGAAAGCACTTTATTATGGCCTATCCTGCCGTCTTTATCCTTAGGTGCAGCCCACACACTCCACTGAAAATCAGGCGCAATGATGCTCTCATAAGTCTTGCCCGCAAGCTCCGCGGAAGTCTTTTTGTCCTTCTCGAGGTCGTCAATATACTTTAGGAAAAGGATCCACGAAGTCTGCTCCACATAATCAAGCTCGCTTGAACATCCCGCATCCTTCCAGAGCACATCATCAATATTTTTAAAAATCTGTTCGAACATTTGAACTCCTCTCTTCAATTCATTTTCATAAATTTAACCGACTTTGCAATGTATTTAGTCATTACAAGATCGTACAAACTGTAAAATTCGGTAAAGTTAATACTGTTTGATTAATCCTTAGTTGAATTAATCTTTTCATAGTTAATCATAAATCTTTTTATATTTTCAGATTTTACTACAGTCTCAGGTTGATATATTGTTTTAATCGTAAATTTATACACTTCTTTACCAATATTTACAAAATCTTCAATAACTTTATTTGTTATTGATGTTTCGAATTTCCCTTTTACTAGTAATCCATCTTCTTGAGCTTGGATAACAAACGAAGGCTCTTTGGTCGATATATTTATATCAAGAAAAGTGCCTATGATATCTTCAATATCTTCAATTGTTTCATATGTCTCATTTATAATAGATTTAACTATTTCAGCCTTTTCTCTGTTTATATTACTTTTATGTATAACTTTTGTAACAGGATTAGCGTAAGCCGTGAAAAGGTTTGCATCGTTATCGATAATTGTTCTTATAATTGTCGAATACTCCTTAATATATCTTTCATTCCTGAATTTTGGAATTAGATTTTCAAAATCTTTTTTATCTTTAGCATTTAGCAATTGTACAATCGTTTCCATAACTTCTGATTCTTTGTAAAGGAAGAAGTCCTGTGAATAATTAATTTCAATAGAAATACCCAGTGATTTCTGACGGAAATTCGAAAATGCCAGATATTTATCCGCATTTCTCCCATCGACCTCAAGCATGGATTTAATTATCTCAACTAATGGTGTAAATACTTTATAAAATGCATATGGCTTTATATTGTTAGATAAATTTTTACTCTGCAAATAAAAATCAAAAATTAATTTCTGCTTTTTTTCAGAATAATTGAGCAACTCAACTGAATCCAATTCCGGTATGGAAATAGCTTTAAAAATCTCAACATCATAATCATGTGGTATTGGATTGATTTCAGAAAACACATAGTCAGGTATAAGAAATGAACTTACTACTTTAGCGCTCTCAATTAAAAATTCTATAATATAAATAGACTTGTTTTCAGGGCGTCTAAAGGCTTCATAAATTGAAATATTCTTTTCGCTAATTTCACTTAATCTTTCTTTACTGATTTGTACATATATTCTTTCTTCGCTTTCATCGTTTATGTTGTAAAGATAACTGAGATACAAATTACCTATAGAATCTTTTTCAAGCAATAGATTAGGAACATCTCTGAAATCAAATGCTTCTATCACATTGAAATTTATAGTAAATTCTTCAATTTTATATTTCGGGTCAATTATCATAAATGCTCGATATATTTATAGGTATAAAATTGTTCAAATTCCATGTCGAATAGAACCAAACGCTGATATGTCCGTTTTTACGGTTAAATAATTGCCTACCGTCTGTCTCAATAACGCTATATTCAGCAATATAGTTACCAAGAACTTTCCCTTTTTCGAGGGTTTTATAAAAGTTTGCTACAGCATTATCATATGTATCAAAGAAAGAAATCGCGTAAGCTTGACAGATTTGACGGTACCTTGGACTATCTTTAAACAATGGTATGAAATCCTTCTCAGAAGGTTCATTCTTTTTTAAAACTCGGTAACAAATATTATTCATTTCAATTGCTTCAATTGGCGGGCATTTATCAGGTAAGTTTTCTTTCCACATAAGATTATTTTGAGCATTTTGTTAACATTGTTTTAATAAGTAGTTTTTTTTGATCAAAGTCAATAACAAAATTAATCAATTATTTAGTATGCACTCCATCTCAACCTCATCCTTAATCTCTATTCCGTCATTGCCGTAAAGTGGAATCGAAGGTTTGAGTTTTCTGGATTCTGCGATTGCTCCTTCGTGGATTTTGACGATCCTGAAATCTCGCTTTTTGTAGAATTCGATGGCTTTTGTATTGTCGTTCGTGGTTATCAGCCAGAGTCGTTTTATTCCTTCGTGTTTTGCCGTTTCGATCACTTTATTAATCAGGAGTGTGCCGATGCCCTGATTTTCTCTGAAGCTGTTGAGGCTTGTAATTTCCATCTCTTCATTACGGATAAAGTAAGTTATCAGCCCGATGATCTTATCATTTTCTTTTACGGCAAAGCCTGTTACATCGGAATATTTGATTATATTGCCTCTTGTGACGATGAAATCTGCGCCCCATTCGGATTGGAAAACAGACTTGATTTCTAAAGCATCTGGTATAGTTATTAAAGTTTCGTTTTTATTTATCATGTCTGAATAATAATGTTTCAGATACTAAATTACAAATAAAAAGGGCTCATTTATCTTGAGCCCTTTTGCGTTGAGGAGTGAGTGTATGAAGAGTATGGGTGTTCTTAGTAAGTGAATCTGTGTTTTGACAGCGAGTTTCTGAATTTGAAGGTGAAGTTTACTGCCTCTACGGCTTTTTTATCTTCTACTGTCATTGTGGTGTTTGTATTTGTATTCATTTTGTGCTCCTTTTTTATCTGTTTATGTCAATTACACAGGTAATATACTACGGGATAAGGAGCCGTCAAAGGTAAGTCCGACGAAATGCAGAAACGGGGGTGTGAAAGGTAGTAAAAATACTATGCAGGAATTAATCCGTAAAATCTACTTTACCTTTATTGATCATTATTCTGGAATATGACGAATCCGCCTTCGTTACTTCAGTTTCCTCCGGTCCATATCTGTACTCATATGAATAGTGCTTCTGTTTAATAGAATCCGGCCAGACCGAGAACAGCGTATATGACCATGAACCAACAGGATTAATACCGAGAGGCGTAGCACCAAAATACATACCGGCGATACCTAATTCGCTTATAACGCTGCCGTCGTAATTGTAAGTAATTAAGACAATTTGCGAGGTTGCTGTCAATGAAGCACCTTCGGAGAATATGGTGTATATCACCCCGATAAAGTCTTCACAAAAATATTTCATCCCGTAAAAATGAGCGTCATCTAAAACGCATTTTTGCTCTTCAACTTTATGCTCAGGATCAATGAATTTTACGATCATAGAATCAGGAATAAGCTCAGTATCAGGACTGCTTGTAAGTTCGGCTGATATGGGCTCTTCAGCACCCCAGAACCTAAAAAGATCATCAATATCTTTTATCTCGTAAGGCAGATCCATCACCTTAAAACCTTCCAGAAACTCAGCAAATTGAGGATTTTTTATCTCCTTTTGTTTACCTGCAGCACTCAGCAGATCTATGCTTGTCAGAGCTATAAAGATCATAGCCAATAATGTAAATGTTCTTTTCATGATACTTTTCTCCGTGTTGATTTAATGAATACTTATAAGAATAAATATTTTTCTTCAAGATGTATTATAATCACTCTTATTTTTCATACTAATAACGAGAAATAACATATAAATTGTATTCTTGAATATAATCTTTAAACATTTCGTTCACTTTATTAGCTACATCATCATATGAATTTGCTATAAATATTTCTGTGCCTACAGTTTTTCCAAACCACCTCCCATTTTTTAGATATGTTAAAGTTAACTTTACTTTTTTATTCCAGTACCGTGGATTAAAAATACAAGGGTATGTCTCAGATATAATTAACTCGTCTGGTTTCGTATCAAATTTATCTTTATCAGATACTTTTATCGTCCAACTTCTGCCTATCTCTTGTCCACTCATCTTCAACTCCAAATTGTTTTAATACTATATTTCACTTATAAAATATCTGTGAGAAAACACAAATTTATCTACTTTTTATCACAACAAGCATTATTTTTATTATTCTTTTTCATTAACATTTATATTACCAAAATCAATATTTTGTATCTCTTTCAGCTCTGGCATTTCAAACAAATCTTCGAAATAAGATATGGATAAATCCGGTTTTATTTCAGTAACGTATTCTGTAAGACCCAGTAGTTCAACAGCACCGAATCTGTCAATTATTATCTGATTCGGCACGAGCAATTTTGATCTTATGAGTTGCACGAAATCTTTCTCGTTATTTTCTATTTTTTCGTCAGCATGAATTAGTCTGAGAACAACTTCGAGTACTATCAACTCTTGAATGATATCAAGCTCACCGGCTCTGAAAGATTCAAAGACATTGTGAATAAGCCTTTTTCCATCTTTTTTTACTTCATCTATCATAAGTTCAAGTTCTTTTGACAAATCTATATCATTAAAATAGGATGTATTTTTATCGAGATAACGCATTAATTCTACTTCTCTTGCGTCTACATGACCATCGCAAGCCATGGTACAGAATGCAATTTTAAACAAAAGATGTTTGAATCTTACGATTTCCATTTTAATCTCCCTGATCGGCGAAGCCTATCTTTCTTTTTTTCTTTTCTTCTTCTTTCTTAAAGTTTTTCATCGATTTTATAAGTTCTTCATTTACTGTAGGTTTAAAATTTTTTATTACATTAAATATAATTAGCTGGCTGATCTTTTCTTTATTCTTCAAAGCATTCCTTGATGACTCGTCTACTATAAATTTTATATCACTGGAAACAAAATTTTCTGTTAGTTTAGATAATTCATCATAATCCAGATCATCCGGGATTGGTCTGTTCTTCAAATATAATTCGAACATTTGAGATCTTGCTTTTTCGTCAGGTGGCGGAACATATATAATTTTGTCTATTCTACCTGTTCTTAAAATAGCCGGGTCAATTATTTCAGGCCTATTTGATGTAGCGATTATAAATATATCTTTCTCGCTGCAGTTCGACATCTGCGAAAGAAATTCGTTAACTTCCGCATCGTAGTGTCTGTTAAATTCTCCCCCTTCTCTTTTTGGCACCATCGCATCAACTTCGTCTAAAAAAATAATTGAGGGTTTCTTATCTTCAGCTTCCTTGAATAAATTACCGATTTTCTGTTGTGTTCCATGCACATAAGTACTTGCGAGGTCGGATGGTTTAATTGAGATTATATTAAAATTTACCTCTTCAGCTAATTTTTCTGCGATATAAGTTTTACCGCAACCAGGTGGTCCGTACAAAAGAATACCATTTGGTATTGTAAGTCCATAAGACTTGTATAATTCTTTTTCATTTAACGCTTTAATAACATCATTATGTAGAAGTTCCTTAAGATCATCCATCCCGGCTATGTCCGCAAATCCTTTCCCTTTTTTTGATCCTTTATCAATAAGCTTAAAATCTTTAGAGAGCAAAGATTCCTTGAATTCCTCAGCAGATTTAAATCTCTTCTTATAATCTGTTGCTAGAGCTTTTTTTAGAACTGCTTTTAAATTGGAATCTAACTGTAGTTTTTTTAGTGTTAAATCTAACTGGTTCTCTCTATATTCTTCGTTTCTGAAATCTATTAAGGAAAAAGGACTTTTACTCAGCAGATTAAATAGAAGAACTCCCGAAGAATATACATCACACTCCGGAAGAATAACACCTCTGTATAACTCCGGAGCGCAATAAAATGGATTAAGGCTCTCAGCTTCAACATAAGAGATTGTTTCACTGACAAATCTGGCTTTTGAGAAATCAGTCAGATATGGCGCTTCGTCCATATCCAAATAATCAAGTATCACAGACTCTAAATTAACATTATTATGAATAATTGGTTTTTTCAAATTATGAAGATAATTCAAAGAATCAAGAATCTTTGTTAAAATTGACACAGCTATTACTGATGGTGCGGGACCCTCTCTTTTTACTTTATTGAATAAGGTTTCTCCGCTTACAAATTCATAAATAACATAAAACAAATCACGATTATTCATAGGAACTTTTCCAGAAGTGATGTATTTTTCTATTGAATCCTTCTCAATAATTTTAGCGTATTCTACTTCTCTGAGTAAATTCGTACAAATCTTCAGTAAATAGTTATTTTCGTTTTCATCGCACACTCTGTAGTATTCAACATTATCGTAGAATCCAATAAAAAGACTCACCCTATAATAATTCAAGAAGATATCATTCTTCTTCAAAGTGGGATCCACTTATTTTCCTCCGGAAAGTATGCCTTCCCAAACACCATCACCAAATCCTGATCCTCTTCCTGCAGGCATAAGTTTAAATAATTCCATAACAATTGGTCTTAATTGTTCTTTTGTAGGATTTGTATTAGCGATCCTTATACCTTCATCAATTAACGACCTTGCTCTATTTCGATTAGACCAATCTATCATGTTGTAATTTTCATTGCAATTAAGTAAAAGACCTATTTCGAGATTTGCCCCCATACCTTGATCCATTATCATAAAATCTAAATTTCTTATATTTTCTATCATTTCTCGTGCAATTTTAATATTACGGTTCTTCGTTATGTTTTCCACACCTTCTTCAATTTGCCGGACTGCATCATTTGTCTTATCATTACCATATTGATCGTTTACTTCTTTCAGATGTTTTAAAACATCTTTAAGTTCCTGTTCGGTCTTAGGCCATTTTGACAATTCCTGAATTTTAAATATTTTTTTAAAAACTCTTTTTAGACTATCCAAAACATCTTTTTTCCTATCATAGTCATTCTTCCCCTGATTGAATCTTACCTCCAATTCTTTTATTTCATCTAATATTGCATTTGTTTCATTCCTGTCGCAATAACCTTCACTTTCTAACATTTGCAAACTTTGTTTTGCTTTTATAAACTGAGATTCCAACCAGGACGTTTCTATTTCTTTAGATTTAGTATCACTCGGAACAGAAATTTGATGTTTAAAATTCAAGGAAGGGAACTCAACTATTACAGACATGGTTTCAGATTGGTCTATGTCTAAATAAAAATTGACTTCACTATTTTCAGGCAAAAATGAATTTATGTCTGCTCCTGTTATTATTACATCGTAGATATGTTCATTATCAATAGCTCGAGTACCCTCTGCAGCATATTCACCCTGATAAATGGGTATCCTTATTGTATCTTGCTTCATCCCCGGTCTTAATGAATTTAAAGTTCTAAGTCCGGTTAAGACACCTTTGGCCGGTATAGAATTATTTTTTTCTAACCCTTTAACTGATGAAAATATAAGCTCTTTGCTATATTTGTCAAGGACTTCGATACCAATATGGTAAGGCAGTGTAGCACTGCCTACTTTTGTGCCCTGAATAATTGTAATTTCATTTGGTTGGGACTCGAGTCTTGTTCCTTTTTCATCAAAAACAGCAATTTCAAAAGAATTGGCAATTCCTTTATTTAGCCTGATTTCTATAATTTCACCTGTCTGATCAACTGATTTACGGCCGCTTGACCATGCTTTGTCATTTCTTATAAGCTCAACAAATATTTGATCAGGAGAATTTTCACTTTTATCTTTCAGATGCTTTATCGTTATAAATACCTCTTCTTCCACAGTAGTTGAATCATAACCGAGTTCGAGCTGAACTTTAGATTTATCAGTTTTCTTGGCTGTGCCTTTAATGTCAATTGTTGAGGCATGTAGTGCTGCTCCTTTCGCCACCACTGTCATTGGATCAATAGTAGTATTCGGTTTAATGATCTGCTCCTCTGTCATTTTTCTTAAAATAGGAGAATAGGTCGGTCCGCCTACAAACAACATAGTGTTGAGGTCTGAATTTGAAAGATTGTTTCTTTTAAGTAGTTCCTTACAAATGTCGATAGCTTTTTGAAAAATAGGTTTCAGAACATGTTCAAGATCTTTCTGTGTTATTGTAATATCGATCTCAAACTCATTTCCATTATCATCTTTACCAGGAATTTCACCAAGATCTGTTAGAAGGTTATATTTTTCATTGAATGACATTTGAATTTTAATATCTTCTGCGAAACATTTCATAGCATTTCGGAGTATTTCCTTTTTATTGTTATCTGATAAAATGCTTTTTATCGAGAAATTCTTGTCTAAATCAGGAATTATAATCTCATCAACGATCGCATAATCAAGATTTTTTCCTCCTATATAGTTATCTCCGTCCGTATCAATCACTTTCATTATTCCGTCTTCGACTTTCAATAAGGCAGCATCGAATGTCCCGCCGCCAAAATCGAAAACGAGCCAGAAACCATTTTTTTGATCTGTACTCAAACCATAAGCCATTGAGGCAGCTACGGGTTCTTGTAGAAGTTCTATGTGACTGAATCCGGCTAATTTTGCTGCTCTCATAGTAGCGTCTTTTTGATTCATTGTAAATTTTGCCGGAACTGTTATAATCACAGCTTCAATATTTTCATTTGTTACAAAAGATTTTAACATTTTCAGCACTTCTGATGATAAATCTTCAGAAGAAAATTCTTTATTGGCATTTGATGAGTAATATTTCTTGTCTGTACCCATAGTTCGCTTGAACTCGATAAAAGAATTCTGCTCCATCTTGTTTTGTTCTTTCATTGAATTCAGTTTATCTGATTTCATTCCGTTATATGCTTTGTCACCCACATACATAGTTCCTTTTTTATTTATGTAAACACAAGACGGCATTGTGTCTTTTAATGTATCCGTTTTAAAAATCTTTATATTGCCTTTTTCCATTAATGCAATTGAAGAGTTTGTTGTGCCAAGATCAATTCCGAAATCGATTTTCATTCTGCTCATTATTATACTCCTTGGTTTACAGTTACCTCGCCACTTTGGATTATTTTCCCTTTGTACTTTAACTGAGGTTTAACAATATTTGTAATTACCATTTTACCTTGTTCGAGCTTGTCATCAGGTACAATTGTAACTTCTATGTTCATACCTTCGTCATATTTTGTTCCTAGTAATTCTACTATTTCATAGTCTTTGGAATTAAGATGCTCTTTCATCCTATGTGCAGCAGCTTTCAATTGCTTATAACCTTTTACGGATTCATCCATCGCTCTTAGATTCTTCTCGATCCTGTTTAGCTCGTCTGAGATTTTGATAAACTGCCTGTGATCAGGTTCCTGATTTTTAATTGTATCAATATCATTAGAAAGCTGTATTTGTTTTTCAAACAACTCTAACATTTTATTGTCTAAATGTACTGTTTTTTCTTCAATTGTTCTCTTTGATTCATTGATCTGATCTGAAGAAGTAGTTTTGAATTTTTGCATAAAGAATTTTAAAGCAAAGATAGAGGTGATTATGAGCAAAATTAAGATAAATACCGCTATGAATGCATATATTGAATTCTGCTTTAGATAATCGTATAAATTCATTACTTCTGATATTTTCTTATCGGCATTCAAATTTGTATCTTTAATCTTTTCGTTGAATTCAGTTTTGTTTGTTTTTACTGAACTATCTATATCATCAATTTTGATCTTTAATTCCTCCTTTAAGAAAACTATATCTTTTCTTATCTCAGAATTTGTTTTATTTATTTCATTTATTCTTGAATCAGATTTGTTCCTATAGTTTTTCAGTTCCTTGCTCTGATCTTCTAATAGAGACTTTAATTGATTTGTTTCTTTTCTCAAAGAATCATTTTCTTTCTCTACCGCAGATAATCTAATCGAATTTTGTTGGCTTGACTTATTATAGCTGTCTAATCTTATATCCAGTTTCTCAATTTTGTTTAATATTTGCAAGCTGTCAGATTGCGAATAGGATAAAGTAACAAGGAATAAAATCAGAAATATTTTATTAATCATCTAAGCACCTTTTTATAAAATTATCAAGCAATTTTCTGATAAAGCTATTAATTCTATCGCTATCTCTTAAAATTTTTACTAGCTTCGGTGATAACAGATAATAGGTTTTAACAAATAACTTTCCAATTATGTTTGATTGGAGATGACTATCTCGAAATATTCTTAGCTTTTTTACTTGTGGATGGTCATAGTCACCGTACGCCATCGTAGCAAGATAGCAACCACCGCCAGAATTGCTTGGAGGTGGTTTATAACCACTGCTTAATGATGAACTATTCGATGAATTATATGATGATCTGCTTGATAATGAACTAGAATCAGACTGCCCAGTCGCCCTCCTTAGATCTTTTAAAATTTCATTAACTGTTTTCTTATTAGTCTCAACTTTAGCTCTCATATCCGTTTTTAAGTCATAGTAAGTTAAATTCTTTAATATATTTAAAGCTTGATCATGAATTGAAATACAGTTGTTGAGCATGTTTATCTTTGTGTATGGGTCTAAATATGGATTGGCTATATCTTTTATTTTAGCACCAACATTGTTTAAAATTTCAATAACGACACTTAAGATATACGAAGCAGTTAAATTGCTTATTTCAAGATAATCACTATCATAGCTACCCAGTATATTTTTTATTTCAATTATTTTTGGAGAACATTGCCTTTCGAACACTTCAATATCATCTAATGAAATTGAATATCGTGTTGTATAATCTTGAAACTTGTCTAAAATAAATTTCTGCTGCTTAGCATATTTCTTTTGTTTATCTCTTTTAGGTTTATCAGTAATCCATTTCTCACAAAAACTAATATTTTCATCAACTCTTGTCTTTGTTTGGCTTGATGGATTAAGATTTAAAGCGTACTTGGCTAGCTTTAAAGCTTCACTGCCCGGGTCTTTGCCTGTATCATTCTCAACATTATAATTGAAATACTCTATAGAACATTGAAGAATCTCCTCAACTGCTTTATTTACTATAATTTGATATTCGATATCTGATGATTCAAATAATTTGTTCAACTCTACAATTGGAGCTTTAACATCTTTATATAGATTTGTACCGTATTCAATTGCACTGTCGGGATGGCTTTTTCTTTTCTTTTGGCAAATTTCAATAGATGAACCTATTTTGTTAGTTATTTCTTCAGTAAATGATTTTTTTAGATTCGCTTTCTCTTCAGATGTCATAATATCAAATAAACTTATAAATTTCTTTGTTGTGAGTCCATTTCCTGTATTCAAATCATTTTCAAACTCCTTTTTAATTATCAAACAAAATTCCTTTATTATATCATAACTATTCGGACAATAATTCTTTCCTACTGTCATTCCTGAAAATTCACATAGATAATCTGATTTAATAAACATATATTTGAGCCTGATAGCTTTTTTAAGATAATCTATATTTATTCCCGAGTTAGCCTTAGATAAAGTGAAGAAAAGTGTTGACAAATTAGATATGATGAATAATTTGATTTAGTTACAGATTCTTTTATGGTAACCGCCCAAATCTCAATTGACTTATCAACATTATTTTCTGACAAATTATTTAAAGCCACATCATCAATTTTAGAAATGTTTGCAAACCAAAAAAGGCTATATAAGAGTTTGTTGTTCGATTGTTGCAATTGTGCTACTGCCGAATCAATACTTTCGACTGACCTTTTATAGTTTCCTATAAATTTATCCAAATTACTTTCTTTGCTTTTACCAACTTCAGCAAATCTCTTGAGCGTGCTAATTTGCTTTTGTATATCCTTTTCTTGAGCATCAGCAGAAACACCTAACACCCGATAAGGATTTTCTAATATAATATTCATAATTTAATCCTCCAGACTGCAACTATAGAATTATAGATAATTTTACTTTTGAATACCTTGAACCTAAATACGGTTCTTTTAACAATCTAATAATTTGCGCGCAAAAATCAAGATAATTATTTATATTTTTTTTTGAAAATTATCATTAATGAAGATTAAAGAGGATTATAATACATCTGCATATACATACCTATATCTTGCTTATTATTCTCTATTATACTGCAAGGCCTGTTACATCGGAATATTTGATTATATTACCTCTTGTGACGATGAAATCCGCGCCCCATTCGGATTCGAAAACGGGCTTTATCTCTTGTGTAACCGCTTTTAAAATTTCTATCACTACTCCTCCGCCTTCAACCCTTTCGCCATCAGATATCCGGTCGCGCGTTCCCTGAGGCGGTAGCGGCTGACAAGTTCACGGAACTGTTTTCCGTGGTTCGGGTAGATGAGGTGCGCGATCTCGTGTATGATGACCATGTCCGATACCCAGCGGGGAAAAGAGGCGAGTTTTGGATTGATGACGATCTCGCGGGTCCTGAAAAAGCACTTTCCCCAGCTGCTTTTCAGCCTGTCCGAGTAAGTTATGGAGAAGTTCGGCGCTTTGGGGATGTATTTATCCCTGAGCATACAGGCCCGTTCCTTGAGGTATGAGTCTGATTCCGGGACCGGACTGACCGTCTTGAATTTTCGTATCGTCTTATTTATAAAATCGAGAATAAACTCATCGTCGGCATGATAGGGGGCCATCACCTTGACGGCATTATCCCCCGTAAGCTTTGCCTGGATCGTTCTCTTTCTTCTTTTCGACCTGACGATCTCTATGTTAAAGCCGTCAATATTCAATTAATAATTACTCTTCTGTAGTTTCTTCTTCCAGTCCGGATCATATTTCTCACCCGGATAGTCCGAGTGGATCAGCTTAAAGTCGCCCAGACCGTGCGCGTCCGCGAAAACGAAAGTGTAACTATTTGTAAAGTAAGACCATTCTTCATGATCGGTGTATTCGGTGCTGTATGTTTCAATATCCCTTCTGTTCGGCGGTCCGAATTTCAGATATACTCTCCCTCTGTCCGTCTTCCATCCCGGTGTCTTTTTAGTCGAAAATTCAGCATCGATCTTTCTGACCAGCGCCTTGAAATTGTCTCTCGCGTTCTCCTGCTTTGTTTCCTGCTCTGTCCAGTATTTCTTCAAAAACTCCCTTTTACCCGAAGTGATCAGGCCTGAATAAGTGCTCTGCTCTTTTTTGTCGAGAATAGAATAAACCTGCTCGAATTCAACGGAAATATCCTCGTCCTTCATTATGTCAAGCTCGATAGAGTCCCTCTGCGTCGTCGTAATATCATCGGGAAGCCTGTACCTTTCTTTCACGAAATCGAGCTTTCTGTACATATAGAAATTGTTCTTTCCCCCGATGCTGTTTCCCGTCCGGGTGTTTTTAACCGTCAGAATAAAATCGTACGATCCCGTCTTAAGTACCGGAACAGGTATCCTGTCCGCCAGCACAAGCGATCTGCCCGGCGATACTTTTTTTGAACTCTCGCCTTTTTTGGATTCGCCGGTCTCGGCAGACGATATCTCCCAGTTATATTCGACCTCATCACCGGGAAGAAGTCCGTAAACTTCCGCGTAATAATAAATGAACGGCCTTGTGGTCCCGAATATCTTGCTCGGATTGGGAAGTATGATGACCCCCTGCCTGAAGAATTCCGATTTTTCATCAGGATCTTCCGTAATTATCCTTGAAGCCAGCTGGATCGTGGAAAGCGAGAACTTTTCTTCGAACGAGGCCACCATGAACATTTTTGATTCCTGAGGAACTTCGAGTCTGTCGATAATTTTTCCCGTATTAATGTCCTCCACTTCGATCACGAGCCTGTAATATCCCGGAGGAAGCTCGAGTTTTGAAAGTACAGGTATCTCGGCCCCGGAATACTTGTCCGCTTCGGATGCGATCTTATACTTCTGCTTCCACATATCCTGAGTTACCAGCTTTTCACCGTCATAGATAAAGACCTTCATGGAGAAAAGGCTCGTCATTTCTTTGTCGAAGTCGAGATAGGCTATAGGTATCGAAATATAAATATCCGTTCTCGTTTTGGAATCGTCAAAGGTGCGGAAACAAGAATAATCCACATAGAAAAAGTCCTTTGCGAAGACCGATGCGCTCAGTATCAGCATCAGAATAACAGTTCTTATCTTCATCTTAATATTCTCCTTGCCCCTGCATACCGGGAGCTGTAATAATCAATTTTAAGGTCGCTTTTTGTGACCCCGAGCTTTGTTGATGCGTGAATAAAAGTATTATTTCCTGTATAGATGCCGACATGAGATATTCCGCCGCCGTAAATATTGAAGAAGACCAGATCTCCGTACTTCAGTTCAGTTTGTTTCACAGGATCTCCTTTTATGAATTGCGCCTGTGAGGTTCGGGGCAGTTCTATGCCGTAAACATCTCTGTACGCTCTTCTCACGAACCCGCTGCAGTCGAAATAGTCAGGTCCCTGGGCTCCCATCCTGTGCGGAGTTCCCTCGTACTTTCTAAAAAAGTTTTCAAGGTTTCCGCCGTAAGTACTGGTCAAGACCTCCTCATAAACTCCGGCAGCTGATGAACAGGATGAAACCGCCATAAAAGTAAGTAATGCGGCTGTAAGCAGGATCAGTCTTTTCATTTTCCCTTCAAAACATATTTTAGCAGTCCCGCCGTTGAGCTGTCGTGCGCTGCGGCAGGTTTCTTCTCTTTGAGCTCCTTCAGAATCTTAGACGCGAGTTCTTTTCCGAGCTCGACGCCCCACTGATCGAAGCTGAATATGTTCCAGATCACGCCCTGAACGAAAGTCTTGTGCTCATACATCGCTATAAGCCTGCCGAGTGCGCCCGGCGTGAGTTTATCATATACTATCGAGTTCGTCGGGTGGTTCCCCGCAAATATCTTGTGGGGATAGAGCTTTCTGATCTCCTGTGCGCTCAGTCCGGCTTTTTCGAGCTGCGAGATCACTTCTTCCTTAGTTTTCCCGTTCATCAGCGCTTCTGTCTGAGCAAGGAAGTTCGAGAGCAGCTTTTCATGATGGTCGCCGGTTTTATTGAGAGGTTCTTTCGCGCACAGAAAATCGCAGGGGATCAGATGCGTCCCCTGATGTATGAGCTGGTAGAACGAATGCTGCCCGTTAGTGCCCGGCTCGCCTAAGAGTATCTGCCCTGTTCTGTAGTTGACATCGGAGCCGTCCCGTGCCGTGCTTTTACCGTTGCTTTCCATTGAAAGCTGCTGGAGAAAGGCCGGGAACCTGTGCAGATACTGGTCGTAGGGCAGCACCATTTCGCAGGGCGCTCCGAAAAAGTCGGCGTACCAGACCCCGAGAAGACCGAGCATGACAGGTATGTTCTTTTCAAATTGGGCTGTTTTGAAGTGGATGTCCATGCTCTGTGCGCCCTTCAGGAGCTCCTCGAAGCGGTCG
>Ga0265294_10001489_pt1 | contig 31446 bp, 31 predicted proteins | sample MunlanPumphouse3_FD_192504 | JGI IMG/M metagenome (GOLD analysis project Ga0265294, IMG submission 192504) | Groundwater microbial communities from a municipal landfill in Southern Ontario, Canada - Pumphouse #3 | ecosystem: Environmental > Aquatic > Deep subsurface > Groundwater | place...
TAAAAGATGATGGAACAATTTGGATATCTGGTACTATGCATAATATATACTCAATTGGGATGGCACTTGAAGAAGAAGGTTTTAAAATAATTAACAATATAACATGGCGAAAAACCAATCCACCACCAAATATAAGTTGTAGAGCTTTTACTCATTCAACAGAAACAGTATTGTGGGCAAAAAAAGATAACAAAAAAAGTAAACACTTATTTAATTATAGTGATATGAAAGAAGAAAATGATGGTAAACAAATGAAAGATGTTTGGGAGTCTTCGTTGACCAAACCGAGTGAAAAGAAACATGGCAAACATCCAACTCAAAAACCCGTGTTTTTACTTGAAAGAATTATAAGAGCTTCAACTAAAGAAGGGGATATAATTCTTGATCCATTTAATGGAAGCGGAACAACAGGAATTGTAGCTTTAAGTATGGGAAGAAAGTATATAGGAATTGATACGGAAATTGATTATTTAGAAATATGTTTAAAGAGAATTGCAGAAAATAGAGTTAATAAAATTGTGAATTTAATTTCAAAGTTGGAAAATTTAAAAAACACTTCTTTTTACGAATACACAGAAGAACAAATAAAAATAATGTTTGATTCAATTCAATCTGAACTTGATAAGCAAAAACAAGAATTTAAAAAAGATGAAACGAAAAAGAAAAGAGTTGAATTATAAAAGATGGAGGTAAAAATGTTTAATAATTTTAAAAACGAGAAGTGGAGATTTATTGAAAATGGTTATGGGTGTGAGAGTGGATTAGATTCTTCTGATATTGAAACTTTTAAAAAAGACCCTATTGCGTCATTAGGTAGAGAATCTTGTCAAAATTCCATTGATGCAAGAAAAGGGGATGAACCGGTTAAAATACATTTCAAGTCCTTTGAAATTGAAACAAACAAAATTCCGGGAATTAAAGAATTAAAAAAAGAGTTAGAGGAATGTAGAGATTCCTATGAAATTGGAACAAAATATTATAAAAAATTTGAACAAATGATTAATGAAGTAAATGAAAATAAAATTCTTTGTTTAAGAATAAGCGATTTTAATACAACTGGATTAAATGGTGTGAAATCAAATGACAGAAAAAAAGGTTTTTATTATTTGACGAAAGGTAACGGTCTTACTACAAAGATAGGTTCAACTAGCGGTGGGTCAAAAGGAATCGGAAAATTTGCTTCATTTGTAGCGAGTTCTATTCACACAGTATTCTATTCAACTCTAAACGAAGATTACGAAAAAGGATACATGGGAATATCTAAACTAACTTCAAGACCAATAAAAGAAAAACCGGGCATGTCTACCACAGGATACGGATATTTTTGTAATACAGAAAAAATAAGTCCAATACTTAATAATTTGGTATTAGACAAAGAATTTATTAGAAACGAAACGGGTACTGATGTGTATATAATAGGTTTCAAAGAAAGTGATAAATGGAAAGAAAATATCATTGCAAAGGTATTAGATAGCTTTATGTGTGCCATTCTATATGGAGAATTAATAATAGAAGTTGACGAATTATTAATAAATAAAGAGACTTTAAAAGAAATAGTATATAATGATGCTTATTTTACTAATTACGAGAAAAAGCAGATTGTCAGTCAATATGTTTTGTTAACAGATGAATTTGTATATAAAAAAAATGTTAATATTGATGGGCGTGGAGATATTAGAATCCTTTTAAAAGATTTTAGTAAGCATGAAAATTTTGCAACTAATAAATGTGTTATGATTAGGCATCCATATATGAAAATTAAAGATGAAAATATTCCGTTTGCTATTCCAAGTTCTGCCATGTGTATAATCGGCAAAAATGAATTAAATAGTATTTTAAGAGAAATAGAAAATCCTCAACATATCGATTGGGAGCCAAACAGGATAGAAGAAGAAGAGTTTAAAAAAGAAGTTAAAAATATAATCAAAACAATAAAAAAAGAAATTAAAAATTTTGCTAATGAGTGTCTTTTGAATAGTAAAAACAAAGAGATAGATATGGAAGGTGCTGGTGAGTATTTGCCGGATCAGGAACTTGGTGAAGCCTCAACCGATCTAACTGATAAAAATACTGAAGAAAAACCTAAAATAAACTCAAAAAGGAAAGTCGAGCTTAAGAATAAATTGGGAGAAGATTCACAAGAAGGGAATAATTCTCTATCTCCTGATGTTGGTGATTTTATTGAAGATAACGAAGAAGGAATCATGCCAGAAGGAACTAATAACAGTAATGATGGCGAATTTCATGAAGCAGACAAATCGACTGGATATTCATCAGATGGCGAAAAAGACATAATGAAAAAAGTGCAGTTAAGTGGTATAAAATATAGAATTTTAGTGCCCGACAAATCTAAAGGTAAGTATTTGATTATTTTTAATTCGATTTATGATGAAACCAACTGTGACTTAGAATTATTCTATTTAGATAATAATGGCAACAAATATATTCCAAATATATCAAAATGTACTATAAATAATATCGACTATAAAATTTCAAATAATGTGATAAGGGGATTTAAAATCGAAAGAAATAAAAAGTACATCTTTGATTTAGATACTGATCTATTAGATTTTTATGCTTGTGAGGTGAAAATGTATGCAAATAGGTAAGCGATTATTTCCATATCCGATTTTGAACAATGCTGAAAATTATAACTGTTATAAAAGTTCAAATTATTCTTTGGAATATATTGATGAAGAAACAAAGGATAATTATATTTTGAAAAACGTACACATTGAAACAAACAATGGTGATTTAAAAAATATGATCCTAAATGACACTTTAAATGCAGTTGTTATAGTGGAGTGTTCATCAACAATCTATAAACACATAGAAAAAATTTCGTTTGAACCAAAAGATATCGTTATCCCTTTAAAAAATTTAAATGGTCGAGTTGAAATTTCTAGCTTGGTGTATTCAAATAAAAACATAGAAGATTATACGAACTATGATTTATTGGAAGATTATAATGGTTATAAATTTTCTTTTGAAGAATCAAATATATTAGCAATTGATGATGGTTTTGTTTTTAATGTAGAATATGATGATTCGGTTGACAAGAAGGTCTCTTCAATTTTTTTAGTCATTAAAAGTTTGGATGAAAAACTGGACACAATGAAAGTGGTTGCAGAGGAAAGAAAAATAAGAATAACTTTGCCAGAAAAAGAGTTTAATTTCTATGACAAATTAAAATATCATGATAATTTTATGAATATATTTTTTTCTATAATAGTCATTCCTGCCTTGAGTATTTGTTTAAATAATATTCAAAGAGAGACAGAAATGAAAGATAGAACATTAGAAGAAATAAGAGAACAATATATATGGTTTGGTGCCATCCAAAAAGCTTATAGTAATTTGTACGGAAAAGAATTAGAGCAAAGTTCCTTTTTACAATTAGATATACTTTCATTTTCTCAAAAAATAATTAATAACTGTGTAACAAAAGCTATTACTGATTTTAAAAATATTGTAACTGAAAATAGAGAAGAAATAATGGAGGAGGAATAAGATGGAAGATAGTATAAATGTTTTTTTCGCTACTGACGAAACAGTTAATTCTTTACATGAAAACCATAATAAAGCAACTGAATTCATAAGACAGAACCCTCTTGATTCCAAGTGGTTACAAAAAATGATTTCCGGTAAAATTTTTGAAGCGAGAAAAAACAAAATCATAAACTTTCAATTAAAAGTTGATGTTACTGGTGATTATTCAAAGGTTGAAACGGAAAATGCGATTATATTGTATGAATCGTTAAAGCAATTACCCAGATATGTATTAACAGATGAAAGATTTTGGGTTTGGATAAACTTAGAAAAGTGTTATAGAGCTACAATACAATCAATGCCTTTAAAAAAGGAAACAACTTTTGCAGGTACGTGGATTTTTACAAGAGGTAAGAGAAGATCTTTGTTTTTCAGCCCTCACTCAAGAAGTTATTTTTGGACAGAATTTACAATTGATGAATCAAGAGAAGATAAGTACGAGCTGACAAGATTTGTTTTTGAAAAAATAGAAAGAATTAGAAATCTAACATGGAGAAGTAATAATAGACATATAGTAATAAGTGCAATTAAGGCTGAAAAAAAATTGTTCGACAAATATTATAAAAATGAAAAATATCATGAAACTTTTAAAAAGTGCGAAACGGGAGAAAACAATCATAATATTTATACTTATATCACAAAATATATTTCTTTATATGGCAGTGTTAGAATTCTTGAAGTTTTAGAAAGTGATAAATTATCTAATATCATTTATAAAGAACTTGAAAGAGTATTTTTAGAAGTGCATAAAGGTAATTTAAATGCTTTAAAAAAATAGTTAACAATCTAAAATTGTAAACTATATGTGATATAATGTCTTTGTTGGTAAAGATGGAAGAGTAGTGCAAATACCAACAAAAAAGAACAAAAAAACATAACGGAAGTTATGTTTGATCGTCATATTAAATATTGTCTCCACAGACACTAATAGTATAACAAACAAATGAGTGGAAGATCAATAAAATTAATTAATCTTCTCCCCGTTTGCGTAAATCAACATGACTTCCGCAACACGGAGGTGATAATATGGCAAAACGAGTTAGTGTAATTAAAGAAGGTTCTAAGGGTAGAAATGAACTTTTTAGAGATAATTACAATAAAAACATAATGAAAGCTTCTGATTTTGTAAAAGAAATCAAAAAAGGAAATTATGAAAATTACCATATAAGAGTTATCAAGGGAAAAGAAACTCCTGTTTCAAATCCTGATCCAAGCACAAATAATAATTTAGGATAATTATCCTTGCTCTTCCATTAAATTTATAATAAAAGTGGGTTTTTGGTGGGATAATTCTAAATAAGTGGGATTATTCCACCTTTTTAGAAAATAAAATTAAATAAGCAAACCCTCAAAATTAAAGGGATTGTAGCACTTTTTAACAAAATAAAATAGCGCGAGGCTTACGCTCCAAAACCGCTGATGCGAGTTCAATTCTCCAAAAAAACAGGAGAATTTTATTTGCCACAAAATAATAAATAGAGTAACAGAATTATCACTTAGTATTTAATTAAAAAAACAAAAATATTTCTTGCTTCTGGAGAGCAAAAACCTTTTTGTTTTTTTCTTTGGTTTATATTATTTTAAATTCTGCTTTCTCAATTTTGATGATATTTGCTACCTTTATTAGTAATTATTAATTTACCAGATTTTGTGGTAGATAATTCGACCATATCTCCGGGATTAAAGCCGCAATTACGAAACCACTTTCCTTTTATAATTAATAATGATTTATTTGTATCGGCACTGCAAATTGTCATCCTTCTTTTAGTGGCTTTAATCTTCATAATTATCTCCTGTTTTTTGCTCCACATTAGAAACAGAAGCAAATATTCCATGTTCATTGTGTTTAATTTTAAGGTCTTTTTGTGTCATATCTACATAGATGTTAGTTGTTTCAATGTTAGTATGGCCTAATAAATCTTTTAAAGAAAACGGATCACCGCCATTTATTATATAATGAGTAGCAAAAGTGTGTCTAAATTTATGTGGATGAAGCCTAAAATCTTTTCCGAATAGCTTTTTACCTTTTTTATTTATCCAGTTTTGAGCTCTTTCTTTTGGTAATGCTTCATCCAATGGAATATCTAAATATGCGTGAAACTTTAAAAGCAGTGGTCCATTTTCTTTAGACCTTAAAATTTCATTACGATAAATATTTACTATCGCTTCAGTTTCTTTTGAATAATAGACAGTACGAAAAGTATGAGTCTTAGTAGCATAAACATAAATACTACGATTAGCGAAATCAATATCTTCAATTTTTATATTACATAATTCTTTAATACGAACTCCAGTATCTAAAAGCAGCATTATAATTAATAAGTTTCTGATTTCGCTTTTCTTCCGTAAATCAAAACTGGTAAGTAGTTTTCGTATCTGGTCTATTGATAGATAATCTATCTTTTGTTTAGGTTGTTTAAGAACTTTTAAATGGGAAACTGGGTTGGCGGTTATATAACCATCTTTTTCTAAGTAATTGAAAAATGCACGAATTGCCCTAATGTGGCAATTTTGAGTGTAGACATTATGCTTAGAGTACTTATTATTCAAATAATACTTAATTTCACTTTCGGTTAATTCGTTAAGTGCATTTTTCTTCTTTATCAGAATAAGATATTTCTCAAATGATCTTAGTTGCGAATTATAAAAGCTAAAAGTTTCTTCCGCCAGCCTCCTTTCTTTCATGTTTTCAAAAAAGTAAGACTTCGCAGTATCAAAAGATAGATTTTCTATCTTCTTGCGGTTTTCCAATTCTGGTGTAGCAAAATTGGTTAAAAAGTTTGTCAATTCGTTAATAGCGTTTTGACTAATAGAACTTGCCATAATTTAATCTCTCCTTTCAATTTTGATAAATAGGCAGGAAAATTAATAGCAAACCGCAAGATATTCAAAGTGGAGTTTTGTTCATAGACCTAGTGGATGGACTCGGCTAGGGGAATGGTGGTCTATGGACAAAAGCTACTACCCAATATAACATTGAAAAAAGCTAGGAACTACCTAGCTTTCATTGACATTATGGCAGGGGTAGCAAGAATTGAACTCGCATCAGCGGTTTTGGAGACCGTTATTCTACCATTGAACTATACCCCTATAACTAAAAATTAATTCTCTAAATATTCTTGCAATTCCTTTATTTTAAAGGCTTTGAACTCTTATACTATTTATATAAATAGTATATCTTTTATTCTACCTAGTGATATAATTTGGAGACCATTATTATACCATTTAACTATGCCCCTATAATTAACTTATAGATGCACTCTTTAATTAAAAATTCCTTATTTTCTTACTTAAATAAATATATATTTATTTAATCTATAATATGGTACTTCCTAATTTGGAGACCGTCATCATGCCATTAGACCATACCCCTTTGACTGCTTTTTCAAGCAAATAAATTATAGCACACCCATACTGTGTTTATCAAGGGAAAACAAATATACTAAATTTTAAACTGCTTGCATATAATATTGTAGTATGAAGCATTTCATACTAGACAAAATCACTATTTTTTGCTATAATTCTTGTCATGGGGCATTATGCTAGTCACAAACACTATTTGAAGATGGGGCTAAAAATCCATTAATTGAAAGCATTAGACACTTTATATATTTGCTTTATCTGCCCAAGTTAGGGTGAATATATAATTTAAAGCTTTAGGGAAAGCTGTAATGGCATACAGCCGAACACCCTCTAGCTACGTCGCTAAAAAAATTTAACTTCATGTCGTGAGTGGGTACTCGGAATTAATTTGATTATGAAAAGATAATGAATAAAAATTATGAAATTGTACTTGCAAAAGCGAATAAGAATAGGTTAGTTGTGTCAGAGAAAATCTCTAGCGTGTATTTGTTATAAAGATTGTAGTGCGGACTATGTGGCAATCGAGTCGCTAATAAGGTAACTAATAGTTTGTTTTTTTAAAGAGAAATCGCCTGAGGGTAACCGAAATCGGATAAAAATAAGAGAAATTCAACTCGACCAAAGCCGTAAAATTAATTTATAATAAGCCATGACTTTTCAAAAAAACTTTATAAGGAGGTTATTAATTTGAAAAAAAATAACTGGATATATAAGGTTTTTTTATTGACTTTTTTATTATCAATTATTTTTAGTGGAGTTGCCAATGTTATAACATATAATGCAAATCCAATTATTATTGGGATACTTCTTCTGATTGTTATATCTTTGGGAATAACGTTTGATATGATTGGGACAAGTGTTCTTACAAGTAAAGAATCAACTTTTCATGCAATGAACTCTAAAAAAATTAAAGGTGCTAAAGAAGCAATTTGGCTACTTAAAAATAATGGCCAAGTTGCCAATTTATGTCTTGATGTGTTTGGCGATGTATTTGGTATTCTTAGTGGCGGATTAGGAGCAGTTCTAACTACTAGTATAGTTATGGTTACAAATATATCTTTACCCATTATTTCAGTTTTAGTTGGAGCGTTTATTTCGGCTATGACAGTTGGTGGAAAAGCTGGGTGTAAAAATGTAGCCATAAAAAACTCTGATTATATTGTTTTTACAGTTGCTAAAATTAGACACTTTTTTTGTTTCAAGTAGTTTAATTCTTCCATAATCATTGTTATTAATATTTATTATTTAGATGAAAAACAACAAGTTATTATAGTACAGTGTAATAAATACAAAACACAACAAGTTATTACACCGTACTGTAATAACTTTACAAAACTGTTTTTAATTGATATAATCTTTTTGGAAGGTTACTTTATGATAAAAAGAGAGTTATATTTAAAAAAAATCAGAGGATTTTATAAAGATACATTATTAATCAAAATAATTTATGGTTTAAGAAGATCTGGAAAATCAGTTATTTTAACACAAATAATTGAAGAATTAAAAGAACAAGGAATAAATGATGAACAAATAATTTATATAAATTTTGAATCACTAGATTACAGCAATATAACTGATGCTAAGTCTTTAGATACATATATAAAAAAATTAACAAAGACTAAAAAAGTATATTATATATTTTTAGATGAAGTTCAAAAAGTTATCGACTTTGAGAAAGCAATTAATTCTTTGAGAATAGAAGGCCGATATAGTATTTTCATTACCGGCTCTAATAGTAAAATGACATTTGCGGAATTATCAACAGAGTTGACTGGAAGATATGTCAGTTTCAAAGTAAATCCACTAACTTTTAAAGAAATAATAGAGTTAACAAAAACCCCTAAGGAAGATTATGAAAATTTAATTTTAGATATATTTGAGTGGGGAAGTTTACCACAAAGATTTTATTATAATGATAACGCTATGAAAACAAATTATATATCTAATGTATATGATTCTATAGTTTTAAAAGATGTTGTTGAAAGACTTGGAATAAAAGATATTACAACATTTAATAAAATTTTTCAGTACCTTTTAGAAATTGAAGGTAAAGAATTTTCTTCTACAAATATCATGAAATTTTTAGCAAATGAAAATATAAAAATATCAAATTCAACTTTATATAGTTATTTAGATGCTTTATGTTCAACCTTTTTACTTAATAAAGTGTATAGATATGATGTTGATGGTAAAAATGTTCTTAAAACATTAAATAAGTATTATGTTTCTGATTTAGGAGTTAAAAAAATTAAAAGTAATCTAAAGATCGAGAATTATTCTACTAGCTTAGAGAATTTGATTTATAATGATTTAATAGCAAAGGGGTATGAAGTATATATAGGTAAAATAAAAAGAGATGAAGTTGATTTTGTTGTCATAAAAAACAAAGAATTAAAATATATTCAAGTTTCTTATAAGCTAGCTAATAACGAAAAAACAATAGAAAGAGAATTTGGTGCTTATAATGTCATAAATGATAATCATGAAAAATATGTAATATCCTTAGATAAAGAAGACTATACTAGAAATGGAATAAAGCATCTTAATGCAATAGATTTTTTAATGAATGATGAGTTTTAATTCACAGAAAAAAAGATAAAGTAATTTTAAAAAGATTATTACAATTGTATTTACATAATATATAAAGTTACGGTTTATATGATTTTTTAAGTATTGTTTTTACAGTTGCTAAAATTCGACATTATTTTACTTTAAAGTAGAGTACTATAAAAATTACTTTTTATTTTAATAAATTTAATATATAATGTTAAGGGAGGGAAATTAAATGTTAGAATTAAAAAAAGTTACAAAAATATATGAAACTAGTGGTTTTAAACAAAAGGCTTTAAATGAGGTAGATATTTGTTTTAGAGAAAATGAATTCACTTCGATTTTAGGACCATCTGGTTCAGGAAAAACTACCTTACTAAATATAATAGGTGGTCTTGATAAGTATACTAGCGGTGATTTAATAATCAATGAAATCAGCACTAAAAAGTATAAAGATAAACAGTGGGATTCATATCGAAATCACCGAATTGGTTTTGTTTTTCAGAGTTATAATTTAATAACTCATCAATCAGTTTTAGCAAACGTAGAGCTTGCTTTAACTTTATCTGGTGTTTCTGTTCAAGAAAGAAGAAAAAAAGCCAAGAAAGCTTTAAAAGAAGTTGGTTTAGCACAACACACTCATAAAAAACCGAATCAATTATCTGGTGGCCAGATGCAGAGAGTAGCAATTGCTAGAGCTCTTGTAAATAATCCAGATATTTTACTGGCTGATGAACCAACTGGGGCACTAGATTCAGAAACTAGCACCCAAATTATGAATCTTTTAAGAAAAATAGCTAAAGAAAAATTAGTCATTATGGTAACTCATAATAGTGAATTAGCTAATACTTATTCTACTAGAATTATTAATTTAAAAGATGGTAAAGTTACTAATGATACTAATTCCTATGACGGTAAAGATAATACAATTGAAGAAAAAGAAACTACTTTAAAAAAACAAAAAACAAAATCCATGGGACTTAAAACAGCATTATCACTATCTTTAAACAATTTACTAACTAAAAAAGGTCGAACTTTTTTAACGGCTTTTGCAGGTTCAATAGGTATAATAGGAATTGCTTTAATATTATCTTTATCAAATGGAGTAAATAATTATATAGAAAGAATGGAAAAAGAAACATTATCATCTTATCCAATTCAAATTGAATCATCAACTATGGATTATACATCGATGATTCAAAGTTTTACTAAAAGTGGGGAAGTAGAGTGTAATCCAAACAAAATATGTACAAGAGATGATATATCTATTAGTCCTTCTATCCAGCTTGAGACAGCCAAGATTAATAACAACTTAGAAGAGTTTAAAAAATATTTAGATAATAATAATGACAAAATCAAAGATTATGTAACAGATATTCAGTATACATATAATTTTGATTTTCATATTTATAGTAAAAATACAGAAAATGGGATTATAAGAGTAAATCCAGATACTCTTAATTTAAATCCATATGCTGAATCTAATCAAGAACAAATGGCTCAATCAGGAATAACTACAGAGTTTGCTGGTCAATCTCAAAATGCTTTTTTAGAATTAAATGGTAACCTTGATCTTCTAAAGAGTCAGTATGAAGTACTTTCTGGCTCTCTTCCAACTAAATTCAATGAAATAGTTTTAATAGCTGATAAAGATAATGTAATTCCTTTGTCACTTATGTATTCACTAGATATTGAAAATAGAGCAGAAATAAATGATATTTATGACAATATTAAAAAAGGCGAAAAAGAAGTCTTAGAAACTATTAATTATACTTATGATGATTTAATAGGTAAAACCTATAGTTTAATATTAAATACTGACTTTTATGTTAAAGAAAATGGTTTATGGGTTGATAAAAGTAAAAATACAACTTTTATGAAAGAAAGAATAAAAGAAGGTCTTGAACTAAAAGTAGTCGGAATTATTAAAGTATCAGAAGAGGCTATAGAAGCTACTAGTGGTTATGTAGGGTACACTCATGATTTAACCAAATACGTAATCGATAAAATTAATGAAAAAGATATAACTAAAGATCAAATTAAAAATAATACAATTGATATTTTTAGTGGTTTAAAATTTGATGGTTTAACAAGTACATATCAAAATAATTTAAAAACCCTTGGAATTGCTAATATTGACTCACCTAAAAATATAAATATATATCCAAATGGTTTTGAGGCAAAAAAAGAAGTGGAAAATATTATTAAAGAATATAATACCGCTCAAGAAGAAAATAATAAAAGTGAGAATATGATATTTTATACTGATTATATTGGTGTGCTTCTTTCATCAGTTACAACAGCAGTTAATGTAATTACCTATATATTAGTCGCGTTTGTTGCCGTATCATTAGTAGTGTCTAGTATTATGATTGCAATTATTACTTATATATCAGTACTAGAAAGAACAAAAGAAATTGGGATTTTAAGAGCAATCGGGGCATCTAAGAAAGACATTTCTAGAGTCTTTAGAGCTGAAACTATAATTGAAGGTCTTATTGCTGGAGTTTTTGGAGTAGGTATAACTTTTCTATTATGTTTTCCAATTAATAAAATAATATATTATTACTTAGATGTTAACAATATTGCCGCACTTCCTTTAACTGGGGCAATAATCTTAATAATTATTAGTGTTGTTCTAACAGTAGGAGCTGGGTTAATACCAGCAAGAATAGCAAGTAAAAAAGATCCAGTTGAGGCTTTAAGAACAGATTAAACAAGAATTAACATCTTGTTTTTTTTGTTTGCTAAGGCGATTTGACTGATTAGTAGAAATACGCTATAATTCTCTTACCAATGGGGGTTGGGTATATAAAATGATAGCACAATCCCATTAGGATTGTTTTTTAATGAATAGGGGTTATTTATTATGGAAAAGAATTATATAGATAAAATTTATGGTAATATAAACTATAATACTTATAATACTATTCAAGACATAAGTGGTAAGACATCTATTGGGGTAATTTTAGTTAAAAATTTTATAGGATTTCCAAATGTTGCGTATGCTTTAGCATGTATGTTTTGTGCTTACTATTTAGCAAATGATATTGTAAAAGCCGAAACTCATACAAAAGATGTAAAAAAAGTAAAAGCAATTTATGATGAAATAATTAGAGATTATAATAAAATGAATAAAGTATTTGATTTAGAAAATCCTATTGAAATTCATACAATGTATAATTACTTATTATATAAAGGTTATTTATCAAAAGGAAAGGAATTTGAATTTAGTGATACAAATCTTAGGGACATAAATACTTTATATGGAGCCAATATTATAAGTGGTCAAGGTGTTTGTAGACACATAGGAATAATGTTAAGAGATATTTTTAATGACAAAGGAATAAATAGTAATGTTCTATCAGCTTTTATAAGACCACCAGTTATTACTAATCATACTGATGATAATAAACCAGAGCAAACTATTGAAGAATTGTATAATTTTGTTAGACAACATATCAATAATGAAGAAATGAGAAAAGTTTTTAATGAACTTATTGAAAAAGTTGGTATAATCATATCTAAACAAATTGGTAATCATCTTATAACACTTGCTGTTAAAGATGGTAAAAGCTACATTTTAGATCCGACACAAAATAGAATATATAGATTAAGTCAAGATGATAAATCTATTGTAACTGATAGTAAAGATGACCGAATTAAAATTTGTTATTGCAGTTTACCTTTTTTGGAAAAACATAAAGATATAAAAAATATTAAATCTAATATTTTATTGCCTTCTACTACACTGGAAGAAGAACAATTATTAATCCAAAGAACTAGAGATTTATGTGATGGAAACCAAGATATATTTGCCCAATTTTATAACGAACATAGTGAAATGTATGCAGAATTAACTGATAAACTAATGGGAATGAAACAACGAAATTTATTATTTCAAAATAAATTAGTTAAAAAAATGGTAAAATAATAATTTTTAATAAATCCTTTGATTTAATAATTTCTTATAAGAATTATAGATTGTTATTTGATTTTTTTGAAAGTCGGTAATATAATAAAAATATGAAAACAAAAACAAGATGGATTATATTAAGTATTTTATTATTTGCTTTTATAGTTATTACTATACTTTTATTAACTGATAAAATTTATAGTTTTGATACATTTTTTTATAATTTTTTAATTTCATTTAAATCTCAAAATTTAACTAATTATTTTAAAATAATTACTATTTTTGCTAATACAGAAACAATTATTATTCTATTGGTCTTGTCTTTATTAACTTTATTTTTCAAGAAAAAAGATGCTTTGTATTTAACTATAACTATAATTATCTCAACAATTGCTAATCAACTTTTAAAATATATATTTCAAAGACCTAGACCAATATTGATAAATAAAATAATTGCAACTGGATATTCTTTTCCCAGTGGGCATGCTATGGCAAGTACATCTTTTTATGGCTTTATTATATATTTAATTATAAATAGCAATCTAAATAAAAAAATAAAGTGGATAACTAATATTTTATTAACATTATTAATTATAAGCATCTGTTTAAGTAGAGTATATTTAGGAGTGCATTATGCATCAGATGTTATAGCCGGAGTGCTATTATCAAGTAGTTTACTTTTGGTTATTACCTATATTTTGAAAGGAAAAAAAGATAATATTTTTGGGGAAAACTTGATTAAAAAGAAAATCAAATAAGCTTTACAGTTAATTTTATGTTTTAAACTTAAGTAATATTTAATATGATATAATTATGGAGGAGTGATGTTTATGCATCTAGATATTATTAAAACAATCATTATTGGAATAATTGAAGGCATCACCGAGTGGTTACCAATTAGTAGCACTGGACACATGATTATTGCCGAAGAATTTTTAAAATTAAATGTTAGTTCTGAATTTTGGGAAATGTTTTTAGTTGTTATTCAGCTTGGAGCAATACTAGCAGTTGTTTGTCTCTTTTTTAAAAATTTATTTCCTTGGGGGTTTAATAAAACTAAAGAAGATACAAGAATGACTTTTAATTTATGGCTGAAAATATTAATTGCATGTATCCCAGCTGGAATTATAGGAATAATATTCAATGATAAAATTGATGAGCTTTTTTATAATTACTGGACTGTAGCTATTGCCTTAATATTTTATGGTATATTATTTATTATTATCGAAAATATTAATAAAAATAAAACTCCCATAGTAAAAAGTGAAGATAAAATTACTTATAAACAAGCACTTTTTATAGGTATATTTCAGCTACTTGCTTTAATTCCTGGAACAAGTAGAAGTGGCGCTACTATATTAGGTGGCTTAATCCTTGGACTAGATAGAAGTGTTGCAGCTAGTTATACTTTTTACTTAGCAGTTCCAATTATGTTTGGTGCCTCATTTTTAAAAATAATTAAATTTGGCTTTCTTTTTACAAGACCCGAGTTACTTATTTTAATAATTGGCATGTTAACTGCTTTTATAGTTTCCATTCTAGCAATAAAATTTTTATTAAAATATATCAAAAGAAATAATTTTAAAATATTCGGATATTACCGAATTATTTTAGGAATCGTAGTCCTAGCATACTTTCTTTTAACATAAATGTAGGTGAAATGAAATGAAACAAAATATTATTATGATTACTCTTTTAATCGCACTATTTATTTTTGGATTATTAATTTATGACTTTAGTGATGAATTAGATTCTTCAATAACAGAACATGACTGGTATAGTGTTTATGAAGATGAAATGACTATTATTAGTTTTAAGGATCAAAAGTTTTCTTATTTTTATGCCTCAACTGGAGAAGCAGTAAGTATTTATGAATTGTGTCTTAATTATCGCTTTAATAAAAGTATTAATGTTATTAAACTAAATTGTAATATTAGACAAAATAAACTATATATAACTAAAATAACAGAAGAAGAACTTATTCTAACAATAGATGGTGAAGAAAAAACATTTTATGCTAGTGAAAATTTAGCTAATGAAGCTAAATTTATGGAGACTAATAACTTATCACAAGAAGAATTTAACGATTTAATGAATATCGATTTAAATAAATATACCTTAACGTCATCTGATGATATAAATTTACTTTATAAAAGTAAAGAAACAAAATTAATTGCCTTTGTAAGTGATACTAAAACTATTAAGAATGCCCTTAATTTAAGGGCCCTATATAATCTTACAAATAACTCAAGTAAACCAGTATTAGTAATAGATTATAATACTTTAGAAGAAGAAGAACTTACAAAACTTTCAAAATTAAGCAAAGAAATACCGACTAATATAAATGATTTTAATTCAAACGTTATATCAATTTATATAGTAGGTAATAAAAGCTTTAAACTTGCTACTGACATTGATGTCATTGCATTTAGTGAAGTAAATAATTATAATAATATTTGAAAAGGAAATATATGAAAACACAAACGATTCAGTATATAATAATATTAATTGGTTTAATACTCTCAGTTACAAGTATCTTTATTATTAAAGACTATTTTGATGCTCGAATAAAAAAGCCCATCGAAAAAATTGCGGTTGTTAATAAAAATGCAACACCTAATATGGTGCCGAAAATAATAGAGGAAACTACCACAACCGTGCCAATAACAACTAAAAAACTTGAAGTAGTAGAGCCAATTACTTCAGTAGAAGAGATTATTTACGATAATTTAACTTTAACTGAATTAACTGAAAAATTAAATAGAAATTTATCTTGTAAACTTGAAAATACCGGAAATTATTTTGCAAACTATACTAAAGAAACAGGCCTTGATCCATATTTAGCTCTAGCAATAGTACTTCATGAAACAGGATGTAAATGGGAATGCTCTGTTTTTGTAAAAGATTGTAATAATATTGGTGGTATAAAAGGAAGCCCCTCATGCGATGGTACAGCATATAGATCTTATGATACACTTGAAGCAGGAATTATAGGCTATTTAGATATGATATTTAATAACTATTATAGTAAAGGATTAACTACTCCAGAGTTAATGAATCCTAAATATGCTACTAGTATATCTTGGTCAGTAGCAGTTAATAAATATATTGAAGAAATTAAAGCTAGTTAATCACGTTTTCATTCTTGAAAAAGCAGAAACAATTATACTGGCTATTCTTTCTCTATGGATTTGGCTAATGAGAACGGAAAAAACAGTAAAAATTTTATTGGAGTAAAAACAGAAGTAATGATAAAAGTGAGTGCGATGCGCGTGTGTATCATAATATTAATTGTCCAGATGAAATAGTAGGTGAAGTAAATGAAATATAAATGTAAAAAATGTGGTTTTATCCATGAAGGTGAATTATTTGATGGTTATTATTGTCCTTTATGTAAGGCTGGAATTTTTGATTTCGAAGAGATTGTAGGTAAAGAAGAGATTAATTATAAAAGAGTTTATGTTGATCCTGATAATCCTTCTCTTATGAGGATTGAAGAAAAGTGTATTAATTGTGGTGCTTGTTCTAGTACATGCATTAATTCAGTTAATATTAGATATAAGAATCCTGATAAACCAATCTGTATTAATTGTGGACAGTGTATTTTAGCATGCCCAACTGGGGCTTTAGTGCCTAAATATGATTATAATAAAGTTTTAGAATTAATTTCTGATAAATCTAAAACTGTAATAGTTATGACTAGCCCAGCTGTAAGAGTTTCTTTAGGGGATGCTTTTGGTTTAAAGCCTGGAGAGTTTGTTGAAGGTAAGATGATTTCAGCACTTAAAAAACTGGGTTTTAAATATGTCGTAGATACGGCTTTTGGAGCAGATTTAACTTCAATGGAGGAAGCAGCTGAACTTCAAGAAAGAGTTAATAATGATGATGTTCTGCCAATGTTTACAAGTTGTTGCCCGTCATGGGTTAAATATGCATCTATTTATCATTCTGAGATACTTCCCAATATTTCAACATGTAAAACTCCAATAGGAATGCAGGCAACTTATCTAAAAAAGATTTTTAGTAAAGAAAAGAAAATTAAGAGTAAAGATTTAGTTGTAGTTGCGCTTACTTCATGTCCAGCTAAGAAGTATGAAACTCTAAATTCTGATTGTAATTATGTTATTACTACTAGTGAGCTAGCTCTTGCTATTAGGGAAAACAATATTGATTTTAAAACTCTTGATGATAGTAAGTTTGACTCACTTGTGGGTTCATCATCGGGAATGATTTATAATACAAGTGGAGGAGTTATGTTATCAGTACTCCGCTGCTACTATAAACTTGAGACTGGGAATGATTTAATTCCTGAGAAAATACTAATTAAAGATCGAGATTTTTATAAAGAATATAATTTGAAGATTAATAAAAAACAAGTTAAAACTGCGGTTATTTATCAAATGGAAAACCTAGAAAAGTTTTTACCTATTAAAGATGAGTTTTTATTTATTGAAGTTATGAATTGTAATCACGGATGTGTTGGTGGTGGAGGTCAGATACCAACTCCAATTGTTGATCAAAATGGCATCTTTAATAAACGAAGTAAAAGTTTACTAAACCAAGATAATGGTTCAAGTGTTAAGTATCCATATAAAAATCCAGAAATAAAAAAGGCTTATAAAACATATTTTTCTAAGCCACTTAGTAAAAAAAGTAATGAGCTTTTTCATAAAAAACATAAAAATTTAAGAAAAGATTTTATTTAATTATAAGATTTCTTCATTAAAGCCTAGTTTATTTTTAGTAACATAAACAGGCCTTTTTTTTGCTTCTAAATATGTTTTAGAAATATATTCTCCTAAGATGCCGATTGCTACAAGCTGTATGCCACCTAGAAACAACATTATACTAATAAGTGATGCATAACCAGGTACGGCAATACCAGTTATTAGAGTCTCTAATAATATTATAATTAAATAAATAAAAGAGCCAATTGAAGTAATAAATCCAACGACAGTTGCTATTCTAAGAGGTTTAACACTGAAGTTAATAATACCATTAAAAGCATATCTAAATTGTTTTATTAAATTAAAGTTGGTTTTACCGCTATTTCTTTCTTCAACTTCATATTCCAAATAGTGGGTATTAAAACCAACCCAAGAAAATATCCCTTTAGAAAAACGATTGTTTTCACCTAAAGATATAACTGCATCAACGACATTTTTTCTAAACATTCTAAAGTCAGAAGCACCAATTATAAATTTAGTATCACTTATTGAGTTAATAAATTTATAAAAGGATTTTTTTAAAATTTTATTTAAAAAAGACTCTTTTTTTCGTTCTTTATTAACCATCGCTACTTGATCAATATTTTTATTTTTTTCTAAATATTTAAGCATTGTCAGAATGTATTTTGGATTTTGCTGGCAATCTCCATCAATGATTACTGAATACTCAGCCTTTGCACTAGTAAGTCCTGCATACATAGCAGCGTCTTTACCAAAATTCCGACTAAAATTAATTACTTTTACATGATTTTTATCTTCTTCATATATATTTGCAAGTCTATCGGCAGTCTTATCAATTGATCCATCATTTATAAATATAAGTTCATAATCTAAATCAATTAAAGTTTCACTTAATTTTTTATGAAGTAATTTAACATTACCTTCCTCGTTATAAACAGGAATAATTACATCTAATTTCATATCCACCTCTTTTAAAATTATATCACAGATATTATTATTAATTGAATAAAGAAAGGTTTATTGTTATTTTATGATATATGGATCATTTAATGTTCCAGTTCCACTTTGATATAATGTATTTTTATTTAAATGGGCAACAATTGCCACACCACTACTGTTAGATGTATTAGTAAGGGAGATACTATAATCTAGTCTATAAGCTTTATAACTAGTATCTTTATCAGCAGTTAGTGTCCAGGTTGATGATTCTAGTTTAGCTAAATAGTTATAATTAGTACAGCTTGGACTTGTGATATTTAAACAGTTAGCATCTAAGCTAGCTTGTAAGTATTCATTGACTGTTATTAAACCAAACATTTGATTTTCAATTGTCGCGCTGCATTCAATTGATCCATCATCAACGTTATCTTTAATACTTCTTTTACCGATACATAAATCTTGTTTAACAAAGTAAGCTTTTTCTTCATCAGTAAACTTATCACCATCATATGATTCTTCTAATTTACTTTTAATTCTACTGTTTATATTATTAGAAATAAAGTCATTAATACCCTCATTTGAGTTTTTATCAATATTATATCTGTTATCCCAAGAAGTAGATTCGCTTCGTTTATTTTCTATAATTCTAATTTCATCATTATGATTTATTTTAATAATTCGATATAAACCTTCACCGATTAATAAATAATTATTAATATTTTCTCCTCTATATATATAAGAAGAACCATAGTTATATAAACCTTCACCGGTTGTAGTAACATCTTCTTTTAATTTATCAGTAAGATTTATTGTTTTAATATCACCACAAGTTAAAATAGGTGAATATAAATAATACCCATTAGAATTAGAAACAATAATTTCTCCAAAGCAAGTTTCTCCTGTTGTTAAAGTTAAATGTTTTAAGTTACCGTTTGTTATAAAATACTCGGTTTTTAAAGAAGTATTTTCGCCATCTTTAGGAAGAGATTCTTTATTACTATCATAATAGTTTTTAGATAAATTAATTAATTTAGCTTCTAATTCTTCATAAGTATATTTTTTATTCCTAATACAACTACTTATTAAAGCTATTATAATAATAAAAATAATTATACATCCTAAAGCAAATCCCATTGTTTTTAATAATTTTTGATCGATTTTCATATTTTAGTTTATACCTCCATCTGTTTTAAAGTATATCAAAAAAGCAAAATTAATACAATTATATTTTAAAATAAATATGATTGTGATATGATAAGTTTAAGAGAAGGAAATTATGAAAAAAAATAAAAATATTTTTAAAAAAATAAAGAAAATAAAGTTAGATAATTTAATAATTGGAATTATTGTTATTCTTATAATTGGTGGAGTAGGAATTTATATGGCTTTTAGTAATAAGGAAACACCAGAAAGAAAAGAAGTAAAAGAGACAATACCTGAAAAAAAGTTGAATATTGTTAACTTAAATTCTAAGAGTAGACCGTACGCAGTATCTATTAATAATATAGGCGCTGCTAGAGGGGTTCAAAGTGGACTTCAAGATGCTTATATTATTTATGAAATGATTGTTGAAGGTGGTTTGACTAGATATCTAGCTTTATTTATTGATGCTGATGTTGAAAGAATAGGCTCTGTTAGAAGTGCTAGACATTATTTTCTTGATTACGTACTAGAAAATGATGCAATATTTGTTCATCATGGACAATCACCTCAAGCTCAGAGTGATTTTAGTCGTTTAAATGTTGATCGCATAGTAGTTGATAATTCAAAAACGGGGTGGCGCGATAAATCATTAAATTTGTCAAGTGAACACACACTTTTTACTAGTACTGATAAACTTGCAAGTGGTATTGGTAGTAAAAGAACTGAAAGAAATAAAGATTATTTACTTAAATATAGTGTTGATCCACTAGATTTAAGTAAAATACCTGAAAGTAAAGAAGCAAGTTCTGTTTCAATTAAATATTCATCTTCAGTAACCTCTTCTTATGATTATGATAGCACTAATAAAGTTTACAAAAGAAGTGTCAATCAAAAAGCTCATGTTGATTATGTATCAAAAGAGCAATATACTTTTAAAAATATTATTGTTTATGAGGTAGCAAATAATAAGATTAGTGGTGATTCATCAGGAAGGCAAAATTTAAATACAGTTGGTAGTGGTACTGGTTATTATATATCAGAAGGAGTAGCGCTCCCAATAACATGGAGTAAATCCTCGCGTGCTTCTGCTACTGTTTATAAATATGATAGTGGTGATGACTTAATAGTAAATGATGGTAATACATTTATCCAAATTATGCCTAAGGGGCAAAATTTAATAATAACCTAAGTAAAATACTCATATAGTTAAATGAGTAATAAAATAGAAAGGAAGGCCATGAATGTTAGATTTTATAGTTGATCATTATTTAATAATAATGGTTGTTGCTGCTTTTTTTATCTTTGCTTTAATTGGTTATATTGTTGATAACCTTAAAAATAAAAAAAGAGAAGAAAAAGTAGAACAGATTTTAGAAGTAAAAGATGATATACCTGAGGAAATTGATGAACCTATTTTAGAAGAAAACCTTGTATCAGAAGAAGAGATATCAGAAGAAAACTTAGAAAATGAGGAAGAAAACCCAGAAAATGAGGAAGAAAACCCAGAAAATGTGATTCCTGAAGTCGAAGAAATTCAAGATAATAAATAATTATCTTTTTCTTTTTTATATTTATGTGGAACTTTTAATTATGTAGAATTCTACATAAATCAAAAAATTTGAAACTCCAGAAAATATTTATTACATGAAATCAGTAAAAAACTAACTGAAGAAAATAAAGTTATAGCTGTAGAAAAATTAGATATTAAAAAAATGATTGAGGAGAAAGTTAGATAACAAATGCTTCCTGGGGCGAGTTAATAAGACAACTAGAATATAAATCCAAACTTAAAAAAGTCCGGCTCGTAAAAGTAGATAGATATTATGCCAGTAGCCCAAAGACGGTAGCGACTGCCGCCTAATAGTGCCTGTGGAGGAAGTAGGTTATGCCCCCTGTGAAACAGGAAAAAGACCGTGAGGGCTTTTAAGTTAAACTAAAGTATACTTTAATTTAATTTTTTGATATAATATTTATACTATTTAAAGGAGTGGTTTAAAGTGACTTGGTTGTCAATTGGAAATATAATTACTAAAATAATTGATATAAGTATTGTTTGGTTTATGTTTTATTATTTACTTAAAAATTTAAGGAAAAATGTTAAATTAGTATTAATATTTAAAGGAGTAGTAATAATTGTTATTATTAAAATTTTTAGTAATATTCTTAATTTATATATAATTGGTTTACTTTTAGAATATGTTATCTCTTGGGGACCTCTAGCTTTAATAATTATATTTCAGCCGGAAATTAGAGCCGTACTTGAGTCAATTGGTAGAAGTCAGTTACTGGGGCGTCATAAAGTTTTAACTGTTGATGAACGGGAAAGAGTAGTTTATGAGATTATGAACGCTATTGAATATTTAAAGAGGAATAGAATTGGTGCTCTAATTGTTATTGAAAGAAATGTTTCTTTGCAAGAATATATTGAGCCAGCGAATAAAGTATATGCTGATATTACAGCAGCTCTTCTTGAAGCAATATTTTTCCCGCCTAATCCACTTCATGATGGAGGTGTGATAATCCAAGGAGATAAGTTAACTTGCGCAGGTGCGGTGTTTAAAACGAGCATGAACCCTAATTTTAGTAAAAAACTTGGAACAAGACATAGAGCTGCTTTAGGAGTTGCTGAGGAAACAGATGCAATCGCGCTCGTAGTATCTGAGGAAACAGGAAAAATAAGTATCGCTGTAGATAGTAATTTAAACTATAATTTAACCCTCGAAGAATTTAAAATGCTTCTACTAGATGAACTTAAGCCAAAGATGGAAGTGTTCTACGATGCTGATGAAGAAGTAGGTGAAGAAGATGAATAAAATATTTAAGATTTTTTCTGATCTTTTTAAGGGAATATATAATATAATTGATAAATTAATAATAGTTCCAATAAGTAGAATTATATATAGAATAAGTGAACTAGTTAAAAGTAATAGTGGTCGTTTTGAAAAAATTTTAAATAGACCTAATATTCTTGTTTATGTATCTTTATTCTCTGCTATAATTATTTTCTTACTTATCGATACTAAAGCAATTAATTTAGTAACAGAAGAAGCTGAAATTATTTCTGGGCAACCAGTTGAGATTATATATAATGAAGAAGCATATGTGGTTGAAGGAGTTCCTGAGACCGTTGATATTACTTTAATTGGGCGTAAAAGTGATTTATACTTAGCTAAACAATTAGGAGAACATAAAGTAGTACTTGATTTAAGTGGTTATTCAACTGGTCAATATAAAGTAAAACTTAAATATAATCATAGTGTTGAGTCTGTTAACTATAAACTAGATCCAAGTACAATCACAATTAAAATTAGTGAAAAAGTAAGTGCGATAAAGACTTTAAAATATGATTTATTAAATAGTGATAAACTTGATAATAAATTATCAATTAAAAGTGTCGAACTTGATCGTAATGAAGTAATTGTCAAAGGATCAAGTGAGGCTCTTGAATCGGTAACAACAGTTAGAGCTCTTGTTGATTTAGAAGCCTACAATTTTACTGAAAAAGGAACATATATAATTGATTCAATTGTCTTAGTAGCGTATGATAGTAGTGGAAATAAAATAAATAATGTTGAAATGGTTCCGACTAAAGTTAGTGCATCGATTGTTGTAGATTCATATTACAGTGAGCTTCCAGTTAAAATAATGACAACTGGAAAACCAACGGTTGGATATGCTATATTAAGTGCAATATCATCGACTACAAAAGTTAAAGTTTATGGTGATAAAGAAATAATTGATGAACTTAAATTTATTGAAGCGGTTATTGATATAGATGGTTTAAGCAATGATAAAACATTTAATGTTACTTTAACTAAACCAGCTGGAGTAAGATATATGACCGAAACAAATACAACAGTTTCAGTCGTGATGGACAGTGAATCAAGTAAAGAATTTGCTGATATTCAAGTAGAATCTATAAATTTAGGTAATAATTATATAGTAAATGCTGAAAGTTTAGCAGACAGTGCAATTACAGTTATTGCTAAAGGTGTAACTTCTGTGTTAGGAGAAATAGAACAATCACAAATTAAGGCTCAAATAGATTTAAGTGGTTATAGCATTGGTACTCATGATGTGCCTGTCAGTGTCTTTATTGATGATATTAGAGTAACACTAGTGCCTAAAGTATCAACTGTTAAAGTAAGAATATCTTCATAAGAAAAGTAGTTAATCTACTTTTTTTAATATTTTTATGATAATATTATACTAGGAGCAAAAGATTATGAACAAAGGATTTACGATGATTGAACTTTTAACTGTAATCATAATACTAGCTGGTATAATGATTATTGCTATTCCTAGTTATACAAATGTTTCATATGAGATAAAGAAGAAAAGCTTAGAAAACAAAACTAATGTTATAACTCAGTCTACTTTAAAGTTTGCTAAATTACATTTGATTGATGATATAAAACCAGCTGGTAATACTTGTCTTAATAAAGAAGATTGTTGCAAATATTATGATTTATATGATTTTGTTTTAGAATATGGGCTTTACGTAGCTGAGGAAGAAAAAAATGGACCAGTGATTATAAACCCAGAAACAAATACTAAACTTAATGGGGAAGTAAAAATTTGTTACGATATAGAAGCCTTAGATTTAAATGGCGAGTTTATTATAAATGAGTAATTATGGATTGTGAGGAATAATATGAAAAAAATATTAATGGTTATCTTAGATGGATTTGGTTTAAGAGAACAAGAAAAAGGCAATGCGGTTAAACTAGCTAAAATGGAATTTTTTAATAAGTTATGGGAAGATTATCCGCATTCAGTGCTTGAAGCATCAGGTGAGGCGGTTGGTTTACCTAATAATCAGTTTGGTAATAGTGAAGTAGGACATGGAGCAATAGGCTTAGGAAGAAAAATAAAACAACGAATAACTGTTGTTAAAGAAGAAATAGCTAGTAAAAAAATATATGATAATGAGAATTTAAATGAATTAATTAATCATACTATCACTAATGATTCTTGCCTCCATTTAATGGGGCTTGCTTCTGATGGTGGTGTTCACAGTGATTTAGATTATATTTTAAAATTAATTCCTATTTTAAAAGAAAAAGGGGTTAAAAAATTAGCGTTTCATGTTATTACTGATGGAAGAGACACCTCAAGAACATCTTCTTTAAAATATATTAATAAATTAAAGGCTGTCTTTGCAGAAAATAACTTAGGAGTTATTGCATCAGTTTGTGGGCGATATTATGCAATGGATCGAGATAATAAATATAATCGGACTGGAGTTTATTATAATTTATTAATGGGAACATCGGGTTTAAATATAATTAATTTAGAAACCGCAATCAATAACTGTTATTTAAAAAATATTTATGATGAGCATATGCCACCTTTGAGATTACCTGAATTTACTTCCTTTAATGAGCATGATGCCCTTTTATGGCTTAACTTTAGACAAGATAGAGCAAGACAGATTTTAAATGCTTTTACTAATCCAAAATTTACTGGTTTCCAAAATAAAATAATTAATAATTTTAAAGTATATAATTTATTTGAACAAGAAGATGTGAAAAATACTAAGGCTTTATTTGAATATGATGAAGAAAATTTATATCCAATTGGGGAATATTTTTCTGACCTTGGTCTTACTCAAGCTAGAATTGCTGAAACCGAAAAATATTCGCATGTTACTAAATTTTTCAACTCTGAGAAAAATCCTAAATTTAAAGGAACAATTAATATCTTAGTCCCAAGTCCTAAGGTTAGTACATATGATCAAACTCCAATGATGAGCACTGAAGATGTTACTAAAGAAACGATTAAATGTTTAGAAAAAGACTATGATTTTATCTTAGTAAATTATGCTAATCCTGATATGGTCGGGCATACTGGTAATTTAGATGCAACTATAAATGCATTAGAAGGATTAGATGCTGAACTTAAAAAATTAATAACCGCAGCTGAGGATAACTTTTATAAAGCAATTATTTTATCTGATCATGGGAATGCTGATTTAATGCTGGATGATGCAAATAATATAGTTACTACTCACTCATTATCTCCAGTTCCATTTATTATCTTAGATAAACATTTAGTATTAAAAGAAAAAGGTGAGCTAACTAATGTTGCTCCAACTATACTTCATTATATGGATATTGCAATTCCTAAAGATATGAAAGAATCTAAATCTTTAATTTTAGAAGATGTATAAAAAAAGAGGATTATCTCTTTTTAATTTTAAGGAAATGTTCCTTTAATTATATCAGTTAAAGTTATAGGCGGATTTTGCATAAGATTAACTTTTTCAATAGCTTTTTTAAATAACCTAACATGAACTTCTTCATCTAAAATAATTCTTCTTAAAATATTCTTAACATATGGATCATCAATAAGTTCAATCTTTTTTTGATAATTTTCAATTGCATCTAATTCTACTTGAAGATCTACTTCTAACCTAGAAAGAATGTTATCACCATAATAAATATAATCTCCATTCCAATAATTTGCATCAGCAAAAAGAATTGGGTCTCCTCCTAGTAATAGAATAACTTTAGCTAAAGTATCAAAATGTCTTATTTCTACATAAGAAATATTTTTTAGCATATTAGCTATTTCTGCATCGACATCATTAAGTACTATATAATGATAGTAATACTGATTTATCGCGCTCAGTTCACTTATAAAACCAGCATAATCAGCCATTAATAAATTAGCATAATCAAGATTAGGCCTCGAAACTTTAATCTCCGGATAGGGCATATCACTGTGATATACACTTAAATCATTTTTCATTATCTCACCATAATTAATAGTATTATAAAGCCTTAAAAAAATGATTAAAATGTAAAGTTTAAAATAACTTCTAAAATAAACATTAATTAATAGTTTAATGTTATATAATGATTATAAGGTGATGATTAATGGATTATACAGTTTTAAGAGAAAATGATATTAGAGGAGAATATCCTAATCAAATAAATGAAGACTTAAGTATTATTATTGGAAAAGCTTTCGGAACTTATATTTTAAACAAAGAGGAAGCTACCTGTTTAATTGGTCATGATAATCGATTAAGTAGTTTATCACTTAATCAAAAACTTATTGAAGGGATAATTAGTACTGGTATTAATGTTGTTGATATTGGACTTTGTACTACGCCAATGTTTAACTTCTCAGCTAGGTACTTAAATGTAACATATGGCATTATGATTACTGCAAGTCATAATCCGCCAAATCACAATGGATTTAAAATATTTGGTAAAAATTTTTCTCATCTTGAACATAATGAGCTTAATATTTTTTATGATTTAATAAAAAAGGGTGAGTATAGTGAAGGATTGGGTGCCAAAAATTTTAATAATTTACAAAAAGAATATATTAATATGTTAATAAATAAAGCTAAAGTAAATTCTAATTTAAACATTGTTATTGATGCAGGTAGTGGGACTCCATCAATTGTTATTAAAGATATCTTTAATCGGTTATTTAATAATGTTGTTTATTTAAATAGTGAAAGTGATGGTACATTTCCAGTCCATAATCCAGATCCAAATGATCCCGTGAACTTAGAAGAACTTATTAAAGTTGTTAAAGAAAAAAAAGCGGATTTAGGTCTTGCTTTTGATGGGGACGGAGATCGTTTAGGAGTTATTGATAACAATGGAAGTATTGTTTCAACAGATACATTAATTGGTATATATGCTGATAATATTATACCCAAACTTGAAAATAAAAAAGTCTTAATTGATGTAAAGTGTTCTAAAGGTCTTGCTAAGGAAATAAATAAAATAGGTGGCGAAGCTATTATGATTAAAAATGGCTCTGCCTATATTGAGAATGAAATGATCAATAGAAATGCTTTTCTTGGAGGAGAGTACTCTGGTCATGTTTTTTTCAGAGATGACTTTGATGGTTATGATGATGGAATATATGCAAGTATTAGACTACTTAACATCTTAAATGAAACAAATAAAAAATGCTCTGATTTATATGAACATTTTGAAAAATATTATAGTACTCCAGAAATAAAAGTTAATACTACTGAAGAAGATAAGTGGTTAATAGTTGATAAAATAAAAGAATATGCGCTTAATAAGTATAGTGATGTTTTAACAATTGATGGAGTAAGAGTTAATTATGAAGATGGCTTTGCTCTTATAAGAGGAAGTAATACTAGTTCTTATATTACTTTAAGATTTGAGGCTAAAACTGAAACAGAACTAAACTTCCGAAAAAGAGAATTTTTAAATTTAGTAGAGTTTTATACAAAGAACTGAGGACTATTGCTTGATTTAACAATAGTTTTTTCAACTTCTTTTTTAGGTATTACTTCCGGCAAAGTCTTTTGCAAGTTAACATCTTTAATTAAAGAATACGCAGTTCTGACGTTATTAATAAGCGGTTTTGTTTGCTGAATTAAAGGTATTACCTCTTTAGCAACACCTAAGGTTTTATTAAGACCAGATAAAATACCTATAAAAGAAAAATTACTAGCATTATTCATAAGAACCACCTATTTAATTATATGTGTAAATATAAATAGGTTGAATAGATAAATATTTATAAAAAAAACATTTTGCGACTGATATTGCTAATTTTATTTCTGAAGCAAATTTATTTGAATTTAAAGATCAAGAAAAAGAACTATATGATAAAGATATGATTGATATTATAATGATTGGAGATTATGAAAGATATATAAGAGATTTCTCTTATTCACCAAGAGATATAGAATATATTACTGATACTATAAAGGAAATGAGTTGGTGGCACTGTTTTAACCAAGATAGAAAATGAATTTTAATGACTCATTTATTTCGTCTTATTTTGTTTGAGTTATTATAAATATTATGATATGGGAATGGCAATTGATGAATGCTCAAAATGTAGGAATTGTTGTAAAGAACTTAACTGCATTATAACTGAAGATGAATTAGATAAAATAGCAAGTTGTTTAAAAATATCTAATGAAGAATTAATTAGTAAATATTTAACAAAAAAATATGGAGAATATACAGCTAAATGTATTCCTAATAAGTAATGCTGAAGTATGTCCAGTAGTTTACGAGATAATAGAAGAATTAAAAGAAATCTATAACTTCAAAAGTTATAGATAATGATAGATTTGTAAGAGACAAAGTTGGGTTTTAAGGAAGGAATAAAGATTATGTACAATATTAGTATCAAGATTTATTATGACTTCATAATTTTCAGTACCTTTAACTTTTGCAACATAAGTATTTTCGAGTTTATTAATACTAATGACTTTTCCCTTTTTAAATAATCGTAGCCTCTTCTTAATATCTCATAAGAAAAATAATTATCAATATTTTTAATTTCTATAATCGTTACTCCTTTATAAATATTATATACTGATTTACTATGAAACTAAAGCTTATATTAAAAATTAGTGATGATTGTCAAGACATAATTAAAAAAAATGCAATTCAAGTTAAAAATTTCAATACTTTTATCGATACTTATATTGATACTTTATTTGATAGGTAGTATAATACTTATAGCTTGAAAGGATTAGATGATTATGAATAAACCACCATTTGAAATAAATGAGAACATTTTAAATTTAGTAACAACTATAACTGAAAAACTAACTCGTTTAGAAATAAATGTTGATCGAAAAAAAGATTTATTTTTAAGAAAGTCGAGTAAGATTAAATCAGTTAATTCATCATGCGCTATTGAAGCTAATAGTTTAAGTGAAGAAGAAGTTATTAGTATTATAAATGGTAAAACAGTTTTAGCTCCTCAAAATGAAATTAATGAAGTTAAGAATGCTTATGAAGCATATACGAATATTATCAATTATGACCCATATAAAATAGAATCATTTTTAAATGCTCATAAAGTTTTAACAACTGATTTAATAAGTGAAAGTGGTAAGTTTAGAAGTGGTGATGTTGGAGTATTTAATGGAAAAGAAGTAATCCATATGGGAGCAAGACCAGAATATGTTCCAAAACTAATAGAAGACTTATTTAATTGGGCTAAAGATAGTGATTTAAATCCATTAATTAAATCATCAGTTATTCACTTTGAAATAGAATTCATTCACCCATTTAATGATGGTAATGGAAGAATAGGAAGGCTATGGCAATCATTAATTCTTTGTAAGTATAATAATATATTTGAATATTTACCAATCGAAACATTAGTATATGAAAATCAAAAAGCATATTATGATGCATTAAGTAAAGCAGAAAAAGATGCTAGTTCAACAGTATTTATAGAATTTATGTTAGATATGATACTTCAAACTATAGAAAAGTTTGATACAAATAATTCGTTAATTAAGATTAAAGAAGAATATTTAAAAGAACTAACTAAAACTGAAAAAGAAGTACTAAGTGCTTTAGTTATTCATTTTAGTAAAAATGAGTTTATAGATTCTGATGCAGCAGTTACTCTTTTAAATAAAAGTAAAGTAAATATAAGAAAATATTTTGGCAAGTTTATGAAATTAAATGTATTAATTCCTATTGGTGAGAACAAGGGAAGAAAGTATAAATTGAACGAAGAAATAATTAAGGTATAACATGAAAAATTTAGATCAAATAAAAAAAGCAAAAGAGTAGCCAAACGTCAGTATCTAGCCTTGGAGCCGAAGTCGTGAGATAAGGTTTAAGCATAGGCAAGAAAGAATGCGAGCCGTAATACGAAAGTGTGAAGTAATTGAGCCTCGTTAATACGATAAGCGGAAGTCGATACTCTTCATAGTAGGTTCCCCCGGGGTCTTAGAGCATGGCGAGCATTACATAAAGTACTACGACAGTGAGTAGGAATTGATTCCGTTTTATTTAAAAAAAGAGATGGCGAGTATTATTTGAACTTTAAAGAAATAGGCAGTTATGAAGAATTTATAAACAGCGATTTATAATTGAAATATTTAGGCCCATTATTTTTACAAAATCTGGTTATTAGAAGTTCTAGACTTTAGACTAGGATTTTGATACAATTATTTTAGAATACGAAAGAGGGAAGCTAAATGAAGAAAATAAACAAAATCTTTATAACTATTTTAAAGCTTCCTTTTTTAATATTAATGTATTTCTTTTTAGGTTGTTACTATGTTTCATATGGTATAATATCTCCTTTTAGAATATTCTTTAAAATTATAGGTGATAATATATTTAAAATATATCAAAAACAGGAAAATAGAAAACTTAATATTGAAGATATTGCCCCTAATGAATCAGTAAGTTTAAAAATTGATGAAGAGCAAGATGAAGAGGTTGAAGAAAAGCTACCACCAAAGGAATCAAAATTCACTAATTTTTATAATAATTTATCTTTTGTTAAAAAGAAAAGAGAAAAAGAAGA
>Ga0265294_10001492_pt1 | contig 31437 bp, 32 predicted proteins | sample MunlanPumphouse3_FD_192504 | JGI IMG/M metagenome (GOLD analysis project Ga0265294, IMG submission 192504) | Groundwater microbial communities from a municipal landfill in Southern Ontario, Canada - Pumphouse #3 | ecosystem: Environmental > Aquatic > Deep subsurface > Groundwater | place...
ACAGTCCATTAAGAGGATGCATCATAATGGGCTCTGTGCAGGGAGATATACACGAGATTGGAAAAAACGTATGTTGCGCAATGCTTCGTGGAGCAGGATTTGAGGTTATAGATATCGGATCAGATAGATCTTGTGATGATTTTCTTGAGGCTGCGGATAGCAACAATTCATCTATTATAGGTGCGTCTGCACTTATGACTACAACTTTGGTGGCTCAGAAGGATCTGGTGAGTCTCATAAAGGAGGAAGGTCGGCCATATTTTATTCTTGTTGGTGGGGCACCGTGCAGTCAGCAATGGTGTGATGAGATTGGTGCATCAGGTTATTCTGATTCTGCTGCTGAGATCGTAAAATTGGTTGAAACATTGCTTACAGAAAAATCTGAATGATTATTATGAGTTTATGATTTTAATTAAGTCATCTGATACTTCATCGGGAGTGAAACGGCCGTTTATAGTATACCAATCGTCCGTGAGCATAAGCATTTTTTCGCGTGTATCAATCAACGCATCAAGGTTTTCGAATACTTCTAAAGTTTCTCCCCTTTTCTCAATCCTTTTGAGAGCATCCTGAACATCCACATCCTTGTATATCTTTACATCTGGTTTCGGAAGCATTGCAGTGATTATTTTGTATGCGGGCATTACAATACTCACAGGAAGATATGATACGGACAGCGTATATCTTACAAAGATGAAATCATTACATTTTGAATGTTTTATTTTGAAAAGTGATTGAATGACGCTGAGTCCAAAGAACACAGTTGCAAACAGAATTGCTGATTTACCTTTTTTGGTGAGGAATTCTGCAGACAATCGCCCTACTTTTGTATTGCGATTTGGATGGGCGATCAGAAGTACAGTCCTGCCTCTAGTTTCTAAGATATCTTTCAGTTCGTATGCAGCGGTAGATTTTCCGCTTCCATCCATTCCATCCACCACATACCACGTCATTTTGTTCACATCTCAGCAGGCAGAGTAGCATAGTTATACCAATCGGTACTAATAAGTTATCAGTGTTTCCAGCCGTAAATAATTCGATTGTCGATGTGAATGTGTTTGCGATTATGCATATCGACCAAGTAGGAATTAAAGCATCGATAGGGTCCATTGTAATTTTATGAGCATATTGTTAAGGCTGTACTATTGATGAATATATTAAAACGAGGGCAATAATCTCCTGTGTGGCTATTGAATAGTTAATGCAATTCATATATATTCAATAGACGATAGCTAATTATGTTGATGATCGCAAGGGATAGAGACTATCCTGAGCTAAGAGATGCGCTTATAGGAAAAAGGGTTTTGATATGGACATGCAATACATGTGCCAGGCTTTGCAATGATATAGGTGGTACAGATGCGGCAAAGAGATTATCAGAGGCTTTGAAGAAGGACGGCATAGATGTCGTTGGAATAATGTTCACACATGCTTCATGCATAGAAAAGGTTGTAAAGGCAAAGGAAGATGTGGAAGTATTGGGAAAGGTAGATGTTGTAGTATCTTTGACATGTGACACAGGTTCAATATGTGTCAGTTCGGTATTTCACAAAGAGGTAATCAATCCAATCTTTACTTTTGGACCCGGATGTATAAAAGAAGACGGATCGCTTGTTATTTGGAAGAAGAGTGGTGAAACCGTTACTTATGAAGGCATTGCCGATGTAGCTTCCCGAATCGGCCTCAAATCAGAGCCGTTCGTATAATACTGTGTATGTGTTCTATTTCATGATTCTCGTTGAAAAGTTATATACGAAGAATCAGTACGGGGAAGCAACACTTTAAGGGGTTAAACAAAAAATGATTGACATATTCGATGTTAACAATTTGCTGTTCGTTATCCCAATTGCAGCCATCATCGCGTTGGCTTTCGCTTTGTATTTCTTCAGAGATATCTGGTCTAAGGACAAAGGTACTCCAGAAATGCAGAAGATTTCCGATGCGATAGAGACTGGTGCCATGGCATACCTTAGGCGTCAGTATAAAACAATTGGAATCGTCAGCATTATATTGGCAATAATTCTCGCATTGGCGGGACTGGTAAGTTCATTCCAGAATTATTTAGGATACAAGGTCGCGATCGCATTCCTCATTGGAGCAGGATTCTCAATTCTTTCCGGTTATATCGGAATGAAGATCTCAGTCAACTCCAATATCAGGACAGCAGCCGCGGCAAGAAATTCATTCCCGGATGCATTCGTTTGCTCGTTCCGCGGTGGTGCTATTTCAGGTGTTGCGGTTTCTACACTCAGTCTTGCAGGTCTGTTCATGGTCATTTTCGTGTATGATACGTTTATAAACGGAAATATGACTGAAACACTTCACGCTGTTGTAGGATATGCATTCGGTGCATCATTTGCAGCTCTCTTTGCTCAGCTCGGAGGAGGTATCTACACCAAGGCAGCAGATGTCGGTGCAGATCTCGTTGGAAAAGTTGAGGCAGGAATTCCCGAGGACGATCCCAGGAATCCAGCAGTTATCGCAGATCTTGTTGGAGATAATGTTGGTGACTGTGCGGGCCGTGGAGCAGATATATTCGAATCAACAGCAGCAGAGATCATCGGTGCGATGATCATCGGAACAGCAGTTGTTTATAATGCTGGCTCTATAGGTCTTTCTAACAACTGGTTCTACCTTCCATTGGTTCTCATGGCATTCGGACTCATTGCATCACTCATTGGAATACTCACTGTTCGCATGAAGGATGAGAAATCAGATGTCGTCGGCGCATTGAACAGAGGTTATTATCTTACCATAGCGATTGTTATCGCTTCATTGATTTTCGTAACATATTATCTGTTGAATGAAGATTGTAGCAATTGGTATTACTATTCTATTTGCGGTATTATCGGTATCGCACTCGGTCTCGCTATCGTTTACATCACACAATATTACACTGGAGATCATAAACCAGTCAAACATCTTGCACAGGCCTCTGAAACCGGTGCAGCAACAAATGTCATCGATGGTATCGGTCTCGGTTTAGAATCAACAGTATTGCCTGTAGTTTGTATCGTGACCGCAATTATATCGACATTCCTTTTAGGATATTTCGCGGCACCTGCAGGTACAGAGCAAATGGTCTTCGGACTGTATGGAACTGCAGTAGGAACCATCGCTATGCTTGCATCTTCAGCTTATATTTTGGCAGAGGATACATTCGGACCTATCACCGATAACGCTGGCGGTATTGCGGAAATGTCCAACCAGCCAGACGAAGTAAGGGTAAGGACTGATAAGCTCGATGCAGTTGGTAACACAACCAAAGCTCTTACGAAGGGATATGCAATGGCATCTGCGGCACTCGCGGCATTCCTCTTGTTTGCGGCATTCTTCGAGATCGTTGCAGAAATCAAGGGCGTTTCATTAACAGATGTTTTCCACGTAGATATTGGAAATCCACTTGTGTTCGTAGGTGGACTCGTAGGAGCAGTTCTCGTGTTCTTCTTTGCATCACTTGCAATTCGTGCTGTTGGTACAGCTGCAGGACATATGATCGAAGAGGTTCGCAGACAATTCCATGAAAGACCAGGAATAATGGCAGGAACAGAGGAACCAGATTATGCATCTTGTGTTGATATTGCAACACGCGGTGCATTAAAGGCAATGGTCGTTCCGGCACTCTTGCCTATCCTGGTACCAGTATGTTTTGGAATAATCTACAGGCTTGCATTCGGTAACATGACCGGTGAAGTTTTCGACGGTGTTGCATACCAGGCAGTTGGGGCGCTAATCATGGTCGGTACAATTACTGGTATCCTTATGGCTAACTTCCTCAATAATGGAGGAGGGGCTTGGGATAACGCTAAGAAGTACATAGAAGAGGGAAATCACGGCGGAAAGGGTTCATCCGCACACGCGGCAGCAGTCGTCGGAGATACCATCGGAGATCCATTCAAGGATACCGCAGGACCTTCGATCCATGTGTTGGTCAAGCTCTTGTCTACCATTTGTTTGGTGACAGCAGTTCTCTTCGTGTAAGATTAGAAAATAAAACTTTTTAATCAGATCCAGCAGGGGGAATAAAATCCTCCTGCGCCTTTTTATTATATTACACGCATAGAACGTGCACGAATGAATTTATATAGGTTAGCCATAATCACTTGCATTCAAGAGGATCCGCCATGTATATGTTAACAGAGGCCCAGAGGATTGTACGTATCCCACCGGCAGAACTAGATGAGGATATTTCTAAAGTAATTGCAGGACTCACCTGGGATACCTATGAGGGTAAACTGGATGAGAACAAGGTACTTTCAGTTCTTATCAAAAACGTAGTGCCCGTTGGACCGGGACGTATTGTCCATGGAGACGGAGCTGTTTATCAGACCGTTAAATACGAGCAAATAGTATTCAAGCCAAAGGACAACGAAATAGTCGAAGGCGTAGTGGTAGAGGTCCTTAAATTCGGTGCTTTCGTAAGATTCGGTCCGTTGGATGGACTTCTTCATATCAGTCAGGTAATGGATGACCGTGTGGATATCGATGAGATGAATCAGAGGCTTGTCGGAAAAGACACTGGAAGGATACTCGCAGTGGGTGATATCGTTAAAGCGAGGGTCGTTAGTATCGATCTCAATGAGAAGAACCCGCAGGACAGTAAGATCGGGCTAACGATGCGTCAACCCGGACTTGGAAAACTGCAGTGGCTTGAGGAAGATCGCAAGAACAGACAGGAACAGCAGAAAGGTGATGAGTGATGGCAGGTCCGACTTACAGAGCATGTAAAGGTTGCAATTTCATCACAGAAGATGATACATGTCCGCGTTGCGGAGCTCAGACTTCGAAAGAATGGCAGGGCTTCATAGCTGTTATCGATTTCGAGAAATCGGAAATTGCCCAGAGAATGGGAATCACAGCTAACGGAAGATATGCATTGAAGGTTCGCTGAGATGGATTCAGTCGGTAGGAGACTTCCTGAAGAGATGAGGGAGTTCTTCAAGAAACCGTTTGGAAAAGACATCAAAGAAAGCGAATTATCAGAACTTAACACTAAGCAGATGCTTATCACAGTGGGCGACGTGGTATCGCTTGTTGTGAGAAATTACGGTCTTGTGCCAGATCTTGCCATTTATGATGGTATGACAGAAAGGCGTGAGATGACGGATTTCGCCACCCTTGTAAAAAACAAAGGTTGGAAGGAAACGGTCGTGAAGAATGAGGCAGGAACAATAACTGCTGAATTGATTACGGCTATAAAAAATGCTTTAACTGGGCATAATGAGATAATCCGTGTCGTGGGTGAAGAGGATCTGGCAACGTTGCCGTGTATCCTTTTTGCGCCAGAAGGCACGAATATAATCTATGGTTGGCCTGGAAAAGGAATGAAGGCAATCACCACGGATGCCTGCATAAGAGAGGAAACTCTAATACTCATAGAAAAAATGGAGGAGTTAGAATGAAGATGGAAATAGTAAGTAAGAAAGAAAATCCCTTGCAACAGAGGGTTGAAATCGAATTTACCCTTGAGCACCTCGGAGAATCAACCCCCGTAAGGAACGCAGTTGCAGAGGAAATCGCAAAGAAATTTAAGACCAAGAGAGAATGCGTTGTCGTTGATACGATCGAATCTGTTTACGGAATCGGAAAATCAAAAGGATATGCAAAGGTCTACGACAGCAAGAAATGTGCACTCGCAATTGAGAACGAATATCTCCTCAAGAGAAACGGAATCTTAGCAGAAGCACCTGCAACAGACGCAGCACCAGTAAAGGAGTGATCTGAATGGCAGCAAAGAAAGAAGTTAAATCAAAGACATGTTCAAAGAAAGATGCATACAAGGTCGATGGCAATAAAATCGTCAGGACCAAACCGGTATGTCCAAAATGTGGACCTGGTGTCTTCATGGCAACTCACAAGGATCGTGTTTCTTGCGGAAACTGTGGATATACAGAGTTCAACAAGAAAGAGTGAGAAAGTCTTCATTCGGCTCCCTCCCTCTCAATGAAGGAGCCTCGATCGCCGGTAAGGGGGTTATCTACGCCCTCTCCGGCAAATTTTACTTTCTTATTATAGTCAGATATTATTTTTGGGCTCATGGTATAGCTTGGATAGCATAGGGGCTTCCGGAGCCCTAGACCCGGGTTCGAATCCCGGTGAGCTCACTCAATTAAAAAAATTTGCATTTAACCCAGATGGTATTTTTGTTGAAACACGTTCATATTAAATTATTAATTTTATTTTGATAATTATTAAGGTTGATTAATCAAGTAAAAAAAGTAGAAAAATAAGGGTTTTTCATAGATAGTTTTATATGTCCAGTATGTAAATCTAGAGTCCAGCCTTTATCATTTGTTGAGAAGGCAGGAATGATATACATGGATGGAAAAGCAATATTAAACGCAATCATTGCATTGATCCTTTACATCGTATTCGCGATTATTTACTTCGTAATTCTCGCATATATCGTAAAGTTCAGTGGAAACCTCGTATTTGGCGCAAACGCAGTTGATGCATACACTGGATGTCTTGCAGCTGCAATCATAACTGCAGGAACAGTTATTGCAGGCGGAAAAGGCGTATTCTCAGATTAAGCACGATCCGTTAATAAATCGGGGTCTATGACCCTCAAACTTTCTTTTAGTTTTTTTGTTATTTGCAGCTTGATATTCATATCTTGTTCTGGATATTTTTATCACGATTATCTAATTGTATCGATTTCATCTTTTGACGGATGATTCATTATAAGTTATTTCAATGTCTGCGATTGTACTGAGGTAGAAAGGAGATATAGCAAATATGATAATTTTCAAACTCAACGGAGGTTTTTTGATTCCAAACCTTTTTCTATTTTCTAAGCACTGTTTCATACATATGGCATCTATTCCAGGATTTGTTGAGAAATGCGATTGTCCTAAGACCGAGTGTCCTAGACATGGAAAGTGTTGTGAATGTGTTGCATATCACAGAGATGAGAAACAGAATATCCCCGTTTGTCTTAGGCCCTTTATACCTCAGTGATTATTTTTAAAACAAAATTGATTAATCCCTCTATAGGATACAGATAGATATGGATCTCACCAGGGAGGAAGAATCGATCTTCAACGGAGAGCAGGGCGAAGGTGCTCAGAAGGCAATGGAACTTGTAGTGGCTCTCGGTAAGATATACGAAGCTCAGGACCTTATAGACATTACTTCGGCACATTTGTCGGGTGCATCGTATAAGACTATAGGCGATGGTGGTTTGAAGTATCTGGATGATATGGTAAAAAGTGGAGCAAAGGTATCTGTTCCTTCAACATTGAATCCCGTTGGAATGGACAGAGAAAGATGGAAAGAGATGCACATAACACCTCAGTTTGCAGAGAAACAGTTAAAGATAATAGATCTGTATGGAAAGATGGGCATTAAAACAACATGTTCATGCACTCCGTACATGGGAGATAATGTTCCTTCTTTTGGAGATCATGTTGCATGGGCAGAATCTTCAGCGCTTTCGTTTGTGAATTCATACATAGGAGCAAGGACCAACCGCGAAGGTGGTCCAGGGGCTCTCGCAGCGGCTATTTTGGGAAAAACTGCTAACTATGGTTTACATTTGGATGAGAATAGAAAGCCAACTGTCGTGATTGATGCGGATATAGATGGTTCAGTTTTCAGTTATTCTATGTTAGGACAGGCTGTAGGAATGGCCATAGGTGGAGGAGTTCCGTATTTCAGGGGCATCAAACCTGTCGTAGAGGATGCTAAGACTTTATCGGCTGCAATGGCTGCTGCAGGTTCAGTAGCGTTATATCATGTCGAAGGCGTTACGCCTGAGGCAGGTAATTTCGATGTGAGCGATCTTGATGTTATTCATATCGGAAAGAAAGAACTTCAGGAAGCTTATGATAAGCTCAATACCACTGATGATGTTCAACTCATTGCATTGGGATGTCCACATCTGAGTGTGAAGGAGATTCACGATATTGCTATGTTTTTGAAAGGAAAGAAGAAGAGAAATAAGGATGTTGAAGTATGGTTCTGTACATCTTCTATTATAAGAGATCAATGTCCAGAAGATGTCAGGATTCTTGAGGAATTCGGTCCTGTTCTTGCAGATACATGTATGGTCGTTGCACCTATAGAAGGTATTTTTCAGCGCACTGGTACTAATTCTGCCAAAGCAGGCAATTATCTTCCCACATTATGTTCACAAAAGGCCATGTGCCGTGATATCACGAAATTGATGGATGTGATCTTGTGATAATCAATGGAAGGTCCATTTATATGGGAAAAGCCACAGGAAAGGTAGTGAAACTCAATGATGCGTTCAGTTTCCTCGGAGGAGTAGATGCTTCTACAGGAGAATTGAAAGTGGAAGATGGCGGAAATATCTCGAATAAGATCTTTGTATTTCCAAAAGGAAAAGGAAGTACAGTCGGTTCATTCGTGATGTATGACCTAATGGTCCATGGAAAGGCTCCTGCAGCTGTTATCAACAGGTCTGCTGAAACAATTGTCACGACAGGTGCAGTGATAGCATCTATTCCCATGGTTGACAATATCGATGTCGATCTTATTTGTAATGGGGATGAGGTTGTAGTTGATGGGGATATCGGAACGGTTGATATCAAAGGCGTAAAGTGTATCGGCGCTGTGTCGTCCGCACTTATTGTTGATGACAAGGTATTGCTTTTGAAACGTCCGAAAACAGCAAGATCATTTCCAGACGTTCAATCGCTGGTTGCAGGTAAGATAGAACCCGGAGAGACGCCGGAAGAAGCGGCTAAAAGGGAGATATTCGAAGAGACTCAGATAGTTGTTGATAAGCCAAATGTATCTGGGCCCAAGATTTATGTGAGAGAAGGGGACGTAATATGGGAAGTGTATCCTTTTATGTACAAGTTGAGTGCTGCAAAACCAGTCCTCAATCATGAGAATGTTTCATATGAATGGTTTCCAGTAGAAGAAATGAAGTCAAAAAAGACAACTGTCGCTAAGACAAATGAGATAGTTGCTGAAATGTTGAAAATGTAAAATCGAGGGTGGTGTCTAAATTCCACCCTCTTTTAATTTAAATTTGTTTATTGCTGTTCTGCAGAGCTGATGCCGATAACGATATCTTTTCCTGTGACATCCCACGTCTTTACGGAATCTCCGCCGGGGCTGTCAGTAAATGTGAGCTTCTTTGCTCTGACTTCATTTGATATGTGGTCTTTCCATGTCTCAAACAATCCTACGAGATATGGTTCGGCGGATACTTCGCAGTTGATATATTGTTCAACTTTGAGTTTCATATCTTTACGCATCTGTTGGATTCTACGTATAAGTTCTCTGGCATATCCTTCAGCCTCGATCTCTGGTGTGACGTTGAAGTCGATGAAGATCTCGCCTTCTTTGAATGCGACAGGAGTGAGATCTTTTTCGTTCGTATCGTTTTCGATGTACTCTATCGTCTTGATGTTGCCTTGTTGTGCAAGGACATCTCCGAAGACACGCACCGCATCGTTAACTTTGTTGTCTGTTCCACAGACAAATATACGTTTCAGAGGCCATCTGAGCTTGCTTCCCATCTTTGCCCTTTCTGCCGCTACGACTTCAATGATGTTTTGGATCAGGGTCATGCTGTGTTCCAGATCTTCATTGATAAGCGATTTGTTGCAAACTACCCAATCTTCCATATGGATGGTGAGTTTCTCGCCTCCCATGTGCTGGTAGACTTCTTCAGCGATATGAGGTGTGAATGGAGCCATTATGAGCGCAGTATTCATAATAGCATAGTGAAGAACGTAGTAAGAAGCGATCTTGTCTTTTTCTGCATTCGCATCTTCTGTCCAGCTTCTATCTCTGACAAGACGGACATACCATCTTGAAAGATCCTCCATTATATAGTCTTCCAGAGCACGTGCAGCCTTATGCAATTCTCTGGATTCTAGACCTTCGGTAACAGATCTTTTGACCTTTTCCGTCTTTGAGAGCATCCACCTATCTTCATCTCTGAGATATGGTTGAACACTTTCCAAGTTATATGCATCAGGATCATATTCATCGATCATCATATATGTTGAAGCGAAGTTCACAACGTTCCAGTAGGTATTGAGAACCTTTCTTGCATTTTTCGGTCCGTCTTTCTGGAAAGCGGTATCTTCCCATGGGGCGTTGGATTCAATCAGATAGAATCTTAATGAATCTGCACCGAGTTGATCGATGATCTCTAACGGTTCAATTACATTGCCTTTTGATTTGGACATTTTCTGTCCCTTGGGGTCAAGCACCCATCCATGCATCATTACCTCATCGTAAGGTGCTCTATCAAATGAAACGACACCTGCACCCAATTGAGTGTAGAACCATCCTCTTGTCTGATCATGCGCTTCCACAATGAATCTGCCGGGCCACCAGGTGTTGAATTCGTCCTTCTTTGCAGGATATCCCAGTTGTGCCCACGCAGCAACTCCGGAATCGAACCAGACATCAAGTACATCTTTTATTCTGTGCATTGTTTTTCCGCATTTTGGACATGTGAATGTGACACTGTCGATCCAAGGTCTATGAGTATCCATGCCGGGCGTGTAACCGTTGCCTTCTTCCAGTTCTTTGTACTGGCCGACGACCTTTGTGTTACCGCATTCGCATTCCCAGACAGGTATCGGGATACCCCAATATCTCTGACGGGATACGCACCATTCTCTGGCGCCTTCTACCCAGTTACGTTCTCTTGTGGCACCTGCCCAGTCAGGAACCCATTTTGCACGGTCGATCTCGCTGAGCATTTTGTCTTTTACTTTGGGTATATCCACGAACCATTGACGTGTATTCCTGTAGATGATTGGTGATTTGCATCTCCAGCAGTGTCCGTATCTATGTTTGATCTTCTCTGTGTTGAAGAGGATTTTATTCTCATCTAGATATTTCACCACATCATCATTGACGGTCTTGACCTTTTTGTTGGCCATCATCGGGAATTCATCAGTGAACCTCCCTGATTCTCCTACAGGGCAGAATGGTTCGATATGATATCTTTTACCCGTATCATAATCATCCGGTCCGAAACCGGGTGCGGTGTGGACCAGTCCTGTGTTATCTTTCTCGACATAATCTGCTGTGACGATCCTGAATGTCCATTCGCTTCTTTTCAGGTATGCCTCATCGATCTCGAATGGCGGTATATATTCCAGGCCTTCGAGTTGTTTGCCGGTCATTTTTCCAACGAGTTCAAAGTTTTCATATCCGCCCTTCTTCATGACGTATTCAGCTTGTGATTCCATACAGATTACTGTCTCGGAGCCGTTAGGTCCGGTCAGTATGACCTTAGCGTAATCGAATTTAGGGTGAACGGCGACTGCCATGTTGGACGGAAGTGTCCAAGGAGTTGTCGTCCAAATAAGAAGAGATACGCTCTTGTCATTTTTCAATGGGAATCTGACCATCACAGATGGGTCGGTCTCATCCCAGTATTCTATCTCCGCCTCTGCGAGAGCGGTCTCACATCTGGGGCACCAAGTGACGACTCTGTTTGCAGGACCTAATAATCCGCGTTCGTATGCGCGAGACACTGTCCACCAGGCAGACTCCATAAAATCTAATTTAAGTGTCTGATAGGGATGGTCCCAATCCATCCATACGCCGAGTTGTTTGAACTGTTCAGTCATGCTTCCATGAAGATCATAAGCGAATTTCTTACAGGTCTCTACGAATTTATCGATACCGATCTCTTCGATCTCTTTTTTGGAATGTACACCGATCTTCTTTTCCACCTGAACTTCAATAGGAAGGCCATGCATATCGAAACCAGGTTGGTCGCGGACGTTGTATCCGTTCATTCTCCAGTATCTTATAAAAATATCTTTAATGGTCTTGTTCATCGCAGTTCCGAGGTGGATAGAACCCGTTGTGTACGGGGGACCGTCAAGGAAGTAGAATCTCTCTCCAGCTGACCTCAGTTCTTTAGTCTTCTCATAAGCATTTTCGGATTTCCAGTAAGTCTGAATCTCCTTCTCAATTGTTGGCGCATCATAATTCGCGCGGACCTGCTTTATCATCGCTAATCCTCATTTATCTTCAGAACTATCTTGTCTGACGATCAATAGGACTATTATCCTCCTGATTAAATATTTAATTGTTAAAAAGACTCAGAACCAAGAATCAAGCGATCTTTGTTTTTTCTTTGCAATGTTAGCTTTACGGGAATCTTCGATCTTATTGAGAGTGTTTTCTATCCTATCCTGCGAGAAGTCGTAACCTTTCATCATTTCGATGACTGCATCTCTGTCAATATTTTTAGGTTTCAGATCATAATCATCAGAATAAGTACTGTTGAGAAAGATGTCACGGATATCCTGATACTCAGGGATTTCCTCTCCGATCGTGTGGAGCGCGTGTTCAAGGTCTCCGTTTTCTTTTATGAGTTTCAATCCTTTCTTGGGGCCGATGCCGTTGATGCCGGGATTGAAGTCTGTTCCCATAAGGATACAGACATCTACCAGTTGTTCTCTGGTGATGTCAAGCGAATCAAAGAATTCCTGAGAGTTTATGAGTTCTGTCTTAACGTCTCTGTATTGTTCTTTTCCAGGGATTTTCCTTCTTCCGGTTATCGTCAAGTTTCTCACAAGTGTTGGAGCACCGAATAAAATGGAATCGAAATCTTGAGAAGCTGATGCATAAACATCTCCTTTTTTACACATGTATGCTGCCTGTGCCTCTCCGTCGCTAGGAGCATCTATTATAGGGAGTCCTAGATAATCGATCAGTTCTTTTGCAGATGTTCTGATCTCAGGAGTCATCCTAGAGGTTTGCTGGGCTTTGGAGAATGCTTTTTTTATGTCTCCTTCTTCCTTTGCAGTTTCCCATTCGATGGTAGCTTTATCGCGGATATCTTTTCTTTTATCAAGGGTTGCTTTTTTCAGTACGTTGGGTTTTCCATCGAATACGAAAGAAGGTTCTATACCTTGAGCAATAAGGTTGGAGGTCCTATAGAGAATTCCAGATAAATGTGAAGTGATCCTTCCGTTCTTGTCATTCAGAGGATTTCCGTCAGGTTGTCTGATGATAGAAAGGAATTGGTAGATCGTGTTGTAAGCATCGATGGCTACTGTTTTTCCGCATAGATCGCTTAATTCAATGGTTTTGAACTCTGTAAGGCCGGAAAGATTCACTCCCATTTACTTACACCTCAGTTCTTTGCATTGGGGCCGTATGTCTTCCACAATGCTATCTCGGAGGCCATATCCTTGAGTTTAAAAAGTGAACTTCCTGCTGCAAGAACAGTAGCTCCTGCATCTACGCATCTTTTTCCTGTTTCTCTATTAATGCCACCATCTACGGATATTTCCAACTTGGGGTTTTGTGCATTGGCATATTCTTTCACATAGGATATCTTCGGAAGTCCGACCTCTTGAAAGCTTTGTCCTCCGAAACCTGCTTGAACCGTCATTATTAGTACAAGGTCAATTTTATCTAAATATCTATCAAGATCTTTGACCGGAGTTTTAGGATTAAGTGTGATGCCTGCTTTCAAACCGTTATCTTTTATATTGTCGATAGCTCCTAGAATATCTCCGCTTGATTCTGTATGAACGGTGATAATATCTGCTCCAGCCTTTGTAAAATCATCAATATACCTTATCGGGTCCTCTATCATGAGATGGACATCGAATGGTATTTTCGAGAGTGAACGGATAGATGCTATTACAGACGGTCCGATTGTTATATTGGGGACGAACATTCCATCCATGACATCAATATGCGCCCAATCTGCTCCTTCCTTCTCTATTCTCTTCAATTCCTCTCCGAGTTTTGAAAAATCAGCGGATAGCATTGATGGTGCAATCTTGGTCATATTTTGCGTGATGTATTTCTTGGATTTATAATTTGAAGTAGTAATACAGAGAAAGTAAGTTTTGTAATCGATTTTTCAAGATATTATTTGGGGTTATAGATGATTTTTCCAATTTTGTGTATGCTTAGTCAAAATATTGTTATTGTCAAAGAAATCAAAGTACGTTGGTAATCACGCGGATTAAAATATGTGTTTACAGCAATTGTATCACTTGTTTGGTTATACAGGTTTAAAACATAAGCATATTTTTTGGAAAGTGTATAATATTGAGGCAAAGTTCTTATCATCATATTTGAACCAGCGTAATGATAGATTGTAAATTTATTTACTGCGTTTTGTTTTAGTAATGATAAAGTTTTGATATTGAAGTTGACATTTTTAGTTCTTATTTCGGGAAATCAATATATCTTTCCACATCAATATAGGATGTATGGCAGAAGCTAAACATTCAGTAGACATTAAGATATGTGATGTGGCAGGTTGTGACAAGGAGTATGAGAGATCATTGAACATAAAACAGGTGGCTCAGACGACTTTGAAACTCAAATCTAATGATCTGCGCAACGTACATTTGTGTAAAGAACATTACAAAGAATTCAAGAAAGAAACCAAGACCAACAGAGAACTAGATTCAGTTTATTGATCGGAGTCTAGATGTTAGATCTTTTGTTCTTAGGCACTGGTGCTAGTGTGCCGTCTAGGGACAGAGCGCTTCCCTGTGTGGCTGTTAGGGTTGGTAGGGACATCATCCTTTTTGACTGCGGAGAAGGCTCACAAAGGCAGATGATGATATCTCCCTGGTCTTTTATGAAGGTCACAGGTATTTTTATAACACACATGCACGGGGATCACATTCTTGGTCTTCCTGGTCTTCTTCAGACAATGGGTCTTTCCGGAAGGAAGGACCCTTTGATAGTCTGTGGGCCCAAAGGCTTCAAAGCAGGCCTTATAGGAGTCCTATCAGTATGCGAAGGAAAAATCTCATATGATCTGGACATTAGGGAGTTGGAACCCGAAGACACAATTCATTTCAATAAATTTACGATATCATCTTTCAAAACAGAGCATAATACGAGTTCTTTGGGATATATATTGAGAGAAACGGGACTTAGAGGGAAGTTCGATGAGGTGAAGGCAAAGGGATTCGGTATTGTCCCTGGCCCGGATTTTGCTAGAATACAGAAAGGGGAGACCGTTAACGGTGTGACGCCGGAGATGATAATGGGTCCGGAAAGGCCAGGATGCTCTATTGTTTATTCTGGAGATACTATTCCCTGTGAACCCTTATTCAACGCGGCGAAGGATGCGCTTGTACTTATTCACGAGGCTACTTATTCACATGATGATATCGATCTTGCAAAGGAACATTGGCATTCTACTGCTACGCAGGCAGCTATAACGGCAAGAGATGCAGGATGCGTTTCATTGATACTCATACATGTGAGTAATCGTTATGATGATCGCAAACTGATAGAGAATGAAGCTAAGAAGATATTTGAGAATACATTTTTAGTGGATGATATGGCCATGTTCACCGTTACAAAGGATTGTGTCAAACAAGTTTGAGCATATCGGCGTTTGTTATAACACCAATTATCTTTCCTTTTTTAGCTACTAGGACCGCATTACAATCTGACATCATAGTAGTCACTGAAGTAATCGAAGTATTTTCTGTGACTACGGGAAACGATTCATCCATGATATTAGATACGATAGCATCTTTAAGTTCTTCCATTGTTTTTCCTTTTCTGAGGAGGTCGAATATTCCTCTTTCGGATACACTTCCTACGGGTGTATCTCCTGCCAGCACAGGTAATTGCGAGAACCCTGTGGTTCTCATGAGTTCTGTAGCTATGTGTACTTTCGCAGTGCTTTGTATCGTTACAACATCTTTGGATGCGACATCGGATGCTGTTATATCTCTTCTTCCGTCGTGGTGCATACGTTCTAGTGTTTCAAAGAGTGTCACGACTGTATCGTAACTTGCTGCGATTCTTCCCCTTTCTATCTTTGCGATAGTGCTTTGGCTTATTCCGGATTCGTGTGCCAATTCTGTTTGTGTGATATCAAGGGTCTTCCTGATCTTTCTAATTTCGGAAGCGGAAGGGAATTTCATATAGAAGTAATCAAAATATTCATATAAGAATACATTTGTCAATTTTATTTATTAATAAAGAATTATTACTACATCTCGAATCAAATCTATCGCCGGATAATTTCGGCAAATGGAGATATAAAAATGGCTAAGAAGAATATCTATGTAAACGGCGTGAATGAGATACCCCTTCCCGAGAGGAAGATTGAGATTGTAGAAAGAAAAGGAATCGGTCACCCCGATAGTGTCGCAGACGCACTCGCAGAAGAAGTATCAAGAGCACTCTGCAAGATGTACATCAAAGAGGTTGGACACGTTCTTCATCATAACACCGACGAGACACAGATCTGCGCAGGACAGGCAGCACCTAAGTTCGGTGGCGGATGTATAATCGATCCTTCATACATTCTCCTAGTAGGACGTACAACAACGCACATCGATGATGGAAATGATGTAAAATCTCTTCCATGTAAACCCGTTGCACTTGCAGCAGCCAGGAAATATCTCGATAAGACTTTCCCAAATCTAGACGTAGACTCCGAGGTAGTTGTCGATGCGAGGATAGGAATGGGTTCAGATGACCTTACCGGTGTTTATAAAGCATCAGGTCATCTCGCAAATGATACCTCATTCGGTGTCGGCTATGCTCCATTCTCAATAACAGATAAGCTCACCCTCAAAACAGAAGAATTCATCAACGGAAAGATGAAAAAGAAGATTCCTGCATCAGGACAGGATGTCAAGGTCATGGCATCAAGGGTTAGTAACAAAGTTACACTCACTGTTGCCTGTGCAATGATCGATAAATACATCGAGGATGCGGGGGCATACGAATCCAATATAAAACAGATGTACGATGAGATCTACGACAATGGTTTGAAGATCATCGGAGATCAAAAGGTCGATCTCAAGATCGATATTAACACCGGTGATGATTACAAGAGAAAAGTCTATTACCTCACATGTACCGGAATGTCTCAGGAGATGGGAGATGATGGATCCGTAGGAAGAGGAAACAGGTGTAATGGTTTGATAACACCATACAGGCCTATGTCGATGGAAGCAACTTCAGGAAAGAACCCCATAACACACATCGGAAAGATCTACAATATCATGTCTAAGCTTATAGCAGATGATGTTGCAAAGAAGGTTACCGATGAAGCAGAGATCCGCGTAAGACTTCTTTCACAGATCGGAAAGCCTGTTTCTGAGCCTCTCAACGCATCGGTTGACATTGTTGCGCAGGGTATGGATTCTAATCCTAAGTTCCACACATGGAAATCCGAGGCCGAGGCTATTACAGCGGATTGGTTGGATAATGTTGATAAGGTAACAGAGCTTATCGTCAACGGTAAGGTTAGGACATTCTGATTTATATCGAATGAAGTGGCTTTAGGATACCGTTAAACATGAAGATAATGGAAGTTCCCCAGTTCGGACCGATGTTTCGTTTCAGTGATGCGAATATCTATTGGGCGCTTTACCTGCTTTCTGATGGAAGAAGGATAGGCAGGAAGAAACTCGCAGATATGGTAGGTATTGGCGAGGGAAGTATGCGCAGGATAGTTGATACGCTGAAGGAATGGGGTTTCATCCTCGTCAAACAGACGGGGATAACCATTACCAAAGCAGGCATGTCTTTCCTTGATCAGATACCTGTTAGGATTGTTGATGTGCAACTTGGAGAATCGACTGTGGGTGAGTTCACTCAAGGTGTTGTAGTCCTCGGTGTTTCGAACAAGATCCACAACGGTATGCAACAACGTGATGCAGGCATAAAGGTAGGTGCGCAAGGCTGTACAACGGTTGTGATCAGGGACGGTATCCTTTTGATACCCCCAGATTGGAACCTCGATCGCGAGAGTCCTGAAATCGCTTACAGGATACGTAAAGATGCAGGATTGACTCAGGATGACGTTCTAATCGTCGGAAGTGGTCAAACTCATTCAATGGCTGTGGAAGCGGCTCTTAACGCGGCATTTGAGCTTATCTGAAAGTAAAACTATTTCCAATTCTAAATTTTTACAAGTCTTATGAAACACCTCTATAGTTTTTCTGTATGTCAGCCCCTCACGGAACTGTCGGAAAATGTATCAGAGATATCTTCGTGTTTGAAGTCTATCGGATGCGATGGATTGGAATTGTTAACATTGTTTGAAAATGTTCCAGAGCAGTATATTCCCTATTCTCCTTCCGTACATCTTCCATTTGCTATTGATTGGTATAGAGCTTGGTGCGGCAATACTCCTAAGGACGAGTTCGATGAAGACAACGTGAAATATGTTCTTTTTGGAAGAGATAGAGAAGAGATGGTGAGGAATATTCGTTCGGGTATTGTCTTTGCTTCTGTCTTAAGACCGGCTTATGGTGTTATGCATGCTGGGAACACGAACATAGATCAGGTGATGTTACGTAAACATACGGATGACGACCATAAGGTCCTCGACGCATTCTGTGATATGATGAACCAAGTTGTTTCTGAATTTCCAAACGGAGAACCGCCGTTTAAGATAGCATTTGAGAATCTTTGGTGGTCTGGCCTTAAATTGAAGGAACCGTGGGAATACAAACTTATAGAGAATAAGATAGAATTTGATAATTGGGGATTTTGTCTTGATACTGGACATATGATGAATACTCTTTCTGATGCATATAATGAGACCTCTGTGATTGACAGTTTATTGAAGATATTCGATAGATTTCCGATAGATATGAAGGAACGTATTGGAACGATGCATTTTCATATGAGCACGTCCGCAGAATATAGGAACACATTCGAAACTTCGGAGCGCCCTAGATCAGAGTCTATTCTCAAGACCTTAGAGAGATCGTATCCTCATGTTATGAAGATAGATCAACACAGACCGTTTACAGACTCCAGATGTATACAGTTGGTAGAAGCGCTGGAACCAGATTTTGTAACACATGAAATGGTAGGGGCAGGATCCAAGGACCCAATAGCCGATTTTGTTCAACAACGTTCTCTGTTTAGATGATGTTCTGTCGAATCCTATAAATAATACTTCTATAATGAGACTGCCAGAGGAATAAAAGATGGCACGCTTCAAAGAGGCCGAACACAGGCTCCTTGACAAATCCGTTTGCATGAATTGCTACGCAACGAATCCACCAAAGGCAGCTAAATGTCGTAAATGTGGATATAGCAATCTCAGGCCTAAGGCTAAAGAGAGCAGGAAGCAGTAAATCTGCTTCAATTCATTTTTTCGGTCGTGCGGCCGATTTCATTTGTTTGAGCTTCGGCTCTGCAAATTGTTATTAATCACAATATAGATATTTTTACGTGTTTTAATATAGTTCAAAGATAGTCTAGAATTTAGGCATCCGTTCCTAGGAAGTATTTGGATGAAGGTTTTGATTATTGATGACAACGTCGCCATCCAGGAGATCTTGAAGGAGATCTTGATCGATGCTGATTATGAGGTAGAGACTGCAGATACTGTAGATGTTGCAGTAGGCAAAGTGGTCAGTTCTGAATATGATTTCATAATTCTTGATGTGGATATGTTAGGAGGAGATGGATTCGGTATCATCGACAGGGTCCATGAGGAAGACGTATCTAGAAAAATGAGTGTTATAATTCTAAGGACTGGAGATGAGCAGATTCCAACAGATAATGCATTCATCAAAGGTCACATACAAAAACCATTCAAATCGTCGGATGTATTAGACGCTATAGATGCGGTAAAAGCCCTAAGTATGCCACAAGAGGAAGTGGTTAAACAGAAAAAAGAATATCGTCATTTTAAAAAGAAAGACGCAGTTCAGACTGTAAAAAGTCTTGCTGAGAGAAAGATTGTATTTGGAGAATCATATGTTCTTTTTGAGGACAATTCTAAAGCCGTTGCTGATGTGATACTTTCATTCGGCCAGGAAGGATATGATATCATGTTGATAACATCTGGAAAGGTAAAGGCTACGCAGGAGCGTTATAGAGGCTCAAATATCGATATACGTACGCTGTCATCTAAGCCCAGAGGTGGATATTTCAACGTCTATAAACTCGGAACGATGATATCAAACATAATTTCCTTTGTGAATGAAAAGGAACGTCCAGTAATAGTATTCGACAATCTTAATCAGTTGATCGATAGGAATGGAATGAATTCTGTGTTCATGATGTTACACCAGGTTTTTTTGGTCGAAACAGATAAAAAACATACTTTTGTAGTTTCAGTTAGCACAAGAGATTTCACAGAGAAGGATAAGAATATTCTTCTGGATCACTTGAATTATTATAATCCGATTGAGGAATAATCATGATGAAGATCGAGAAAGTTTGGGCAAGAGAAATATTGGATTCCAGAGGGAATCCCACTGTTGAAGTTGAATTGACCGTTCACGGTCATAAGATAGTTGCTTCTGCACCCTCAGGGGCATCCACAGGAACATGGGAAGCATATGAGCTTCGTGATGGTGAAAAAAGATACGGCGGAAAGGGAGTTCAGAAAGCCGTCGAGAACGTTCGTAACGATATTAATAAAGCATTGATAGGAATGGACCCTACGGATCAGAGGGCTGTAGATGATGCACTCATTGATCTAGATGGTACAGATAATAAGAAGAAACTTGGCGGAAATGCTACAACAGCAGTATCGTTTGCAGTGGCCAAAGCAGGTGCAATGGTAGATGGCATATCTGTTTATCAGCACATCGGAAAAGATCATGTTACCCTTCCGGTGCCCATGTTCAATATAATAAATGGCGGAAAGCATGCAGGCGGAGATTTGAAGATACAAGAATGTATGATCATTCCGGCTGGTGCACCGTCATTTTCAGAATGTCTCAGGATGTCTTCTGAAATTTATATGGAATTAAAATCTATTCTCAAAAAGAAATATGGTGCTAGTGCTGTGAATATTGGAGATGAGGGTGGATTCGCGCCTCCACTCAACACAGTATCTGAAGCATTAGAAACTATTGTAGGTGCAATTTCAGGTTCTGGATACTCTCCAGGAAAAGATGTTTTCTTATCCATTGATGCAGCGTCTTCAGAATTCTACGATAATGGGGTTTATGAAGTTGATGGAATGAAGCTTACAGCAGGAGAACTTGCAGATCATTACAAGGCTCTAACCAAGAGTTATCCACTCATAAGCATCGAGGATCCGTTTCAGGAAGATGATTTTGATACCACTGCAGAATTGACAAAGATGATAGGCAGGAAAGTACAGATTGTAGGTGACGATCTATTTGTTACCAATACAAGGCGCCTTTGCAAAGGTATCGAGATGGGTGCAGCTAACGCACTTCTCTTGAAGGTCAATCAGATCGGAACCATTTCTGAGGCCGGAGATGCGGCTCAGATGAGTTTTGACAATGGATATAATGTCATCGTGTCTCATCGTTCTGGAGAGACAGAGGATACAACAATTGCGGATCTGTCTGTCGGATGGGGATCAGGAGAGATCAAGACCGGAGCACCGGCTCGTGGAGAGAGGACAGCAAAATACAATCGTCTTCTTAGAATCGAAGAGGAGCTTGGTTCAAAGGCAAAGTTCCCAGGAAAGAAAGTTTTCAAAGTTTGATGTGATATCATGGAAAAGCTGTTTATTGCCGACGATAAGGATGTAGCTGACGGATATACAATGGACGTTTATTTTGAACGTACCAAACGCATCCTCGAGGCAAGCGGATTGGCAGATGTCAAAGTATGTGCAGAGTTCACAGGTAGTTCTCTTCCAAAAGGTTGGGATTGGGCTGTATTTTGCGGATTGGAAGAGGTTGTTCGTTTGATGGAAGGCCGTCCGATATCGATATCTGCAATTCCTGAGGGGACCATATTCAAGCCAAGGTCTGCCGAAAGTGTCAGAGTACCTCTAATGAACATATTCGGAAGATATACTGATTTTGGTGTCATGGAGACTGCGATGCTTGGTATGCTATGTCAGCCGTCAGGTATCGCCACAGCAGCAGCCCGTGTGAAGATAGCTGCCAAGAACAAGACAGTGCTCGCATTCGGCAATAGAAGAATGCATCCTGCTATAGCAGGTGTATTGGATCGTTCCTGTTACATAGGAGGCTGTGATGGTGTTTCTTCAAGAATGGGAGGAGATATAATCGGAAAAGAACCTGTAGGGACAGTTCCTCATGCTTTGATGCTTCTAATGGGAAGTAATGAGGCGGCATTCAGGGCTTTTGATAAGATCATAGAACCGGAGGTGCCGCGTATTATGCTTATCGATACATTCTCTGATGAACGTGCAGCAGCGTTAGATGCCTGTAGGATTATCAAGGACCTAAAAGGCGTAAGGCTAGATACTCCGGGATCAAGAAGAGGAAGTTACAAAGAGCTTATCAATGAGGTCCGTTGGGAATTGGATATGCATGGATTCAAGGATGTCAGCATAATTGTGTCCGGAGGTCTCGATGAGAAATCTATTTCGGAGATCGTAGATACTAGTGTTTCAGGGTTCGGAGTCGGTACATCGATCAGCAATGCACCCACATTGGATCTTTCTATGGATATTGCAGAAAAAGATGGAGCTCCCGTATCCAAAAGAGGAAAGTTTGGTGGAAGGAAATATACTTATCGTTGTCCAACTTGTTTCGATATGGGCGTTTCGCTTTCACCTGATGATGAAATCAAATGTAAATGCGGATGTATGATGCAGATGATAGAGAAAGAGGTTATGAAGAACGGGAAGCGTGTGGGGGATGTCAGGACCCCTGATGAGATTCGTTCTTATGTGCTTAAACAGCTAAAACAGATTGGAGAATTGTGAAGAAACGTTATTTTTATGCTAAAAACTCCTTATTTTCATTATTTAAACCTTTTTATAAAAAACACATGAATTCCATCCAATTTATGTTGTTTAAATACCTTATTTTTCTTTGGTAACAGAAAGCTTATATCTCTTCTAGTGATAGTCAGAATTTGTATTTGTCTGTCGCGAAATAGGTGGGATCTTGACGCAAATAGCAAAGAAAAAAAACAGGGGTATTGCTAATTGAATAACGATAGATCATTTGGTTCATCGATTCCATCCACGAAGGGACACATATGCACGTTGGATAATGTTAGTGCCAGCAGTTTTTTGAAGATTTATTGTTCATGTGGTCGTATAATCGGTTTAGATAAATCTGAGATGAAAATAAAGATGAAACTCGGAAAGAGTCTCGAATGTGTTTCTTGTAGGAATGCGCGTATCTCACGTGAACTTGATGCTCTTGACAAATCTTTTTATGGCGTCGAGGAAGAAGATACCTTTTGTGATTTTTGATGAAACAACGGCTTCAATGAAAAGCAATTGAAGTAATACGTTTTATATAATAAGTATGTATTAAAAAATATATTTCAAGCTCGTAGTATCTAGTATTAACTTAACGGGTCTAATAATATTTTGACGCGTGGCATATGTCTTTTTTCCAAGGATCAAATCAGATGCAATAATAATAAAAAAGTTTAGATTTAAATTTTCAGACTGTTGTATCTTTCTTCTTTTTTGTAGCAGTCTTAGTGGGTTTTGTTTTTGAAGCGGTTTTGGTAGCGACCTTCTTTTTCTTTTTAGGCTTTTCCTCATCTTCTTCGGTCTTTGTTTTTCTTACAACAACCACTTTGCCGACGCGTTCATCTTTTTCTGCAGTAGTAGTAGTTTTACTGCGAGATGCTTTCTTTTTTGTAGGGCAATCCGGATTGATACATTCTGGTGCAGTTCCGAATACGATCATGGGGGCATTACAGAATTCACATGCTTGTTCTGTGGGCGTAATAGATCCTCTAGGTCTAAGGGGGTATGTCTGTGTGCAGTTCGGCCATTCTGAACAGCCTGCGAAACGTCTTCCTGCTTTGGAGAACATTATCCTGATCGTTCCTTTTTTACATGTGGGGCAGATTCCGAGATTATTTTTCTCGGTGTTACTGCTACATTTAGGATCAATACATTGAATCGAAGGAGGCATTCCTTTTCTTACGATCTTTAGCTGTGAAAGACCGCATACAGGGCAGGAGGTATCGACAGTTTGTATCAAAGCACCTCTGGGAAGGGGATATGCACGTTTACATTCAGGGTAGCCGTCACATCCAATGAAATTTCCATTTTTGGATTTCTTTATAGTCATATTATTGCCGCATGTAGGACAAATACCGACATGTTGCTGTGTTCTCAGTGCAGATTTGATCTCGTCTCCGATATCCTTGCTTTCTGATTCGATCTTGCTTGCAACATCGTGAAGCATTTTCTGAGATTCATCAACTACGGATGCGAGCGTGCGTTCCCCTTCACTTATGCTGAGCATATCTGCTTCTAATTTAGCGGTCATCTCAGGTTCTGTGATTCCTCCTCCGTGTTTTTGGAGTGATTTAGTAAGTGCAGTACCGCTTGCGGTAGGGATCATATAGTTTCCTTGGACATAGTTCCTTGAGAATAATTTTCCGATTATGTCGTGTCTTGTACTCTTGGTACCTAATTGAAGTCTGTCCATTTCTTGGATCAAAGAACCCTGGTTGTACCGGTATGGAGGTTTAGTTGCTGATTCATCTATTCCGATTGATCTTATTTCGATCGGATCTCCGACGGTCATTTTGGGCATACGTACTTCAGTCACTTTCAGATATTTCTTGTAATATTTTTTCCATCCGGGGTTGGTTTGGATATAACCCTGTGATTTGAAAGTTTCACCGTTGACATCGATGTTACAATTGGTGATCTCGGCTTCTGCGTTAGGGCCGACTGTTGCAAGGAATCTTCTTACGATGAGTTCGTACAGTTTCCATTTATCTCCTTTCATTTTCTCAGATGTAGCTCCGGCTGTTGGATAGATAGGAGGATGATCTGTCGTTCTTCTCTTTCCTCTCGATGGGCTGATATGATCCTGTTTGAGAATCTCTTCAACATCTGCTTTGAAATCTGAGTCCTTGAGTTTTTCAAGGACATTCTTGAGACCTAAACTATGTGGGTATTCTGTGTTTTCTGTACGTGGATAGGAGATATATCCGCCTGTGTACAAGTCTTCGGCGAGTTTCATTGCAACAGTTGGAGGTATGCCGATCTTGTTCGCTTCGACCTGCATCATAGTAGTGTCGAAAGGTGACGGACGATACTCTTCTTTGGTTGTTACTTCGTACAGGGTGACTTTTCCTTTGTCGGTATCTTTTACCTTTTCGTAAATTTTGTCTGCTTCGGCCTTTTCCCAAATAGGGTTGCTTTCGTGTTCTCCTTTGAAGGCGAGCATTCCGAATTTACCTACGACATTCCAAAATGGTATTGGAATGAATTTTTCTATTTCCTCATGTCTGTCGACAAGGAGTTTGAGTGTCGGGCTCTGTACCCTTCCTACGGACATGAAATTCTTTCCAACTTGTCCGGATGATAGCGATATCAATCTTGTAAGAACGGCACCCCAAGATAGATCGACTATCTGTCTCGCTTCCGCAGCATCTGCTAATTTTTCATCAGGTGCTGTGAGATTTTTGAATGCTGTTTCGATTTCACTTTTGGTCAATGCGCTGAATCTCGCTCTTTTGACTTTGGACATGTCTGCATGGATGGCGTTGATGGTTTCCATTCCTATGAGTTCTCCTTCTCTGTCAAAGTCGGTTGCAATTACTATCTCGTCTGCACTATGAGAAATTTCACTGATCTTATTGAGAATCGATTTTACACGTACTGTTTTGACTTGAGGCGCGTACACCAGATCTACAGGTGAACTTCCGCTCCAGTCGTTGAATTCTTCTGGATAATCGAGTTCGATGATATGACCTCTGAGACTTACAACTGTACAGTCATCACCATCAGCTTCAAAATTGAGAACAGTCACTCCGCCACCAGATTCGGAATGAGATTTTCCGTCTGAAAGAATAGTAGATATCCTTCTGGCCGCGTTCGCTTTCTCAGTAATTATCAGTTTCTTCATTCAGACGTCTCACTGCATCCGAGTTATTTAATCATTGGCTGTTAGTAAAAAAATAATCTGTTGTAGGTAAAAAGATGCTATCAGATGAATTCTTAAGTAGTTTATTATATACAACAAATGCAGGTTTATACTACATGGGTGCAGCGGAGATAGCAGAGTTGCTGAAAACGAAGAAAGGTGTGCATGGAGCACATATTCTGGATGGTGAGTTGTTAAAAGAGGCTTTTGATGAAGAGAAGCAGGTAACCGAATCATCATTTGGAATGCCGTTGGTGAACAGGGCATTAGAAGAATGCTTGAAAAAGCACGTATTTGTATGTTTGTTCTGCGATTATGGATTTGAACTCCCAACAGATCATGTCATGATCCTGGAGGATGGTAATGGAAATATTGTAGGTTTCGATATTCCTCCAGGTCAGTGCGATCAATATACCGATAGAGCAGATATAACATATCTATCGGATGATTTTGTGATGCTTCCTGAAGCTGCGTGCGATGAGATCCGTATCGTCATGCTTCCGCAAAAAGTAAAATGCATAGATGAAAAGAACGGTGTGAAAGATCCCGTACTGTTCTATCCTGCGACGACAACAGACGGAATATTGAAGAAAAGGTTTGGTATAGATCCCGCATCTTCAGACTTGGCATCGGTCATTATGGCTTTTGATCTTCACTGATCCCTGGCACCGATATGGTGCATGTGACCAGTAGCCTGTGATGCCATTGTGAGCTTGCATCTCAGTACGCCTTTGATGGCGCTGATGTCGTTAGTGAGCGTTTTGAGTTCACCCAATTCGCCCTCTACGATTAGCACTTCCATACATCTGTCATGATCTAGATGAACGTGAATAGATGTGTTGATGTTCTGCATTTTATCATGTTGAAGGACGGTAAGTTTTTCGCCGATTCCGGTTGTGCTGTGATCATAGATCATGACGATAACGCCGGACATGTACTCTTTGTCGTTCTTCCATTCATTTTCTGCAAGGGAGTCACGAACAAGATCGCGAATCGCTTCAGATCTGCTGACGTATCCTTTTTTTGAAATGATCTTGTCAAAATCTCTTAACAACTCGGGTTCTAACGAGACTCCGATACGTGTTACTCCGTCCATGGTAGGGAATTGTAATCAGTATTATTAATAGTATTACAAAGAGCGTACGATTTCAGTTGAAAATAGCCGTAATCGCTGGCCGTTGGCTTTATTTGTAATGTGTGCATTACGATGGATATGGTATCCAATTCTAGCAGTATAGGCGCTATTTTCGAAGAAGCTGTGAGGAATCTTACCGAAGGAAATAATATTGCAGTGGCATTTTCTGGAGGTTTGGATTCGGGCTTGGTAGCAGCGCTTACCAAGAAATATGCTAGATCTGTTACTTTATACACGGTGGGTTATGGTGAATCCTATGATGTTCGCATGGCAAAACAGATGTCTGAGGATCTAGGCATGGATTGGGAATATATTCCGATAACCGAAGACAACATAATGGAGAATCTTAGAGAGGCGATTAGCATTACAGGAACAACCAGCCCTCTGACATTGTCATTTGAGATGCCTCCATTTTATGTATGTAAGAATTGCAAGGAAGAACTTGTCATCGGAGGCCAGGGTTCTGATGAGATATTTGCAGGATATTCTAAATATGTAGGTCTCAAAGATACTGAATTGATACAGATGATGTATGAAGATCTCGATAAACTTACAACCGTTGTTCTCGCACATGAGACGAAAGTTGCGGAGCATTTTGGAAAGAATATACTATATCCGTTCTTGGATCAGAATCTTGTAACGGCTTTGAAGGGATTGGACATCGAAGAACTGAGGCCGAAAGATCAGGAAGCGAGAAAAGTCCTTCTGAAGGATATTGCTGCGGAAATGGGATATCCATTCATTGCAGATAAGAAAAAGAAGGCCGCTCAGTACGGATCAGGAACGATGGACGTTATCCATAAGATATGTAAATCGAAAGGAATGACGTATTCTGAATTGGTTGCCGATATCTACAAAAATATTTTTAGTTGAAGCATCAGCTATTTTAGCGGGATAGTAATACAATGAGTATTGACAGTTGATAAAATGGATAAAGATTCATTTCTAAAATGGCTGTACGATCTTCAGGTACACGGTATAAAATTAGGCCTGAGTAATATCACCGGATTACTGAATAAGTTGGGAGATCCTCAGAATTCATTTAAGACAATACATGTAGCAGGAACAGACGGAAAAGGCTCTACCAGTGCTTGTATCTATTCCATTCTTCGTGCTTCTGGTGTAATGGTAGGATTGTATACTTCTCCGCATTTGATAGAATTTAATGAGCGTATTGTTTTCGACGGTACAGAGATCACGAACGATGAGTTGGCAGAACTTGCTTCTGAAATTGTACCGATTGTAGGTTCTATGGAAGAATCAGGTGCAAAATGTACCTTCTTCGAGGTTACGACTGCGATAGCCTTTATGCATTTCAGGAACAAAGGCGCAGAATATGCCGTTATTGAGGTAGGAATGGGCGGAAGGTTCGACGCTACAAATATTATAATTCCTGAGGTATGTGTAATTGGAAATATAAGTCTGGAACATACTGAGTTTTTGGGAGATACGATTGAGAAGATAGCATTCGAGAAGGCAGGGATAATAAAGCCTGGAGTTCCTTGTATCACACTTAATAAAGATCATGCATATGATGTCATCAAAGAGGTAGCGTTTGCAAAAGGGGCACCGTTGACGCGTGTTCTTCCTGAGGATATCGAAATCAGGAATAATGGTGTGAGGTGTCTTTCGTTTACTTACAAAGGTGAAGAATATGACGTTTCTGTTCCAGGAAGGCATCAGGCTAATAATGCTTCTATGGCTATAGAGGCCGTTTCAAAACTAAAGATATTTGGACAATGTATTAGATGCAACGTAAGAAAGGGTTTGAAGTCTGTCTATTGGCCGTGCAGGATGGAAAAGATGAAAGGCCTTCCGATCATTCTAGATGTTACGCATACTCATGCAGGATCTGCGGAGTTGGTAGTCGATATCAGTGAGATATACGGCAAGGTCTTGGTAATATTCGGAGTGTTGAATGATAAAGATATCGTTCACATATGTAGAGACCTTTCTACAATAGCTACTAGGATGATAGTCACACAACCGGATTCGGTACGTGCGGAATCTGTTGCAGATGTGAATAGGATAATGTCAGAATATGAAACGGATATTACCATGACCAAGAATGTTCAGGACGCCATAGAAGAGGCATTCAGGTCTAGGAAGAAAGATGAATTGATCCTTGTCACAGGGTCTTTCTATATGGCAGGAGATGCTTTGAAATGGTTAAAAAAGACATATGCCAGATTCTGAATTCATTGTCAAAGGAATACGACAGAGGCGCATACCCAGGAAGATCTTCAGAAGGTTTGAATCCCGAATGGGAATGTGATCCTTTCCATGTTCTGATAGCTACCATACTTTCTCAACGGACAAGGGATGACAATACAAGAAAGGCTTCTGATAATCTTTTCAGCAAATATAATTCTATAAACGAAATAGCGTCCGCGGATCCAGAAGAAATAATAGAATTGGTTCATTCTGCAGGTTTTCCCAGACAGAAAGGGACAGCGATTGTTGAATGTTGTAAGGTCCTTAGAGATAGGTATGATGGTGTCGTTCCCTATGAGACCGATGAATTGATATCTTTACCAATGGTCGGCAGGAAGACGGCGGCCTGCGTCCGCTCATACGCAATGGGCATTCCGTCCATATGTGTCGATACGCATGTTCATAGGATATCTAATCTAATGGGTTTGGTAAAGACAAAGAACGCTGAGGAAACAGAGTTTGCGTTGATGAGGATAACGCCTAGGGACAGATGGTCCGATATAAACAGATATTTCGTACGACACGGGCAGGTCGTTTGTCTCCCGAACCATCCGCGCTGTGAAAGATGTTCTGTGTGCTCTATGTGCGATTATTATATTAAAGTTCTAAAAAAATGAAATCTTTCAAGGTGCATTATAGTTTTATGATTTTTACCTATTCATTATTTATTTAAAATTTGATTCGGCGGCAGGGTTTGTGCAATTATTATTATATGCATTGAAAATTGAAGACTTTTATTAATAAATATTGTTTTTCGGAATGGAAAATAAATATTTTTTCTTGTAAAGTTCCTTTCTGGATTTTTATTCGTAATTAAAGTTATAACTTCTCAAACCATACTATGTTTTGATGCATGAGGTTTCTGTCGTATCTGATCTTGTTTCGGCAATAATCAACGAGCTGAAGAAATACAATGTTGTTTCTGTCGAGGCCGTTACTATTACTGTTGGAAAATTAACGAATCTTGGGTCGGAACAAATGGAATTTGCATATGAGATTATGACCAGAGATACTATTCTGGAAGGTTCCAAGCTCAATATAGAGGAAGAGGACATTAAGCTCAAATGTGACGCATGCGGATATGAAGGCCCCGCTAAGAATTTGGATTTCGGTGATAGTACAGAACACTTTATTCCTGTATTGGCCTGTCCGAAATGTGGTGGTCATGTAAAAATCATAGCAGGACAGACGTGCTGTGTAAAGAATATGAATATTGAAGAGGCAAACTGATGTTCAAATACAGAGACGAAGAAACGGCAAAGAAGATCATTGCGGCGATCAAGGATATGGGAATCAAGAGTAAATTCATGCATGTGTGTGGAACCCATCAAGATACGATCGTACGTTTTGGATTGGAAGAGATGCTTCTAGATGCAGGCATCGAGATCTGTCAAGGCCCGGGATGTCCTGTATGTGTGACAACAAGCAAAGAGATCGCAGATGTGATCACTTTGGCAAGGAACGGTGTCACTGTGACAGCGTTCGGAGATATGATGCGCGTTCCAACTACAATCGGTTCACTTTTCGATGCAAAAGCAGATGGAGCTGATGTTAGAATAGTCTATTCAATAGAGGATGCTGTCAAGATGGCATCCGAGAATTCAAAACCTCTGGTATTCGTTGCTGTAGGTTTTGAAACTACAGCACCTTCGACATGTGTACCTCTTCATAAGGAATTACCGAGTAATTTCAGCATTTACAGTTGTCATAGGATATGTCCGCCTGCATTGGAAGCAATATTCAATATGGGTGAGACAAAGGTCAATGGTTTCATTATGCCCGGCCATGTCGCGGTTATTACAGGATTGGATCCATTTTATCCGTTTGCAGAGAAATATCATATGCCTCAGGTAGTTGCAGGATTTGAACCGTTGGATATCCTCATGTCATGTTACATGCTTACAAAACAGCGTTACGAAGGCGTTGCTTTGGTAGAGAATGAATATAAAAGACTCGTGAAAGAGCACGGAAATCCAATTGCAAGAAAATTGATGGAAGATACCTTTGAGCTTGTTGATAGACCGTGGAGAGGTTTCCCGGTCATTCCGAAGAGTGCACTTGCGTTGAAACCCAAGTTTGCAGCTCATGATGCCACGAAGATATATTCAGAGATCCTTGCAACGACTCCCGAAGTCGAAGCTGAAGCGAAAGGATGCAGATGCGGAGAGGTCCTCAGAGGATTGATTAAATCTCAAGATTGTCCGATGTTTGGAAAGTCATGCAAGCCAATAAGTCCAAAGGGGCCGTGCATGGTTTCTGATGAAGGAAATTGTAGCATAGCGTACAGGTTTATGCCGAAGAAGGTGTAAAAATGGCAAAAGCAAATTTGAAATTGGTTTTAGT